>Ga0056128_1010657_pt1 | contig 11424 bp, 8 predicted proteins | sample WorMetLIZISLAND2_FD_71113 | JGI IMG/M metagenome (GOLD analysis project Ga0056128, IMG submission 71113) | Marine gutless worms symbiont microbial communities from Max Planck institute for Marine Microbiology, Germany - Olavius geniculatus... ... | reverse complement strand
AAACGATCTATTACTTCCACATTCTTGGCTAGTTATTGCAAAGTTTATTTTTTCTAGTACACCTATCGTTGTATTGTGTTACCAGTGACATTTATTGATGTATACTGTTATTTTATTGTGACATGTTAGTGGCTGCGGCCCTTTGTCATTAAATCAAATAACTAAAATAAAAAAGTCATCTTAAACGGTTAGTGCAATGCGTAGGATGCGCCGATTTTCAGGGACTTATGAATCACTATGCAATCTTTCTTTCGATTCTTCTAACGGCCGAGCCGCATGTTCCACATTAAAAACAGACAACACTGGGCAGAACACTGAGAGAACAACTTCAAACTGTCACTGAGAAGACAGTTGTTACTTGTGCTTAGCTAACAAGCGGATCAACGCTAATCTTGTAATGTGTTTCAAAATATTGAACAGTCTTGTTTGTATCAACAGCAGTAATTTCTTTTCGCCATCTGCTGTTTGCCATACAAAAAATAACACTACACGGTGTTTCATAAAAGGGACCCCTTATTCTTTCTGTCATAATTCACTCAAATGATGATCAATTTGCACGAAATTTTTAGCAGTTGTAGCTGAAAAAAATACTAATTCAAAATATTAGAGCAAAATATGTATGTTGATTAAATATTTTTTGTTAGTAGTGATGTAATGCTGACGTCATAATGTGTTGTGAGTACAAGCTTGCTTGTCTCAACTGGTGCTGTCAGTTGCTGTATAGCTGCCCTGCTTCGATAGTGAACTTAATCTGTTTCACTGATGGCAAATTGTTGAAGTTTTACCATTGCAGTCACAAAAATCGCCCAAAACTATCACTTTCACGCAGTTGTTGGGATAGCTTGACTTTTGCTGCTGATTGCAGCTTTCAGCAACACGGTGCACCAGCATACAGAGATTGCGAGATGGTTGAGTTTCTAGCTTGCGAGAGACTTGATTTCAAGCTTCCATGTCGTTTATTGCTGACAACGTTAACATTTTTTTATCAGCGAACCAGATTAAGTTCACCATCAAAGCAGTATAGCAACTGACAGCACCAGTTGAGACAAGCAAGCTTGTACTTACGACACATTATGACGTCATCGTTACGACACGACTGGCAAAGACTATTTAATCAACAGTCATATTTTGTTTAAATATTTTTGAATTAGTATTTCTTCCACTACAACTGGTAAAAATTTCGCGTAAATTGCTCATCATTTGAGTGAATTATGAAAGAAAGAAAAAGGGGTTACTTTTTATAAAACACCGTGCATTAAACTAGCAAAACATTTCCCTCTGTCTGCCTCTGACGTCCATTTTTTAAAACATTAATATGGTTAATATTTGAAACTCCCTTCCGGACAGTGTTGTTTGGTCTCTATCATTAACTGCCTTTATACGTAAACTTAAGTTTTTTAGAATTTTCACGTTCGTCAATTTTACTCCAGTACAAGTATATCATCAGTATTATAAGAGTGGCTATTTGGTATTAATATAATTTGTCATGATTTTGCTCTTCCACATTTACTATCAAAATTATCTGTCACATTTTTTCTTGGGAGTACCTGTTATAGTGCAGGTTTTTCTGCCTTGGTGTCCAATTTGTCACGATTCACTGTTCTTTGTCATGTTCTGTTCAAACAAATAAATAATTGATTAATTGATTGATTGATTTAATTTTACTTCATTAGGCTATACGATGTATGTGATGTATGCGGTATGCCTTACACGAAAATTTCAACAAACCATAAGTTTATAATCTGCCACTTCTTTCGTGAGATATCAACAAAACAACGGTATAGTTACAAAACAGCATATTTAATGCATATTAAATCCGCAACGCACGTAGTTATACAGTCATTCACAATAAAACATAATGCTAGGCCTATTTGTACGCAATACGCGCTACAGCATAATACGTTGCACTGGATGTTCAATATTAATATTCCTACATTTAACAATGACCAGATAACCTATTAACCTAAATGCATAGCTTTTCTCATTACCTATTTACATGTATATTCCAACTAGTATCCCTGTTGGCCTGTAACTAACAACGAACAAACTCAAAAAGAACAAATTAGAAACATGCCGTGACAAAGTCAAGCTCGACACTGCAGTGCTGACACCAAAAGAATAAGTATTTTTTAAATCAGACGTTATCGCTCGAGATACATGTCTGTGCAAAATTTCATTAATCTAAGCCCGTGTGCAGCGGTTCGTGAGTTATCGTGGCAACAGAGAAACAAAGAAACAAACTCGGAGACGATGCTGAAAACAATGCTGTCATCGCTAGTTGCTACCGCGGACAGTAATAAATAAACAAAGGCTATCACATAATCATCATGGCGTAGTTAATGTAAAGCATAAACGCGTGCACAAAAAAATTCCTAAGTGTTCACATAATATGACTGTAATTATTATCATAGTATTTGCCACTGACAAGTGGCGACTAGACCACAAGCTCGGCAGCAGCAGCGACGATACTGATTATGATAATGCACAACTAATTACGATATACCCCGAAAAGCTAAAAACTGACAGTTAAGCCAGCTTATTTTCTATAGAGTGACGAGAGCAAAAAAAACTGTCGAGAAATGTAGCGATAATAAGTGATAATGCATTTAACGTTATTGGTCATTTAATGACAGCACAGTACTGAGATAAACAGATAAATAAACAAAACAACAAACAAAAAGCGCAAACACATCGCCAACCGACGAGACAAAAACAGTTAATTACACAGACTGCAGTTAGGCTAAATGTCACATCAAATCGTTTAGTTCACTTTTGGCTAAGCCAGCGACTGCGCCGCAGAAGAAAGCGCCATGACTGTCCACGAATTTTGTTAAAAATTTTCATCTACGACTGCGTATAAGCCGGACACAGGACATATTTCAACACGAAACAGCATTGTCAGGCTTATATGACGCACGGGCGGGGCAAAAGTCGGTAATAATGAGTGCGGTGGTGTTTTGGATCAGTTGTCATGACAAGTGCTGCTGGTGCTGCTGCTGACGATGATGACGATGATGATGACGTCACACCTCCGTGTCAACTCTCGCTCTGAACACCAGATCGACTAGCGGAAACGGAACGTCTACAGTGCAAAACAGCACAGATTTTCGCGAATTTCGTATATAAGACATAAAGCACCGTATAGTGACTATATAATCTTTAATTTAATATTTATGGCCTATATTCAGATATAACTGCAAGCTCACTCGTGTTCTTTTGACGTTTTTTCAAGCAACAGAAGCAATGAATGCTTTTTGATCAATGTTCTGATAAATGTAGCACACATTTAATGTAATAATTTTTTTTTATTTCTGCTGTATACATTTACACATTTATTTTCTTAAACACTACTGAAAGTAGCAAACATTAACTAAAAATAACATTAATTTAGGCTTACATGTTTAAATGTATAGTATCTCGTTATAGTTATTATTTTGTCAAGCTTTAACGGAATTTGAATTAGCAAACCCGCTTCTCTGCAACCGCCTGTGAACAATAGACTGTTGAGCAAGTAAGTGCCTTACGTCGTAGTCTAAGTACGCTGGAGTATCAGAAATAATAATTTTTCAACGAAATGTAGTGACCCCTTCAGCAATTTCTTGGGAATTACGTGTACAAAATTTTATTCAGATTCGTTCAGTTTTGACATTTTTATTGTACGATGTGTAGGGCCTATGGGGTTACTTTTTGCCGGACACAGTGTATATAGGCCTTAATTATGTTTTTGCGTTAAATGAGTAAATACATCAGTAGAAAATACTAAATAAAAGTAAGCAGGCAGGCACATATAAAAGTTTAAAAGTTTAAAATTAAATAACTAAGAACATGTAGAAAAATAGCTAACACATAGACGAAACTATAATTCAACAAAAAAATAAATAAATGTTCCCGCTGTCTGAAAATACGCACCGGTGTCTGGTAGAATAACGATGACCGGATCCGGATCGTTTCTGAGAATTTCCTGTGCGAGATTCTTCGTTGCCATGACAACCTTAACGGGCACCTGTTGAATGAGTATGCAACTCAATGAAACTTCGTCCTCGGCCCGAACTTGACACGGACAAACTAGTCGGTATGGATGCGATTAGATAAATACAGCAGTGCAGTAACTCGAAAGTGGCTCGGGGTGTAAATGAATTATTTTGCTCCAATACTTTACTTTCTATTAGTCTATATTTATCACTCTTTGAAATATCTTTCTTATCATTAAGACGTACTTTAACCTGTCGGGCCGTATGATGCGGCTTTTATTTGCTTCTCTGGGTCGATTTGCCGTTCTGCCATTGGTCGTTATGAATGGAGCGCTCACTAGCAAAAACAGCCTACGCAGGATATCCGGCCATGAATATTAATTACTTGCTTAAGCACGACCTTAGGCAACCTGGCAGTGCGCGGTCACGAGAATGACACATAAAATCGGAGTTGGAATATTTTTGCAAAAAAATCTTTTAACAAATCGGCGTACTGCCGTTTTTTGTTTAATTGCAGAGGTTGCAAAGTACACATACTTACTTACTTACTTATTTACTTACTACTTTACTAAAGCGCAGTAATCTTCGCTTTCTTGGCCCTCAGCCAGGCACAAGTTTACACTGCGAGACCACGGATGCGAAGTTAGTGCATCGCGCGGTGTGCCTGTTTGGTGTTTACGTCCCATATTTCGCTGGTGTTCATTAAGCCTACACAGAAAGATGGCCAGACTGAGTTATGTTATTTTTTGTACTCGCTGCGTGGCAGCACCATCGTTAACGGAGGTTTTGATTCTCTAGCTGTCTCTCTAGCTGTACCGTGGCGACTTTGTAAATCGAGGTTAACGCGGTCATAACCACTATACATTACAGTATCGTCATTTTCATGGAACAATCGTAGAAATGGACAACCTAGATAGTTCCGGTGCGGCAAAAGGTCATTGATCGGACGCCTACGCATGTCATCAGCAGATATAAACCTATATGCATTGTGTCGCCCAAGTTTATATATGGGGCGTTGGCTAGAGGCCTATAACTTTTATTAATTGCGTGACAGGGTGTCCACTGCCCACCCTTTCCCACGACCAAATACCGCGCGCGTTTTTGACAGTGTTCCGACCATGCGCCGAGGACACGCGTAATTATAAATTATAATGAGTATAATAATAATATTCCGACTCCACACGATGTAAAATTGGCAAAGAGATGAACTAGCAAGAACGCCTACGAGAGTACGCGCACTAAGTTTGCGTCGCGATGATAAGGACAAATAATGTAACGAAGACATTATGACGGCGCCTTCGCCTTATCCTATTACCGGGTGATGCTGGGGGGAAAATTCGACTCCAACTTGGTGTATTTCCACGTTTCCCTTTCCCAGTTGGGCTTCGTTAACTTATTCATCATAGGGTCAAATATAATAATAATACCCACAGACTGCATGATTGTATTACTGTTTTGTCAGCTACAGCACAATATGTACAGGGTGTGTCAAAAATGACCCAAGTATCAAATTTGGTGCAGATTTTGACAAAGTTCTGACAGAAACAAATTGGGTATTTTTGGCACACCGTGTATAGTTAAATGCTGTTGTAAATTCTCAGTAGTCTGTTAGCGGGTACACCACTATTTTTCTTTTATTTGCAATAACAGTTTTAACTAGATACATTTAGTAGACCTACTTAAATGTACTCGCACACGTAACATAAGCCAAAGAAGCCCGGTCGATGCATTATTAATGATCATAAACAATCATAAACACAGGCCTATGATGATGCGTGGGTGGGCATTAGCATTCAGGCGTCACTCAAGGATCGATTGTCAGTCACTGAATCTGATCTGCAGAAGTCTTGTGAAAGTACAGAGTGTGCCAAAAATGTCCCAAATTGTTTTTGTCAGAACTTTGTTAAATCACCACCATATTTTATGAATTTTTGACAAACATGTAGCCAAAAAGATAGAATTAAGGAAAGTACACTCACTGTACACCTGGCCTAAGTCGTGTCAACGCACTACTGAGTTAATAGCAAGTCATTGTAACAATTTGAAGCCTCAGCGTTTTACACAGTAGTGCGTTGTCACAAATTACGTGAGGTGAAAAATGAGTGCACTTTACAAAATTCTATCATCTTTGCCATAAGTTTGCCAAAGGTTATTAAATTCGGCCGACATTTGACGAAGTTCTGACAAAAACAAGTTGAAACATTTTTGGCACACTGTGTACATAACCTTACGACTTACGATGTGTTTCTTGGGAGTTCGATACGCACAATAAGCTTATCAATGCTCATTCGTTCATTGATCCACGCCCACGCTTTGTGGTAAATAGTACTAAGAGTTTACGGTCGGTCATTAATGATGCATTATTTTGGCGCGTTTTGTTGGTGGCACTCAATAGCGGTATTTTCGTTCATTTATTGGTAGTCTGGCCAATAACGAAGATCTACGGTACACCAGCTGTGCCCCGCCTAAATAATTCACTCAGGCCTGACCTTTTTCTGCTGAAAATCAGGTCTGCGAACCCGAAATGGCCCTGCCCGTTTTGCAAATAATTTTGTCATTTTTTTAAATAAAAAAATATAGCTGCAGAATACTGACTTATGAAACAAATTAATAGGCTTGCCGGTACTGCACATAAGTGTACAAGCGGTTTGCGCAATTAAAAAGTGTTTTGAAAGTTCGAAAAACTTTAAAACTAGAAAAAAATGTGACTTTTGAGTGAAGTCTCTATCAATAACTGAGACGATTTTTTAGGCTTGAGGTTTTTTCGTAGTTACTTTGCAACAGTCACTCTCAATACTAACAACATAGGCTACAATAAACGCCTAAATAATATATCATCTCAAACGCATGGAAGGGTGACGCTTTGACAAACAACGCATTCTCTGTGGCCAGAATCACATCATTACACAATGCATCTAGCTTAACTATGGACGCGCGATAATTATCATTCTCTGCGCATGACCTCAAGTTGCGCGATGATGCAAAGCACAGAAATTTTTTTTTTATCCTTTGTATTACTTTTTTACGAAATGACATCGTCCGGCCCGTTGAGGGTAGAGGGTAAGGAGTAAGTTACCCCCGAGCCCCGCGACGTTTGGTGGCCCCGCCCTCACTCAGAAATATAAAGTACACCAGAATGCGCCATTAAAAAATTCTGAACATTTTCTTTCTAGAGGGACCCAGCGAAAAAAATGTTTCCTTGGGCCACGCTGTGGCTCTCGACGGACGTGGACACCGTCGGTCTGTAACGTTGATAAAGATCTATTGTAGGCACAATAGTTTCATCAATGCATTCATTCCATGGCCTCAGAGGCCTACAACTGTTATACGTCGTGGTAGTCACAAAAATAGTAAAGCAAGTGCAAAGCATTAACGGAGAAGGACCGAAAGACACTAAAGTGCTCTAACAGTAGCTTTATTGCTAGGCCTAGACAAAACGACTCCTGGTCATCTGGTGTGAGAGTTGCTATTGTTCACAAAATCAGAACTTTAGGACCCCTCGTCTAACACAATACGTTATTGGATTCCGAAACAAGGCCTACTGCATATCTGTCAAATGACATCAAAATGCCTGGGTTTAAGCAAGGTGTGCGAATGTGACAGATGACACAGACAGACAGACCACGTTACTGAGAAATGTGTAGGGTTTAGCAACGCGACAGCGATTTCTTTTATAAATACAGCAAGGTACTATAAAATTCAACAAACGCTTAATATACTTTGTTCACTAAAAGCCAGCATGATAATGTGGTAGTGTCGTTATAGTTTGTTTTACATGCCTAGATTCGAACCACTGCACAATGCAAGCAGGAGATGCCACGCACTGTTTGGTCACGTCGGTAGACCGGATGCCACCACATCTGCACGCCAAGCGCTAAATCAGGTCATTTCAATGAAAGGCGGTCAGAGTCAGGGAACAAGCTGGCGATCGAAAACCTTCTGGGCGTCCTCGAAAAACACGGATAGGTCTACAGTAAATCGGCAACAGAACGCCGGCAGTCGGCTGGAGACAGATGTGGCAGAGTGCAGAGGAATGTAGACATCGTGGGGAGTCGTCGAAACGAACCACAGCTGTCTACGCGTCATGATGACGATGACAACGCGTAAAAACCCCTGTCTATAGTTGGCGTGACTCGTAAATTTAATACAACCATAGCGCGTGAGTGGTGATTAAACAAGTAGGCCTAGACCTAACTCGCGTGTGTTCTGTATGCGTCCTTCCAGATGCAGCACGATATTGTCATAGACCTACTAATCGTCATGTGCGTAAAGGCAAGATAATGCACTGAATCACAAAATGAATCGTGTCACATTATCGTGATGAGCTTACATGGTTACAAATGAACCCAAGGACCTTGGCTATAAATTGCCACCCCCATCTTGGCGCCCGATCAAAATCTAATAACCTTATAATATCTTTTGATTTAGTGGTTTTTTGTTATAGTACTTGAGGTCGTCTGCGTTGATCCACGAGCACCACTTGGAGAGAAAGAAAAGGAAAAGAAAAAGATAATAGTTTTTACAGCGTGAAAATTATGCTACTAGATACTCTTTTTAAAAAAGTGGTTCTGTGACACTTATCATTATCATTATTGTCATGCCCCGGACTGGAGTGTAGCCGTACGCCTATCTAATGAAAGAGCTGCTACCATCGTGCTGGATCTTGGACGTGCCGCCTTGCTGAGTTGAATCCGTGGTTAAGCGGCTGAAATTTTGCTTCCAGAGTCCGTAGCCAAGTGTGACTTGGACATCCGCAATGGCGCTTTTTCTCTATTTGAAAAAAGGTATTTTTAATTTTGATACAACAAATGTCGTTAAACTTTACTTGATTCTTGTAACGTCCTGAGTCAAGCTATTCACTCTCTCATAATGGCTTTCACGCGGTTGTAAGAAAAAGTGCCATAATGTGGGCACGTTAAGAAAAAATTGATCTGAGACCAACATTTTTACGTTATTATGCTTATTATTGCTCTCAGTCCCTTTAGGTAGTAGCGCCATACCACTATTATGAAACAATAAGATATTTTACAAGAGCTAAAATAAATAGTGCCCATATTCGGCACAGTTCGTCTGGGTAGCCCCGGCTCTTATCATGCAGTATAGCAATTCATTTTAGCTGCGTTACATGTGAAACAACCAGTATTGTGATGGTAAACTGGGGCACCTAAGCTTCCTGAAATAACGTTAGATATAAGCTTAACAGTTTTTAATACAGACAGTAAATAAAACAGTAAGCCTTGCTCAGCTAAAAGTGATGCAAAAGTAAGACAAATGTGAATGTAAAGTGCCTTATGGCACCTTATTTGTACTTGGTTAGCTAGTCCTATCTTTTAACTATGGTTGGACACTGTGCCCATAACAGGAACATGGTTCGTGTCCATATTAGGCGCGCGGGATGTATGACGGTTTACAGCAAGTGTACGCAGATAGTATATGATCGTACATGATGGTTTGATCGATTCAGTAGTTAGTTAATTTTTACAACAGGTGCCCATATTAGCAGCAAAACCATATCAGGACACTTTCCCCCTATAGAAAGCTCGCGTATAGCCACCGCAGAGATGATTATAGGCCCATAGCGCTCGCCGACAGCCCATTAGTCACCTCTGCTATACAAGCATGTTGCGATGTTTAGTGCAGTTTGCATTAACGTCATATCCAGCGACCTAGTAAAGCGGGTACACAAAGAGGAGCAATTGCTTTTCTCCCTTATTGTTTCCACCTAAAATGTTAGCCTGTCGGCAAATTGTCTTTTAAAACAAATTGCATGTGCGTGTGCTCAGTATTTAAATTTTGCCTCTAAATTCTTCAAAATTGAGCAGATCGTCAATCAGTCAGCCTAAAATTCTCAAAGTGGCCTAAGTAATACGAACTAGGTCCACTAGAGATGATGGGACAAAAAACATTTTCGGACAATTTTCCTACGTAAACATGCAGAGGGGGGTTAAAATCACCGAATCGAGAGTTTCGAGTTTTGAGTCTCGAGACTCGACGATAACGAGGGACTAGATAAAACAGAAATAGAAACAAAAAAGAAGAAGAAAGTAGGACGAAAAAGAGAGAGAAATGGGATTGGTCACCTTCAGCTGTCAGCACGTGGTTACGCCCGTCATTAAGCCCAGAATGCAAAGGTGTGTTTTGTATAGTCTCTACGTTGACCGCGGAACTGCAGCACATGCACAGGCAGTCTAGGCCTGGCTCCCACGTCGACGTCGGCCTCACACTTTGCGTCGGAAGTCGTCGTTAAATTCTCCAGCGGCAGCTAAGCATCATTTTATGATTTCTATAACCTCCCATACTGGCATCGTCGCGACATGACGAAAATCAGCCCACGCTGATTAGCACTGCAAACTGTTTAAAAGCAGCCGCTGAGCCAGTTTTTCGGACGCGCAGCTGTAACTGTAGCCTATAACAGGTCTACGCGTGACTGAAGCTGGGAGAAGTCTTCGCACTTGAGAGTTGGGTTAGCGGGCGTCTTCCGTGACACCGGCAGACTGCGCTTCGAAGATTGTTGTGATGGAAACGAAGGGTAAAGACAGTCAGAAAATTTCCAGCAACCAGCCTGATATTATCGTCGTTCTGCCCGAAGGTATGTTGAAATTAACGAATATTGAATATCTTTATTCATCATCAATGATGGATAATGAACAACAAAATAGCTAATTGACAATTAAATAAAGAACAAAAATTGTAAAAAGCATATGTCATAATGTTCATATATGTTTATATTAATAATATTAGTCACATGGCCATTGACAACAAGTAATCTGAGCAGAGCTTACGCGACACGCGACAACATCGATCCTACCACCTGAGGAATTCTTTTTGTTTAGTAGTTTGTTTACAACACGTGGACTTGTTTTTTTTTATCAAAATCAGCAGTGGCGGAACAAAAAAGTACAACTCTTATCAATCAAAGCACAAGACAAGAACGAAAGTAATTACTTTTGTATAATGCAGTTGCAAAAACTGACAGTTTGGCTAAAATTTGCAATATGTTGCATGATTTGGCTGCGGGATTGATGGTTCGGGGACGCTGAAATCGCGAGACCTGACATCACGAGACCTGACAACGTGAGATCATGTAGTAAGCACCAGATAAAACAGCGGTTAAACAGAGGGACTGAATAGACCTTGACGAATTATTACTGCTGAGTAGAAATCAGAATACTGTCCGTTGACAACTAAAATGACCGGCTGAGTAGAAATGCTGTTTACTTTTTCATTAAAAGACAATTATCTTATTATTTGTATTACATTACTGTGACATTAAAGTGTATCTCATGCTTTATTTACTGTTGCTCTATGAACTTTGTCGTTTTAGACGTACTGCATTATCGTAACATTAAATTGTATTTGACGCGTTATTTACTGCTTCGTTCAACATAACACGCTTAGACGGTATACAGTAATACACAGATGACTAAGACAATTAAGACAAACTGATACCTAC
>Ga0056128_1010655_pt1 | contig 11425 bp, 6 predicted proteins | sample WorMetLIZISLAND2_FD_71113 | JGI IMG/M metagenome (GOLD analysis project Ga0056128, IMG submission 71113) | Marine gutless worms symbiont microbial communities from Max Planck institute for Marine Microbiology, Germany - Olavius geniculatus... ... | reverse complement strand
CACTTAGCTTGCACTGCTACAGTTTTCACAGTTTTCGGCTGCAGTCGTGCGTCATAAAGCAAACGACGATGTAGCCTGGGCAATCCAAGCGTGGTTTAACTACGATACCGCACTGTCTGGAGTGGTATAAGCTCGGACTGCGTCCTCGCATACCCACTCCAGCAGTGCGATATCTAGTAAATACCGACCCGATGATGTAGAAAAGAATCGCTGCCTGTATGAGACGGTTGATGATGCCGACTTTCTTGCTAGGAATGTGAACGACTTTGGCCGTGTCATATTCGAAAAAACTGCCAAGCACCGTCACATAGCTGCGTAGACTAGGCATCTTCCGACCGATCACTACTACACCGTCCGAACTCATACAACTACGACGACGACGAGTCGTGTGACGGATCAGCTGTAGACAGTCTAACTGTCTTGGCTGCTGCTGCTGATACGGCTTCTCGTGATAGCTTATAGTAGTACAGGCTGTCAGTAAAGCGTCACTGAAACGGCTACGACTACTGCAAGTGTTGCTGCTGCAGCTGCAGCTGCTGATGATGCGCACGCAGAGTAGGCTAATGGTTCATTGATGATCGGTCGCGTGCAGCGTGCATGCAGGCGCGAGCCGCTATACTCGCACTCGCAAGTTCGCAGTGGTGTCGCTGAGTCACTGTAAGTTCGACGGAAACAGCTTCTCTCTTACTGCCTCTCTGCGTATGGGGTGGTATATAGAAGGCTGAACTTAACGATTTTAGTAAGAAAAAGTGCTTTGCGCAGATCGAGCAATCGTGTAATATACATCTGTAGCAGCCTTGTAAACGATTAGCTTAGCTTTGATCATTGCAGTGAAGTGTGGTCATATTAAACGTCAACATTGTGAAAGACAAAAATATCGGCGCTGCTATTTTCAAGTCAGAATTGCAATTTAATTACTTTAATTCCTTGCATGTTATTATATGTTTATTTTGAGAAAGTGCACTTTTATGTTCAACTGGTTACAGTTTTGACTCAAACCAAATAATGTAATGTTTAGTAAAAGCTGAGACAATTTTAACCTTCAAAAACCGTCGCAATGTCTCAGTGCCGGCGCTAGCGCCCCCAATATAAGTGTGAGGCACTATGGCGAGTGTGGTAGCTCCAGCGTATAACGGGGTCTTGGGGAGAAGCTCCTAGCAGCGTCCAGGGGCAGAGCTCTTGATCAAGGGATCAAGGGGACGAAGCCCCTCTGATGAAATTTTTGAATAAATTTTTTTTAGAAAATCAGCCATAAATAATTGTAAAGATTCTAAGCCCGATAATTACGAGTAACAAATAACAAGTTAACAGCTAACAAGTACAAGTAATTTAAGCAAAGCTCATGAGAAGCGCGACAGCCTTAGCAGTTCCTGTTTGCACATTTTCTTGGTCTATCTCATAGCCATTTTGTGGCAATTCACTCTTGAAATGTGCGCTGCAGCCAAAAATTGCGAAAAATTCGTCAGAACCCCTTCTTTTGAAAGTTTAAGGTCGTTCAAGGTCGTTTAAGGTCATTGATGTTAATAAAACTAAAAATCAAGTGATCAGTGCTTGTTATGATAAGCAACATGTCTGTATCTATCTGCAACTGTTTTCACACTAGACGAAAGACGAGCCAACAATAACGCACAACAACGTTTTTCTACAGGTACTCCTCTTTGACATCCGCGTTCGAGGGGAACCCTTCACCTAGTGGCACAGAATTTTGTCACGAAAAACGAGAGTTTTGTGGTAGCCCACAGTGAAGATTTTGTAATCCTAGCTTGCACCGTTTTGATACAAATCAAGAGTATGCCGGACGGGCAGACGGACGGACGGACAGACACCTGAACGATGGCTAAGACGCGCAAAGCATTACATGCTGTCGCGCGTAAAAAAATTAAGTTGGATACGTGACCCAAATTCTTTTTTGTAACATTTGTAAATGTAATAAAATAATTGCTACAGTTCTGGAGCTACAGAAAATTTTTCTTAGTAGATTGTTTTTTTTTCTTTTGCGCATATTTTTATAGCCGCAGCAGTAGTAGCAAAAGCGGCAGTAGTAGGTTATAAACCAGGTTCACGCGACTTTTCGAAAAAACGCCGTCCCTACAGATTTTTACACTGATGTTCGTGACACACAAGCGAAGAAACTTAATTAGCCAAAACACTTGAATGATCGCGTGTTATCGACATGTTAAACATCCGAACTCGGTATGGCACTTGAGGCACATCAGCCTTACTGTCGCATTAAAGAAATAATCACGATTAAAATTATAAATAACCCCGTCAGAAAATGAAACGCCGTGACATAAATTACACTAGAGTAGCTTGCGATCCAATTATAGCGTCGCGCCCATAAGACCTTGTTGGGCCATGGCCCCACCTTTACGTCAGTCGCTAGGGCCAAGTCGGGTTAATGTTAAAATTTATGCGGCGTAATTAACATTATTGTTAAAATTTACTCAAATACTATCGATGTCGCCGATTTTAAGATGTCCGCCAATCCCGAGATTCGTATTGGCCAAAACGGCCGGGATCCCGGAATCCCGAAATTGCAATCAGTAACTTAAATGACAAATCTATTTTCCGGAGCAGATATTAAACTTACATCAGACTTCCAGTTTTACGCCAAATTAGCAGAGTCTAATTTTTTCTTGTGTGTCGTCAATATTTAAGTGCAACAATCTTTGCCTTAAGTAATTTTATCAGGGTGTTAAAAATAAGTAGAAATAACTTTTCGTCTTCCTTGTCAGCTAATTTGGAATAAGTCGATTGAAATATTGTGCAGAAATGTCTTTTATAGCCAGATCTTTACATTCAAATAAAATTTAGCTAACAGTTTTATATTTAGACAGAAAAATAATGTTCATATGAACACGGAGTCTGTCCAATGCATTTCGATAGTTTACAGTATATGTCCGTATAAATATAATCAGTGAGCTGTTTAGACTGGTAGAAAAAAAATTAAAAAGTTTAATTTTAAATTGTACAGCAACAATGATACTGTCATCCATCGCTATTATTATAACTTAAAATTAACGTTGTCAGTCACGAGACCATTCAATTCGTCACCAGCGCTTTACTGGTCCATCGTCACCATGCATCTATCTTGCACCGTTATGGATATATGGCGCCTCAAAGAAAATGGGGTCACGAACTTAATCTTTTGGGGACACGTGACGTCATCTGTCACGCGACCATTCGACTCCCGGGGGTCGACTTCCTGGGTGGTCCATAGTGACCATGCGTCTATATGGCATCGTTACCGAGATATGGTGCCTGTAAGATAATGGGGTCACGAACTTGACCTTTTGGGGAAAAGGAAAGGAAAAGGAAAAGGAAAAAAGGGAAAAAAGGGAAAGGAAAAGGGTAAAGGAAAGGGGAAAGAAAAGAAAAGGTGAAAGAAAGAGAGCGTAAGAAAAGTTGGACGCACGGACACACGGACGCACGCACGGACACTCAGGTGATTTTATACTCTGTTTAATGCTATGCATTGCATTGGACAGACAAAAAATTGCTGTAGAATTTATTATCGCTTCTTTGTTGACACACGCCAGGTGGTGTCCTCTAAATTGAATAACTTAAATATCAATTGCTCCAGCGCAGATACATGACCATGCAGCCTCCTATACTGAGCGAGATAGGAAATGACTCCAATAACGCACTGCGTGATTTGATGCACGTTTTATGAGATTCGATGCTGATTTAATAATTTTTTGGCAGTGCAATTCAGAAAATATAGGCCTACAACGGTTACTTGGTTTAGATAGACGGCATTTTTAACGAATCCGTTCAAGCGAGGGGGGAGCATGGCCCACCCGCCGCCACCATAGATCTGCCCTTGTTTCGCAATCATAGTAAGTTGTGTAGCCTACTGTGTAACCTGCCTGTCGTAATCAACTTTACTTACTTTGCCCACAATGTACGATACGAAACTGCACGGATTTACCACTAAATCTGCAATAATTTTTGTACCGTGACACTATCAAACTTCCACAAATAGAGACTCTCCTCTGCAGGCGTTCAACATTCCACTATCAGAAACCTACAAAACTATACGGCGTTTATGTATAGGCCTATGGCCATTACTGCCATTAGTCAGATATCATAACCATGAAACAAAGTGTAGGACAAAAACTAAACATGTGAAACAAACATAGGATTAGGCTATAGTGGCTTTATGGTCTAACCTCGAATGCCCAACCCTTTCCCCATTATGGAATGTCAGGCCCCCATGCACGATTGCTAGTATACAGCGATCGAACAGTGACAAAGGTATCAACAACGTTGGTATCGGAAAACAGCAGAGTTTTTTTACACAACAATAAAATTCTCGAAATAGAATTTTTATTGTGTCATCTCCGCTATTTAGGCCTACTTTATATACAAAAACTCACAACTATACACAGTATTCAAAAGTGTCTTTAAATTTTAGTTACATTCTCCAAAGATTTGACGTCTGTAGGCCTAAGCCTAAATGTTATGCATGTACCGAACCACGGATACGATATTAGCATTACAAAACATTATTTCTCTCATCATCTGCAGTACATAGCTGCAGGAGCATAACATCATTGTTGTCATTATTGGCGCTAACTCGCCTAGTATTCAGATAAAACATTTAAATTTTCGCGGACTATTGTGTCTGGAATTTCGTAGCCGAAAATCTCATAATCTTTTTTGTACACTTGCAGCAAACGTCGAATGATATACGAGGGTATCTCGCCGTAGAATTTTCGCAGAAATTCACGCGAGTTTCGGTTTCGACTGTCCAGATCGGTGGCGGGAAACTGAACGGCGTCTGCAGTGTTATTAGTGAGAAGGCGGCGATGAGATATCAGTCGCAGAACGTGTTGAGCGTCTTGATGAAATGTCTCGTAATGACCGATGAAGTCGTAGTTGATCTGACATGGTCTACACAGATTATACTGCGGTCTCCAGTGCATGTCAAGATGCTGTTGTCCGACGCGCCCAGCCTCTTGCAGAACGTATTGAACAAACTCGTCGAATTTTACTTCATTTCCGATTGTCACAGACCTGGTAACGACACAATAATTGTTGCAGAGATTTAAGTTTTTGATAAATACTGCAATGACGCAGAAACGCAGAACCGGTAAATCTACAGTCTGTTGAAACACTCTGACAGAATCCGTGAAGGCAAAAAAGCTTGCAATGCAGTTTTAAATTCTGCATATTAGTGTCTCGTATATAATTTGTGGGTTTTTCATATTTAGCATTTCTGCATTTTCGTATATATTTCATGTGTTTTATGTCGCAGCATTTTTTGCGAACAAACTCGTTTAAAAGAACCGGTGTTTTTGAAGCTAAGTTAAGCTGATGTTACGACCGCACAATACCCACAGTTGCTGGAGCAGCACAGATCGTACAAGAAACAACGAAAGCGCAAACTGCTAAAAGCGACATTAATGTAGAATTAGATGGGAGTCATTAACCTGCAGCTAGAAGCAAAATACCGGACGAAGTTAGTGCACAACCATTACGCTAAACCAACACAGTATGCAAAAGTGTCAAGCCATTATGTTAATACTCTACCCAGTCTTTGATGGCAAATGCTCTCGAAACTGACTGATGATATACTGCCGAAGCGGAGCGTATTCGTTGGCTCGAAACATCTTGTCAAGATACGCCGACACGAGCCTTTCAAGGGGCTCCCGAACAAATATAAACTTGAAGTAGTCTTTGTACGGAAAACCTGCGAGCTACGAGGCGTTTTGAAACGAAGCCATATCGAGGTGGTAGTTGTGTTTGCCGAAATGGACACTGTCGCGGTCGGCCGTAGCTAACAGCTGAGCGGCAGGATTGCCGGTTAGTTGAAGTAGCGCCCGCATCCAGGTCGTGTAGGCCACCTTACCAACAATGCAGTAAACAAGCCGCAAGTCGTGGCTGACAATGAATTTCCACGGCCTCTCTGACCAACTGTCGTTGGATACTGAACACGCTTTTTGCAGGTGTCGTTGACGATGCTGTTGATGCAGCTGCGCTGATGTGCTCGACTCATGTGACTGAAATCATCACAAGGAATTAAATCTATGATTGCAGTTTTACGATAACAAGTGGAAAATCAAGCACGATACTTTCGTTAGTGGTTATTTGCCTTATACTGTAGTCAAAAACTGTACAGTTCTGCATTTACATAGATGGACCACTAAAGCTGTTATGCCAATTTAAAGTAGGTTGTTTTATACACTGTGTTTCAAAAAACATCCCAATGTTTAATTTTTTTACTTTACTCAAAGTCTGTGCACTACCTGGGGAAACAGAACCAACGAAATATTGTATTTTTACCTAATTCAGTATTATTGGTTAATAAGTAACGCACAAAGTAAGTAACACACAAACACATATTTTGTTAACTTTTTTGACACTTTGGTTGACACTTCATTTAACTGTTTTTAACTGCTCCCAGCAAAATTGCTTGAATTGTGGGCGCATTATGAGAACACAGGCATGGAGACGCTTTCCGCATTTATTGACAGCAGTATCGATAATGTTTTGCTTCAGACCAACCCAGACTTCACCAGTCACTTCTTGAATTCATAAACATTCCCGAAGGTCATCACTGCTTTATGACGTGACAGCATGTTCCAGGCTACTATACGCACTACGAGTAATAAGCAGTCACGACTTGCCGGCGTCATCTATGCAAGACGTGTTCATGCGACGGGATATTATTTGCATATGTTTAAGTTGCCTGTTTTTAACGTTTTTAATCTGTTGTAAACATTAGTTTTTATTTAGAGTACTTTTTGTTAGTGGTGTTTACTTTCCGCACACACAATGGACGTTTTTCGTAAATGTTTGCATGTTTTGACATATTACATGATTGCGTAAATAGAAGTTGCGTATATCAACTGTCATTAAACGAATATATGATAATGATGATGATGACTAATAAATGGAACTCGTTGTGCGGTCGGACTAACAATGTTTTGTGCTACTTTTACAAACGCCAGTATTTCGATTGACTCCAGAGGCGCTGAAAGTACAGCTAATGAGATCCTACTGAGTGTGCTGTGGGATCTAACAAATCTATGTGTGGAAGACGTAGAGAAAAAGACTCAGACTCGTGTGGAACGTACCAAATCCTACACGCTCGTTCTTGCTAGCTCCGTTGTGTGGCACTCTCTCACTAAGAGATGAACTGTCTTGGTGCTTGATGTAAATTTCATTTGTAGCTGTCCGTCCGTCCAGTGACAGTGACAGTGTCAGGGTTCGCTTTGCCGCACGTCATGGTGTCTTCTGTCGTAGAATGTTGTTTACTGTCGGGCGTAATGCTCAGTACTGCTGCCTGGTCGCATAATAATGTGAGACTGGCTGGTCTTATTATGTACGTTAGACAAGATGAGCATTTAGCGTTCTGCTCTGGCTGCTGTATCAGATGACACATGGAAAAAGTGTCTTTTATTTTAGAGCTGTTTTTGTTAAGTGTGTTTTTATGTTCTGGACGTTTTCTTACATGCTGAGCTTAATAGCCTTAGTAGTTTCCTTTGTAAAGATTAACTGTTTGTATTTTTTCATTATTTTTTGAATTTGTATTGTGCTTTTTTGAGCTACTTTTTGTGCGTATTTTATGCATTTTTGTTTATATGTTCGATTTTCATAATAAACAAATAAATAACGTATTAGATTTCTCAAAGCTAGTGTAAATGAAAACGCCTTGTGGGCTAATACGTTTATCGTTTGCATTTTTTGTAGCTTCAAATATCGTAAAGAAATTGGGTAACTTGGCTTTCATATTCATGCTTTGTAACAATCTAATGTAACTTACTGTTGTTAATGAAACCTAAACTAACTCAATCGTTAACATTATAAATGAAACCGCACGCTTACAAGTTATTTTGCAAGTAAAATTATAACTAATCTCAAAATTGAAGCTACGTAACATCATCTTAATTTAATTAAGACTGATTTAAAAAATTTTAAAAAAACTGTTTAAGCTAAGTTTTGTTAAAACATGAGGTTAAAGTTAAAATTTGTTAAACCTTTACTTACTGTTAAATGTAATGTAGGCCTAAAGCAGAATAAAACACGTGTTCAACGTAATAGACATTAAGTTTACATAAAAAATCGTCAGCACCCGATTATAACCAAATAAATGTACAAGACATCAGTTTATACACTTGTTAACGGCAACATTAGAGAACTCGCCTATCGAAAACAGCAAAAATCACAAAAGGTGATATTGCCCGCATCACACAGACTGTGTGTCAGTCGGGGTGAAATTCGATTGGCAGCATTTGCCGGCCCATCCCTGAAAACCCCCTATAGACGCAAAAATCTCGCAGATATCTTTTACACAGACCGAGTTATAGCCAGTGTTGTCTCAGATGTTGTCGCCATGGCAACCAGGAAGGGTCTGGGGTAAAACTGAATAACATCATTAAATTGGCCATCCCCCCAAACCATACCCTAGAACCAAAAATTACGACTCCATCTTATACATAGCCAAAGTTATGACAGTTTAAAGAATTGTTTAATTTTTCCCATAGGCGCCATTATATTTTATTTTCAAATTTTTATAATAAATACGTTAAATATTAAATTTTAATTTTCTAGCCCAAAAAGGCACACCCTTGCCTGATACCGCATCGTTTGAGCCATTGCGCGCAAAAATTCGCTAAGGAGTCTGACTTGTAGGTACGTGGAAGTAAAAAAGTACATGGGTATAAATTTTTTGCGTATATTTCACCTATATTCTGCGAAATTTTCTTCGGGCAGATTTACATGAAATTTTGCGTGATGGGTCATCTAGCCGACTTAATAAACTGTGCCAAATTTTATCTCAATCGGGTCAGGGGTTTTGATTCTGTGGGGGTCGAATTTTTGATTTCTTCATAGGAAAAGAAGTCGCCGTTAACACAGGGTTTAAACTACCGTTCAGCCTGTGATTGTAACGAGAAATGGGCATAAAACCATTAGCTTACCTTCATGGCGGAATTTTATCGTCGACTTGATTGAGGTAAACTTGTCAACGTTATACAACACACTACGAGTATTAATACTACAGCCGAAGCCGTCTTGATTTTCACTCCTTTCTCCAATTTTCTGTTCATTTTAGTTGACGAATGAACTGTAAATAACGTGCAAAATTTCCATGCATGCACTTTTTAAGTACATGCATGTTATATTATACGTTCCACTTAATAATAAAGATTGACGATCGATGTCGAACGAACACGCTACTAACATCTAAAAATCTTTGAAAGTTGATAAATCGTTAGAAACATTTTAACTCATTAATTTATATTCACATTTGCTTGCAGCTAAACGTCTTCAACGGGCCGTCAGCGATGTTAATGTTACTGTAGTATGCGTTTTTTACGACTGTGTGCGCATTTATTGCAAACTGCGTTCGAGTAAGACTACAAATGATAAATAAGTAAGGAAGTATGTAAGTAAGTAAGTATAGCGCATAATGTTGGACTTTTATTTCTGTATTGTGGCGGTTTATGGGCCAATTTTGTTTAAGAATATTATTTTATTTTAATAAAAAACGTTAGTGAACTCGAAGTAAAAAGTATAGCTATGGTCTAGATTGAACTGTGTATTTTTTGTCGAACTACGTGCGGAATTTTAAATCCGAAAATATTGTAATCTTTCTTGTATAGTTGCAACAGATTAAAAAGGTTTTCTGGCGGAATTTCGTCGTAAAAGTTTTGCAAAAATTCGCGAGAGTTTCGGTTTCGGCTGTCAAGATCGGTGGCGGGAAACTGAACGGGATCTGCAGTGTTATTGGTGAGTAAAAGGCGGCGATGAGATATCAGTCGCAGAACGTGTTGAGCGTCTTGATGAAGTGTCTCGTAACGACCGATGAAATCGTAGTTGATCTGACACGGTCTACACAGATTATACTGCGGCATCCAGTGAGGATCAATATATTGTGGATCTTTGCCAGCTTCGTGCAAAACATGCAGAACGAACTCTTCAAATTTTACGTCGACTTCGATGTTTACAGACCTAGAAACCACAAAATTTACTGCACCAATTCTGTCATATTGCGGCACCACACGAACGACACTGTGTCCAAAAAAGTAACCCTCTGGATATCGTACAATAAAAATGTACAATCTGAACAAATTTAAATAAAATTTCGTACGCTCAATTTGTAATAAATTGCTAAAACAAGCACCAAAGTTCGTTGAAAAATATTATTTCTTAGCGGAGTTATTAATTGTTGAATGTCGATAACGAAATATTTTCGTTAAGCCTGCGTATATGATGTTAACGAAGTAGATTTCTCTGTTATTTTACACCAAGGTAACTTCAACAAACAAAATTTAATTCGAGCAAAATTTTACATTAACAATGCATCGCCTATTGGCAATTAAAATGCCAAATTTCAGTTAAATCTGCCAAAGAATACAAATAGCTACAGCGGTTTTTGGTGAGGTTGGCCCAAAACACTTCAGCTTCATATGTTTGTGTTTGACGTCATTCACAAGAACCTGAAACTAAAGTGTTTCAAGGTGACCTTACAAAAGCCGCTGTAGCTATAGTTTGCTTTTGCAGATTTAATTAAAATTCGGCGCGTTGATTGCCAATAAATGATGCATTGTTGGCGTAAAATTTTGCCAAAGTCAGATGTTGTTTGTTAGAGTTACGCAAATGTACATTAACAGAGGGGTTTACTTGTGGAACGTCATTTTCGTAACGGAGATATTTTGTTATCGATATTTAACAATTAATAACTTCGCTAAAAATATTTTAAACAAAATTTTGTGATGGTCTTAACAATTTATTATAAATTAAACGTACAAAATTTTTTCAGATTTGTTTAGACTTGACATTTCTATTGTACAATGTCTAGGGGGTTACTTTATTCCGGACACAGTGTATATGCCGTGATCCATAAATACATTTGTATTTCACAAGGTAGTGTGTCAATGCAGTTAAAGTGTGGCAAAATATTTAGTAACTATTTATTACAATTGTTGCAGAGTCTGCCAATGATTTTTTTATAATCTATAGATATTTAGCGAAAATATGGAAAAAAAAGTTTGGTAGTACGTTTCTATGGACAGCGGTGTACTTCGGCGACAACTGCTACTACAAGGTCTGCAAGTGAAAAAATGTGCTAATAAGTTTGGCTGAGTGTTCGGAGGGTTCAGAGATTGCTGACCACTAACTAATAACAGTAAGTAAGTAAGTGAGTAAAGTGTAAATTTATATAGCGCATACTCAAAAAGATCTCTAATGCGCTTAATACATTTTGTCCAACAATATTTCGTAAAAATGTATGTCTTTAGCTGACGTTTGAAAGTATCAAGACTCAGTTCTGGATCACGAAGACTGTCTGGCAGCAAATTCCAAGTCGACGGGCCCGCCACAGAAAAGCGCCGACGACCGAAACTGTTCAGTCGATAGCGCGGTACGACCAACTTCCGCTGAGTGGCAGAACGCAGATGTTGACGGCCAGTGACTT
>Ga0056128_1010654_pt1 | contig 11425 bp, 6 predicted proteins | sample WorMetLIZISLAND2_FD_71113 | JGI IMG/M metagenome (GOLD analysis project Ga0056128, IMG submission 71113) | Marine gutless worms symbiont microbial communities from Max Planck institute for Marine Microbiology, Germany - Olavius geniculatus... ... | reverse complement strand
AGAGAGGAAAAATCAACATGGGCTGGGAGTCTATTCCAGGGGCCAACAACACGCCTAGCAAAAGAATGATAGCGTACATTATGGGTACACTGCTCAGCAAACAATTTATAACCATGGCCACGAGTATTGCAAGAGGGTGCATTTTATTGATACAGACATTTACTGTAAGCTATCGAAATACATTGGACAGACTACGTGTTCGTTTGAACATAAGTTGCTGAAAAAAGTTGCTGAATATTAACGACTGAGGTAAGCCTAATTTAGATGATCAGTTTTGCGGACGAACATATTGTAGCAAAATATTTTTAGTATTTTTTTGCGATGGTTGGGCCCCTTGAACGTCGGGGGGGAACTTCCTCGCCTCCCCTCACCCTTTCCCCTCTCGATAAGCCAGTGCCTTTAGATCGCGAATTTTATCCACACTTGCATTTTACGCAGTTTGTATTATCTGTAATGCTGTATCATATGTGAAAATGCAGATCATGTCAGCGGACGAGAACTATTATTTGAAGATGTTTGAAGCATTTCGTCGTAGTGCGCGGTACAACGAAGTGTTCGACATCACAATGAGCAAGATCTGCAAGGACGTGAAACTTGGCTGCAGTATCGCATCCTGCTTGGCCATGGGGCCTAACAAAGGCCAGTGCGAAATTTCATTTTTAAACCACTGCGAAGTGAACATCAGAACGTTCGTGGCTATCGAGCGCGATCACGCCTCCGCAGAATATCTGAGAGAATCGCTCCAGAGCAGTCTGCCAGGTGTAGAAAGTCGGGTGATTGAAACTGATCTGAAAAACTGGCAGGGTCCGGGCAAGCAGATAGATCTTATATTGATGTTTCATATTTTATACTTTATTCGACGTACCGAACGACAGGAGTTCATGAAGAAGGTGCACGACCACTGGTTAGCCCCGGGCGGGTATCTGGCTATCGTGTCGGCATGCCGCACAAAGTCTCCCGGCAATGGATATATGATTTTCGAACGCCTGGGCTCACCAGCGCTTATGTGGGAAGACATAGAGATATATCTACAGGAAGCCGGCTTTACCAAACACTACGCTTACGAAATGCGGGTGAAGAAAAGCTTTGAAAATCCGGATGAATCTTTGCTGCGCTACTACCAGAGTCACGTAAAAGCGCCTGTTACGTTTGATGATGTACGCGATGCTATGAAACAGTTGTATCCAGAAGGAAAAGCAGATGAATTTAACATGATAGCTATATTTAGAAAAAACAAACAAGACTCTAGAACAAAATAAATCTTTTTGTTAATACTGTTGTCTGTTTTTCTACCACACTGTTCAATGAACACCGTGTCTCAAAAAACAAGCAAAATTGTTTTGTCAGAACTTGTACTGTACATCACTAGGCCTATACATTGTTGTCCAAGTTTCCACGGTGTGCGTTATGCAACAACAAGCTCGACGGGAGGTTCGGCTGCCCATGGCTGCAGTTGGCCGGAACCGAACAAACCGTAGAAGATGGTACCAAACGCGTAGATACTGGCCGATATGTAGAACACTGCTCTCCACGTCTCGACTGTTTGCTAAACACGCCATACTGCAGTTAACATTCAGTGTGATTGGAGTCGAAAAGCAGGGCTATATTTCATCGAAATCGGCTGCAGCAAAGTCGAGTTGCATGCATCTGAGCTCAAAGCGCTATATAAAGGCTATACAACGAGATTGATTGTTTTTTCAGTTTTGTCCATGACGTTGATTTTTGATTTTCGAATTATGCCAAAGCCGCTAAATAAACTTTGCAGTAACGTTTAAAACTGTCCACTCTAACATTATTTGTACTTTGGTCTAGTTTGCATCATAAATAAAACCGCTAGGCGGCGTCAAAGTAGCATCCGCGTTTCGAAATCGCCGAATAACTAATTTTGCGGAAAACACCATTTTCCGATATTCAAATTTTCGCCAATGCAGCCGTGTAAAACCTAGGCAACTGAAATTTGGCAGGAATGTTCACTGCTTTTTGGTCTGTACTTTGACTCAGATTGTCCTATAAATGAATCCGCTAGGCTGCGCCAAATTAGCCATTGCATTTCCTAAACGCAAAAAAAACAAAGTTTAAAAATCGCTTTTTGCTTATTATCTCCGGAACGAAAGAGAGCTAATGGACAAAATTTGGCACGCGTAAAGTACATTATTAAGGCCTACCGTACAACCGAAAAACCGCGCCGATCGTTTTATAAATGAGCAAAATGTAAATTTTCAAAATAAAAAAAAATCTTTCAGCGCTCTTTTGCGGAGAAACGAAAAAGAGATGTCAAAGTTTTCTACGGCAGTCGTAAAGCAGGCTAAAATCTCTACCGTACCATTAAAAAATCGCGCAGTTCGGTGCAAAATGAGCGATATATTGAGGTTCAAATAATTTAATTTACGCCCTGTAGCAGCTAAATGATAACCAATTGCTAGAAATTCTTTCAGCAGATATTGTCAGACTTGCCGTGGATATAAAATTTGCCATCCATATCCATATCCACAGATTTTCCGTGGATATAGCAGCTAAATTATCGCGAAATACAGCAGTGCCAGAGCGTCCATTTTCCTCAGTCATTTTTTTGTGAAACTGTTGAAAGTAAATAAAAGTAAAAAATAGAACACATTTGCATTGAAATATGATTTTAGAAAAGTATTTCCCGGTTGTCATAAAAATCTACCCTAATTATTTTATTGCCCTTGCTATAGCCGACCGTTAAGTTGAGCATTAGATACGATATGTAGTCTCTCAGTCGTCTCTTTAACCGTAACAAATGTATTGTGGCTAAACGGTACGTCGTAAGGAGTTGGCAATGATACCGTTGGATAGGGCGATAACGACTACATATAAGCTGTTGAAAGTAACCATCTCTCTATCTCCAGCTTTTTGGCCGCAATTTTGAATGCAATGTTTCTGCCTGCAGCCGTCACTTACGTGCGCCAAATTACCGTATCTTATCTTAGCACTGATTTTAACGTCCAGTATAGCAACGTCACCAGATCTGTATGAAACTGCAGTCACTCTGGAAAATCGCTATCTTTCCGCAACCGGAAGTCGGACACTGGCCTTTAGATATAGGCCAGTCCATCGCAGCAACAGCTGGGATTTTTGTTCTCCAAGACGCATGTTGCATTCATGTACGCTTACAGGTATACATAGAGTGAACGCTTTGAAGAACACTTGGTTTGTATTTCCTACTAGCATTAAATTTGTTAGAAATCCAAAACGTTTGTAATTTTGTTACCGTTTGATAAAAAAAAAATAAAAATAATCTCACAAATTGATAGACCGTTTGTTGCCCAAACAGCAGTATTAAAGCACCATAGACTAAGATCTGTTGCTGCTATAGTGCTAATAAAGTAATTTAGGCTAACTAAATAATGACGTGCTGATGTCACTGATTACTCATTCTACTCAATAACATAAATAAACGAGAAAATGAACAGTAAGAAAGACAGACAGAAAAATATTATATAAAGATAAAACACTTAAATATTCAGTTTAATTAGCAAATGCTACAGCACAATATCTATGGATATATCCATGGATATCCATATCCACGGCAAGCCTGTACTATGCTGAGTATGTGCATAAATCACTCACGTTGTTGTAGGTTAGAACGCCGACAACAGCAGGTCCAATAAAACCTGGCAATGTTGCCAAAGTGTTCGTGATTCCCGTCAGTGTTCCTACAATTAAGACAATATCGTAAAACGCCAAATTCGTAACATCGCATTATTATCGTATTACTGTGTCCAAGTTAGCCTAGGGCCTAATGTAAAAAGTCGTCGCATTTTTGTCTTGCCAAGTTCCCAGTTAGGCCTACACGTGAGAGTCAATTATGGAGGTGTGATGAATCAGAAAGAGACGGATCAAGATGTGCTACCGTGTCAACTAATTTTGACTTTTTAAACAAATTAAATGCAAAGTAAATTTTGAAGTTTACAAATACAGACCGGCATAGGGAGGAGCAAGATCGAAATGGTTGACGCTGAAGCCGGCAAAAGAAACTCCAGACAAGCCGACAGCGGCAGTAATGAGAAACACAGCCAGTGACGCGTTACAGTCCACGTAGCCAGCTGATATCAGACATACCGCCGGAAATATAAACCCTGCAAAGTATAACATCTGATGAAATCTATTCACTCGCACAAAAATTTAACACGCACATACACATAAAGCCGCCGTGATCAATGCAAAAACAGAATGACGAGTCATCTGGATTCTGGCACTTTTATGCGACTTTTATGCGACTTTTTATGAGCCGCTGCTGAAGCGGAGGCTGATAATTATGTAAAGCGGATGCGTGCGTTTCTGTGTTTGTCTTTTGTTTTGCGTAATCATTTTTTGTTGTCTGTCCAATGCGACGCATAGCACTGGACAGAGTATAAAATCACCTGAACGTTTGTGCGTGCGTGCGTCCAACGTTTGAGACGTTCTAACTCCATAACGGTGCAAGATAGACGTTTTGTCACAATGGAGCACCCACAAAAAGTGGATTCTGGCTGAAGATCACATTTTGATTGAATATTTCTATAAACTTAAAAAAATTAAAAATAACAAAATTTAAATTTTTTGATAACATTCAGAAAATGAAAAGTTTGAATAAGTTTTTGAAGAAATTGCGAGATTCCGATTAAATGAAAAGACGAGCGGAAAGCGGCCAACGTCGCAGTGTGTGTTCTAATGCGAAGCTAGTTTTCACAAAGTAGAGTGCGAACATAATTATATAACTATATGTAGTGGGCTGTGCATATGTGTTTTGTTTTACATCTTCTGGGGGTATGGCTTTACCTAAAATTAGCAAAATCGGATAAAATGTGCCAGTAATGTCACGAAAATAAGAAGCTTGACTTTTTTGAGTCACACTTCATATATTGCAAGCATATAATGTATTTGCCGAGAAGCCCTACGTTAGCAAATTTGCATGAAATTTTGCACAAGCGGTTGTTACTTTTGCCATTTCCATAAAAAACAAGATGTCGCCTTTAACACAGAGCTTGACCTATGCGTATACCCGTGCAGTCACAAATGTCAAACCAGCACCAGTGGCGTAGACAGAAATGTGAATTAAAAGACTCGCCCTTCTTTCTCCTCTTTTTCCTTTCCTCCTATACCTTTTTTTCTTTTTTTTTCCTTTTCTTTTTTTATCTCCCCATTTACCCGCTCTCTTTCCTCCCAAAAGAAGGAAGTAAGACCTTTAAAGTCCAGCTAAATTCCAGAAGTGATGTGAGTTTCCTCACCGGGGTCTGGAGCAGATCCCCAGCCGAAAACGAATTAACTGCAATTACAGTCTCAAAATATGCGATATGGTGGTAACCGTCTTAATTTTGTTTTTGAGTTTTTAGTATTTATTTTTAACAACAAATAAGATTGGGGACTGCTCCCCCCTTGTCTACGCCACCGACCAGCACAAAGAGTACAAAGACAAAACCCACGTCGGGAAAATCTGATAAACTATAAAATGTACGTAACAGTACTTCGGACTAAATCAAAATACACCATATCAAAAGTTCCAAAAAATTTTTTGCGGCCGTGCGCTGAGACCTTCCCCCATCATGACAAAGCGAAACGCAAGCAGGTGACGCTGTAAGAGAAAGTTAAGCATCCGTATTACCGAATGATAAAGATCAATCTTAGACTATTGAAAAAAGTCATTTGCATTATGCTACTGATACTCTTACAGTTGCTTGTAAAACAAAATTTTGCAACAATATTTTGCATACCTGTTGTCCTTTTTTACGTGTGTATTAAGTAACGATGCGTAAAACATTTCATGAAAATGATATACCCTATGCTGAACACATTTTAGCAAAAAGTTAGAACAAAATAAATCGTTAAGACACTTTACTAATAATTCTAAGCTTATTTACCGACTCCGTTTGCCAGCTTTCTGACATTCGTTGTCGACAATATATTTTTCTTCTGCAGCAGATCGGCAACGTGTCCACTGACAATCATCATGATCCACATGAGCACGTACGGGAGACCGGACGCAAAGCCGTTCTGTTCACACTAAATTCTTGATAGTATCAAAAATTACGCATTTTAAAGGGGACACTCAAATTAGAGGCCCTCGTAAGCAAAACTTTTTTAACCTAAGGGATCGAAGCTTAAAGGCCAAGTCGCACCATTTAACGTAAGTGTTATAAAGCGCTAACCGGCTTTATCAAATGCTAGTTTGTTAACATTCATTAATCTTCCGGTTGCTAATACAGCTTAGTACCCTAAAAATAAAATTCAAAGTACTCAATTGTCTCTTTCGGAACTGTGACGTCACTCGCAGCAAAGTTACCAACAAGGTTAATTGCTTTGAAGTCGAATGCAGCTTAATTTACAGCCAAATAGCCTTCAAAAGCCACATTATCTATCAGTAGTTAGCCCACTAAAAACCACAGTATTCCACTATATCGTTAATTTTACTAATCGCACCCCTTTAGTAGTACATATCAAGAATAACGTAATTTCTGATGTCACATATGCGTCATTACTTGTACTATTAATCCGATATTTTTTTGAGAAAAACTGACGGATTGAGTTTTTTTTCCAAATCCGAATGTCAGTTTGCCAACCAAGCGTTCTGGAAATGACGTCATCAGTCATGTGGCACGTTCGGGTGCGTTTGGCTGGCACAACATATTTCTCCAAAATTACTTCAAAGCAATGTTTTCTTTCGTCGGATCAGCGTATTATTAATTAATGTTACCTTCTACACATATTTAGTCAAAATCATTTTTTTCGTGCGACTTGGTTTTTAACCTATTAAAATCTGCGTTTAATGATGAATATTTCATGTGCAAGTTTTTTGGTCTATCTACAGCCATTCGGCGCAATTTACTTTTGAAATGTGCGCCGCAGCCGAGAGTCGCAAAAAATCAGTAAAACCCCCTATTTTACATTTCAAGGTCATTTAAGGCGTTTTAGTTCTTCCGGTTCTTTTCGAAAAAAAGAGTATGGCGCTTTTTATTTGTAATTAATATCTCGCAACGTCTTTGAGATACAGCGACTTATTGGCTCAAAATCGTCATTTGTGCGTATTCCTTTCTCATTTAGCGTTTTCGATCAGAGTGACCCGTTTTGAATTTCGAATATAACGTTACGGATAAAAAACCAGAGTTTTGTGGCAGTCCACAGTAAAAATTTTGTGATCCTACCTTGCACCGGTTTGATACAATCGCAGAGTGTGTCGGACAGACGGACAGACGGACGCTTCGACGATAGCTAAGACGCGCGAAACATTACATGCTGTCGCGCGTAAAAACTAAAATAGAAATTAAATTAAAACGACGCAATACGCACGGCTAGTTTTGCGAACTTTGCTCTGCGTCCGTCCGTTTGCATGTCCGTCTGTCCGTTCGTCCGTCTGTCACACTCTGCGATTGTATCAAAACGGTGCAAGCTAAGATCATAAAACTTTCACTGTTCAGACTCTAGTTGCAGCCTGCAGGATTCGCACAGCTTTTTTCTGAAAATTCAAAAGGGATCATCCCGCTCAAGATTGCTAAATGAAAAAGGGTAAAAATGTAAAATTTGCGATTTTTAACAAATAAGCCGCTGTTTCTCAGCAACGGTGCACGATAGGTCACGATTACTATTAATCATTAATAGGAAGTCTACTGCCCTTTCGATTGGCACCAAGAGCAATGACCTTGGATGACGATGAGTTTTTTACTGAATTTGTTTTGCAGTTTGGGGTCACATCGTCACTCACAGAGCAGTGTGAAAATCTCATATTCGTTGTTTGTGCTTGACGCTTTTCGCGCACTGACAACTTCAACGCCAAGTAGGCATCGCCACCTGCTTGAAAGTAAATCTCAGTGGAAATGGGACCTTTAGCTGCATTATTCAATTTTGCGCTGTCGAAGCCTAATGTCAAATTATTCGTTGATATACGGCGTTTCATGCGTTTCGTTTCCTGTTTCTTTCAGTTCTGCATTTTCCACCCCCTGTATACACGTAGGTTCATGTCACATTATCCAGTCCTGCATTTTCATGCATGTCTAGCATTTTCAGCGTCCCCTCAACCGTTGAATCCCGAGTATTTAATGCCCAAAAATGAGAGGCGCCGATTTACATACGGTAAAGAAACGACATGCAGAAATAAGAAACTAAGCTCACATCACTTACACTTTTAACGTCGAAGTGTAGGATGTGCTTGAAGTACAGTGGCAAACAGGTTAGCAGCGTGTAGTAGCCCCAAGTGCAGGTAAAGTGAGCCACAGCTAGTGCATACAACGGCAGGCTTTTCGCCAAGGACAACCAGGGAACTCGCATAGCGCCATGAAAAACATAAAAACAGATGCACACTTCACGGTGCTTGTAGACAATTAAGCATGTGTCACACTGCTGCTAACTTTTTGTCATCGTCAACACATTGTGTGTTCGTGCAGTATTGCAGGGAATAAAACCCATTATTGGTCCAATAGGCCTACTAGAGGAGTATGTTGCTTGCAGCCGAAGACGAGTTGTTCTGTAAGAAAGGACAAACCACACATAAACCTATCTATAAAATTATATTATGTTTTGGCCAACTTTTTGATTTAGTCTTGAGCCAGATGTGTCGTCTGTCTGTCGTCTGTCTGTCTGTAACGCATGTATTGTGATTAAGCGGTACGCCGTAATGGGTCGGCAATGGTACCGTTGGGTAGAGAGATGATGACGAGTTTCCATAGGTTGTCACTGTGACTGCCTGTTTTTGCCTGCAGCCATTACCTTAGTGCAAAATTGCCGTTGATTGCCGTATGAACGTTCGTCCGCCCCTGCGGTAGCAGGCCATACTTCATACGGGCAAATGTCCGTACGGGCGAATGTCTGTCACCCATCAACCACAATCCCTGCCACGTTCGACTACAAAATTTACTAAATTTTGATTTACTAACAATAAGGGTCTTATTTGGAACGAAACATACTAATAATAATATTGTAAGTTTCAAAATAAGGTTATGTTTTGGGTATTATTATGTTGTATTCATGTTATTTTTCTTTTCTTTATTCTAAATAAAGAGAGGTTTTCGGGGAATTATAGCTATGTTAATTTTCTCTTTATTCTGAGTTCTATTCGACTCATCTTCTGTCTTCTCAGCTAGTACTATTGTTCTGATCTCACTCCTTCTAAATAGCCTTACTGCTCTGATTCTTCTTCTTCTTATTATTATGCTTGAGTCTAACTTATTCTTATTATTTTGTACTTGTTCGTATCTTCTACTCGCTTGGCTGGGTAACGGGATCTTTCTACTTACATGGGGTATCAACGCGATTGACATTTTCATTTTTTTAATTTACGATATAACGCAAGCGACACATATAACTTAGAACAACAATGATATCAAGGGGCCCCAACGACATCAATCGACGACGGCGCAACGGCCGCCGCCGTCACGAACGTCAATAGCTACATCTTGATGGTTCAACTCGCCTACTCTCCGCTCGACGACTGTCTGACGACTTAACTAACTGTCGACTAATGCAGACTGAAGACTGACTGCCAGCACTGCTGCCGCGACGCTGCATGCGTCGCTGCAGTGCCGCCCCCCCTAATCTCATTGGCTGGCTACCAGCCACCCACTACAATATATTAATATACCGCTTTAACGCCGGTCTTGGGTAATTCACTAATAATGGAGCATAGAGTAATGAATGAGCATAAATGTGTGCCACGCTACAACCTTCTTTTCGGTCTTCTTATTTAACGCCTGTTCGATATACTTTCGCTCTTCAGTGCTAATGCGAGGATGCTGAGCCGGCGAATTGTACACGAGGAAAATCCACATAATTGCCCAAATCACTCCTACAGCACCTACAATTTTGCCTTCTGCGTTAATTCAGAACAAGCATCCGATGACATTAAATTTTAAAGTAACCAAAAGCTATTTTCTAACTACTTTGGACTTTGAATGCGAGTGTCGGGGTGGCAAATAGAGCAGTTGCGAAAACTGTCAAAAACAGAGCGACTGAAATCATGAAACCCACATCGCGAGACCATATAGCAAGAGTGGACATCGAGAAACCAAACAACGCAAGACTATATTACAAGAAAGCTCAGTTGTCGCTAGATAAATAAATTTATTTTACCAAATATTTTAGTCACGCATTTTCAGTCGCCCCATACCAGTGTGAAGCCAGCTCGCGCGTGGCACACTTGGCAGCAGTCGTCAGAGGCTGATGCAGCTGCTGCCGTTGCTGATTCCGACGCCGCTGACGTCACTGCTGGCATGGGCGCCTGACTGGTGTCGACCTCTTCCTCGCTGCTGCTGCTGCTGTCGACACGCGGCTGTAGGGACTTTATCAACTCACCACCCGTAGAACTGCTTAACCGTGCTCTGACACTTTTGTGTGATCTGGCGCCGCGTTTTCAGGCAAATACGCTAAAAGTTTCTGAGGGCAAAAACGTCCAAAATTCGGCTCGATTTTGTACACCTTCTATTTTGACCCCAAATATCTCTAGAGCAGATAGAAATATCAAAAATCAGAGTAGAAAGTGATCAACTACTTCTCTTGCGTTGGGCATAAAACTTGACGAACTCTGGTTCACTAACAAAAAAAGTAATGTGTGCATGTTGACCAACTTAGGATTAATAAGGTGCGCAAACCAATGTAATTGCATTTGTGCAACGTCATTTTTCTATTAAGAGAATTTCAATTCCCAAAGTTTTTCCCAATCGGACTTACGACGCTGGGCTTTGCCCTATATTTTTAATTCTGAGTAAAATCTTGCCAAAATTCTACTACAACATAGCGTAAACATAAAAAAGTTGTTAAAGTATGTTAAATATCTTACTCCTGCACAAAGTGCACATTACGTTAAAATTCAAGTAAGCGATTTTCACCAAAAACGTAGAACGCAGACTCCCATCCTAGATATTCGCATAGAAGCCCCGACACAAACATAGCGACGACTGTTCCAATTTGTGAGCCTACAATAAATGCACAAATAAATATACAACGGTGTGCGGACACGTGGCATGCATCTGCATTTCTATACCTTTGTATAATTTTAAAAACGTCTTTATAGTCAATAACAAAAACTAATCATTGTCAGTACACTGTGTCCGGAAAACAGTAACCTCCTAGACATCGTACAGTAGAAATAACAAATTTAAACGAATCTGAATAAAATGTTGTACGTTTAATCCCCAATAAATTGCTAAAACGATCGCAAAATTTCGTCGAAAAATATTATTTCCTAGCAGAGTTATGATTTGTTTAATATCAATAACAAAATATTTTTGTTTTTTAAGCTCTCTCATGTTCCTTATTTTCATTGATGAACTTGCTGAGATATTGGCCTCATTTGATATTACTGTGAAAATGTTTGCAAATGATATCAAACTATATTTGAAAATTGTTAATAATGTAGATTTGAGTATTCTGCAGGCTGCCATGAATGCCCTTTGCCAATGGGCTAAACTCTGGCAGTTATCTATCTCTGTCGACAAAT
>Ga0056128_1010653_pt1 | contig 11426 bp, 8 predicted proteins | sample WorMetLIZISLAND2_FD_71113 | JGI IMG/M metagenome (GOLD analysis project Ga0056128, IMG submission 71113) | Marine gutless worms symbiont microbial communities from Max Planck institute for Marine Microbiology, Germany - Olavius geniculatus... ... | reverse complement strand
AAATCTCCTACGCAAGCCGAGTTATAGCCCATTTTGTCCCAAATTTTGTTGCCATGGCAACCAGGGAGGGTCCAGGGTAAAATTAAATGACACCGTTAGATTGGCCATGCCCGAAAACCATACCCTAAATCCAAAAATCATGACTATCTTATACACAGCCCAAGTTATGACCGTTTTAAGAATTGTTTAACTTTCCCCATAGGCTCCATTGTAATTTTTTTAAAGAATTTTCTGAATAAATACGTTAAATATTAATTTCAAGTTTTTTTAATTCCCAAAAGGCACATCCTTGCGCGAGACCGCATCGTCTGAGCCATCGGATGCAAAAATCCGCTGAATGGTCTGACCTGTAGGTGAGTTTCTGAAAAAAAGGCATATAGGCCTAGCTAGAAAAAATTTTGCATATATTTCACCTATTTGCCGAGAATCCTCCCTTGTGCAGATTTACATGAAATTTTGCATGAGGGGTCATCTAGCCGACGTAATCAACCGTGCCAAATTTTATCTCAATCAGATCAGGGGTTTTGATTCTGTGGGGGTCGAATTTTTGGCTTTCCCGTAAGAAAAAGAAGTCGCCGTTAACACATGGCTTGAACTACTGTGATATAGTTTATACGACACGTCGTTGTCCATAGTAACGTTTTAACGATAAAGTTACTGCATAAGTCGTAGAAGAACTTATCAACCTATCCGGCGGCACCATTTCCGATCCCATACGTAGTCTTTTGTCTAAACAATAAGGCCAGGTCCCAGTTTGTATCAGTTTGGATTTAAGAAAGGACATTCAACTGATTATTACTATTACATAAACCCAAAAGTGAGTTTAGTCACTTAGGCGGCATAAATTTGTTCTAAGCAGCAAATGCGCCATGATAATAACAAAATAGCTAAAAACGAATAAAAATAAAATAATGTAGCCCAACAATCGTAGAATAAAATAAATAACTTACAAATATGGCAGAGTTCGCCACGAAAACCACATTCTGGATGATCGTCAGGTAAGACCACATCTTCTTGCGTTGGCAAACTTTTTAGTTTCTACATCAGCATCAAAAGACAACCGTGCGCCTATATTTCTGCAAAAATTGTTACACGCAGTCTATAGTGTGTTTCCAAAACTAGGCAACATTGTTTATGTCATAACTTCGTCAAACTTAACCAACTTTGATATTTTTGCCATTAAGATGGCAAAGAAGCTACAAATTATGTGAGGTGCTCTCGCTCGCTGGCCCTACATATCGGAGGTCCCCACTTCCATTAGATTTTGGCTATTGCATATTCATATCTGCAAAAAAAAATTCACGGACGTTGGGACGTATTTCTAAGAGCTACCACAAAATCAAATATCCCCGGGTCTCACATGGTAAATTCGGCTACAAACTAGAGAACTGTCATGCAAGCGCAAGCATGTGTGTTGTTTGTGTTAGCAGCACTTCAAATCGTTTACGTTTAACGCTTTATGCCATCATAAATTACAATGACGTCATATCAGCTTTAAGCTCATACCAGTATGGGATGAAATATAAGTTTTACTAGGGTATAGATTTTAAAGTGTTTTTCAGTCCATAATATCACGTTGCAATAAGAAGTAATTTGAGCAAAGCTCACGTGACGCGCGATAGCAGCGGTCCTGCCACTTTGGCAATAAGACTTGCGATGCATTCTGCTATCGCGCGTAAAAACGGTTACGCTCCAGTCAAAAGGATGCTCGGGTAGCCTAATGATGACATTGTGCGCGGTATAAATTATATTATTATTATTATTATTATTATAAACATTCCTCGTAAAATATAGTTTTGGCAGGAAAAACGACACCTAACGTGCAAAGATCAGGGTGTAATATACTCGCATAAAAACTAAAACTCGCTTATGGGTTCAAATGGAGTGCGGACGACTGGGCGACAGACCACCTGGGCGACAGACGTTTAGGCAACAAGATAACGTAACACAATTACCAGTTTTGTAAAATAAATTAATTAAACAATTAGTTAACAATTTTTGTTCACTTTTTCCCACTGTCTCTGCCAGGATTGGTAACCTGGTATTAGTGTGGCAGAACGCCAAAAGTCAGGGACGATATTTTACTTGTCACCTTGCGAATTGATCAGCGCAAGTTCCTGTTACGGATTATTATGTAATCACGGCAAATCGGGTAGACTGAATTTAAATTATTTATTGCTTGTTATGTGCCACTAAACGACAGCGCTGGAACGCTTGGTCTGTCACTTGAATCAAAGAAGTTGGCAAGTTGCAAGAAATTAAGAAACCACAGTTTATCCTTCGTTGTTATTTGCTCTGATTTAGATTTACAGAAGTCGTATTAAGGGTCATTATAAACTAGAGTCTCCAGGCCTGGTCGAACTGAATATTCTCCACGTGATGTTTATCAATGTTCAACTTGTGTAATATAAGCCTACATTTCACAATTTGTTTAAAATATAGCAGTCTTATTTGTGTCGCCCACTCGTCTTATCTACTGTCGCCCAGACGTCTGTCGCCTAGATGGTTTGTCACAGTAAACTGTAAAACACAAAACATTTCAAACTGAGAGAAAAGCAGCATTACGTAGCCTACCATCCACGGCAAGCAGTCGGTGACGTTGGACGAAACCTCTGACAACGGTATATTTTTGTAGTTCTCATATTTACCACTTTTTTGGGACAGATAGTAGACCATGAAGTCTGATATGCGGTCTGACTTAAAATCCATCTGTATCTCTCCATCGAGAGCTGCATCATTAGCATACACGCATGTGAAACATCAGCTGTTCAAGGTGCGTACAAAGCGACGTTATTGAACTAAACTAAATTGACACGGTTTAGTTTTTGACCTACTGACCAATGGGCAAGAGGGCTAGCCCATTGGTCATTGGCTGACGCGTACGTGAGCGTAGTCGCGTAGGCCACGGACGCCGCTAGACGGTCAGTTCGTCAAAAACAGAATCACGTCAGTTCAGTTCAATTCAGGTACGTTGCTCTGTACGCGCATTTACAGGGGCGTCATTTCGGGGGGAAGGGCTAGAGGGGTCTACAGACGCCCCTCCAAGAATTTATAATTTTAATTTTTCCCTGTAAATTGTGCTTCTGAAACAGCGTTACTGCTGCAAGAACAATATGTTAGGTAGACTGAGACCCCAGTAGCAAAAATGCTAGCGGTTCTAGGACAAAAAATATTTAGCGGTTTTAAGACTAAAATTAAAACCCCGGTTCTAGCTCAGCTAGGCCACTCAGGCATTTTTGCGCACCTGCGCGTTTCCTGGGAGACGGCCTGGACCCTTCCTGGGGGCCTGTACGTTTCATAGGAGCCTGTGCCCTTTCTAGCCCTTAAAACCAACTACCAGTCCCTGACCCTAAATCTAGAACCCTGTTTCTAGCCATCTGTGTCTATGCTTCAATTTGGCGACCCACTGACCCCTTCGCCAGAGCGTCCATATAGCCATAATCGACGTTGCGAGCACCGTCGTCCTTAATTATGCAGACAGATGTGCAAAAAACAGTGCAGTGCATCCATTTCATCACCAGGAAATGCACAGGTGCGCAAAAATGCCTGAGTGGCCTAGCTGAGCTAGAACCGGGGTTTTAATTTTAGTCCTAGAACCACCAAGTATTTTTAAGTCTTAGAACCGCTAAGTATTTTTTAAATTCCACAACCGCTAGTATATTGCTACTGACCCCTCAAAGATATACTGAAATGACGCCACTGCGCATTTACGTTGCCAGTTGCCACCATCGGCAGTAGACATTTTGAACTACAGCAGTGACATCTACTTTTCAAACTAATCATCAGCATAATCCAGGCATTTTCGCTTAAATCTCTGTACTTGTCATGTAAGCTTAACATTGCAATGCATACAGGTGATTTCTAATGTTATCATTAAGTTTTTTTTAACAAAAATACAGTATGAATTGTATACTTGTACATTTAAAGCATTTGAAGCCGTTTCTGGCTTGACTGGCTCAATTGTAATCTTGCGCTGAAAGAATTAATAACAGTAAAATTACGATTTCGTAGGAGGTATCCATTGTTGACGCCCTCGTTCGAGGGGAATTCCTTCTCTAACGGCACGAAATTTTGCAACGAAAACTGAAAACTCTACGCTATTTCTCACACGTTAAAATCTAGTCTCTCTCTCGCCTGGGCTTGATTCGGTAGTCGGTACTAGGACGTGACACCATGACAGACAGACGGATAGACAGAAAGAATAATAATTACGATAGCTGCGCTACGTGCTGCAGCGCGTAAAAACATACTCACGTGTTGGAGTGTAATATTGTTTAGCCTGTTCATACATATAGTCGCCATTTGTGATGCGCAATTTGCCCTCAGCTTCGGTTGCTGATTTGTCTAAAACTTCACTAGCGAGTTTCATGTATAAATAGACGGTGTCGTATAATGTCACAGCATAAATATTTGCCTGTACAGCAAACAAACTGTCATAAATAGGCTTATTGCAACATTAAAGTTTATGTTAGGCTGTGGTTACATGTGCTACAAAACATATTCAAGTTCAAAATGTATTCTTGTTTTTCTTTTAATGTAATCACTTCGCTTTTGCAATGTTTTTAAAATCCTTACAAATGATGCAAAACATTTTAGGCCTAACAGCTTCGTGCATGCCACGGCTAAAACACAGACTACGATTACGCTACATAATGATAAACCATCTAAAAACAAAAAACGTTCAAAGCCACCAACTTCCGTCGCTTAGCGCTGTCACAAAGAAAATTTGTCATAGAAATTCAGTGACAATGGCTGTAAAATTCTGACGCTTATAATGGAGAAACGGATCATAACGCAGACGGCCTCATATTATGTCGGCGATTGGCGCCGACATTTTTGTCTTGCTTCCACCTTACCGTGCAACACATTCGACAAACAGCCAAACCGAGAGATGATAGACAAACATTAGAACCCAAATTAGCAGTGAAGCAACAAACCCTTTCAGGACTCTGTGGGTTGACCTTTTTCAGAAACGTCTTCAACTTTTCAAGGTCTTTGAACTTATAATCGTAAGTCATCTGTCAGTTAAACCAGGCAAAAAAATTATTTCGTAAAAAACAGCAAAATAAAACCCGAACAAAGCATAACCCTATTTGCACAATGGACATCTGCTTACCGTACAGTGCTGAGTGCTGACAACTTATTATGAACATAGTCCATATTTTTCGCAGACGCAAGCGCGCAGACATTTTTACAGTGGTGTCAGTATTAAGTTATTTGTCGCTTATTCTACAGTTTTAATTACTAGAAAAATCACAGGTAAGGAAGCCTACTTATAGCGAAAAAGGCACAAAGACGCGTTCAATAGGTTAACCGTTAACGAAAAGAAGTGCCATTGGTGCAAGCTCTTAAAACAACGCACGAAACTTGTTCGGTATGTAGTAAATTGTCTCGTAATTAATCGCTGAAAATTTCTTACAAAATTGTTACATCGTTTTTAAAGTAATGCAGTTTTGTAGAGAAATCTTTTTCTTGTCGCACACTGCGCACAATGCACCCTGTATACAACAGACTTGCTGTAAAATCAAACGTGCATTTTTGTATCGCATTTTTAATGCCATATGGTACAGTTAGTGCTTCTTGGCGCTGAAGGGGGTAGATAGACATTGTAAAATAATGAGCTATAAAAATGCACATTAGAATTTGCACTTTTTATTGTAACCAAAATTTTAAAATTGGCGCCACTCACAATACGTTAAAACTGGATATTTAAAAATCTAAAAATTCAATAGCAGAATGCTTCGCGCGTCTTAGCCATCGTCTACAGGGTGCGGCAGAAAAAAGTGGACCCCTAATTTTTTCGCCGTTTTCTCAGCAACCGTTTGGGATTTTAATGTGAAATTTTACAGCCTTATTTATTGAAACTTTCTACATCTAACTGCAAAGTAAAATGTGATTCTGTTGAAAAACGACGAAGTTATAGACTTTTTAATAGGGTCGCCTACCGATTTTTTGGCATTCAAAAATGTTTATGCTAAAAATGGTATTTAATTTTCAAAAACTGGTTAGACGTTACTGTCGATGACGTCACAGTGACGTTTTGATAAACAGCAATTTATATTGTTTAGGCCCTATAAATTATCACAAAATTATTGTTCCTTTAAAGCAATCACCGGCTGCCCACCGGATTCATTTTCCAGCAGAACGGCGCGCCGGGCGCGTCAGCACACAGCGCGCAATGCCGCGCAGCGCACAGAACTGGCTGCGGGCCAGCTGTCCAGATATCATCACAAAAGACCAATGGCCTCAAAATTCATCGATGGACTATCACGTATGGGGTGCAATGTTGGAAGCTTACTGCAAGCTTAAAACAAAGCTGAAAACGAGCGCCAAACCCTCAAGGAAGCGCTTCAGGTTATCTGGGGCAACCTGCCACAGGGACCGATCGACAAGGCTGTAAAAGATTTCTCAAATAAGGCGACTGGAGGCTGGTGTTGTTGCTGGAGCTCGTGGTGAACATTTTGAACATTCGCAGTGACAATGAAATTTTGGCATCTGATAATTATTTAACTGTGCTGTTTCAACGATGTTATTAAATTGGTGTTGTAACTGGAACATTTTTGAATGCTGAAAAATCGGTAGGCGGTCATGTTAAAAAGTCCGTAACTTCGTCGTTTTTTAACAGAATCAAATTTTACTTGGCAGTTGAATGTAGAAGGTTTTAGTAAATAAATGCGTAAACTTTCTAATTAAAATACTAAACGGTTGCCGAGAAAACAGCGAAAAACTTTAGGGGTCCACTTTTTTGCCGCACCCTGTAGGCGTCTGTCTGTTCGTCCGTCCGTCCGTCTGTCTGTCACACTCGTGATCTGTATCAAAACGGTGCAAGCAAGGATCACAAAATCTTCTCCATCGGCTGTTTCAAGGTCTCTACTTTTTCGCGAAAAAATTTCGTGGCCCTGAGTGCGGGAGTTCCTCTTGAACGAAGGAAAGATACCCCCTAAAAGGTTATTTTGCCGATACTGACTCTTACAGTGTGAAAACGGTTGCAGATAGGTACACACATGTTGCTTATTATAACAAACACTGATGACAAGCTTTTTAGATTTATCAACATCGATGACCTTGAACGACCTTGAGCCCTCTAAAAAAGGGTTTAGTGTACTTTTCGCAATTTTTGGATGCAGCGCACATTTCAATATTGAATTGCGACGAAATGGCTGGAGATAGATTAAGACAACCTGCATACGAAATTTTCAGCACTAAACGTAGATTTTAGCAGTCCAAGTCCCGGCCTCCTAGGTTAGGAGACCGGCGCAGGCGGGCGTCAAAGACGTCTACCCCCTAAAAAGTGGTTATTTTACCGCAATTATCTCATGTAGCGTGAAAAAGATTGCAGATAGGTACAGACATGCAACTTATCATAACAAGCAATAGTGGCAAGTTTTTTATTGGTGTCAACGTCGATGATCTTGAATGACCTTGAACCTCTAAAATAGGGGTTTTAGTGATTTTTGTGCCGATTTCCAGCTGCGTCAGACATTTCACGAGTGAATTGCACTGAAATGGCTAAAAATGGTCCTAGACAACTTGCGTATGACATTTTTAGCATAGTTTTTAGAACGCACATTTTTAAGAATCTTAGTTTCGATCTCCTAAACTCAAAAAGTCTTCCATACGGAGGCCTCAAATTTAAGTACTTTTTCAAAATGCATTAATATCTTATTGCTGTACACTGTTTGCCGAGGTGGCAGAGCCGCTGATATCGCGCGTCACGTGAGCTTTGCTTAAATTACTTGTGGTTATGGGATATGTTAGACTCGTTCCATCGGGGATGAAGCCAGCCCTCCCGGCACGTCACCCCATCAGCGGCCTTAACGCCTTAATTTCTTGGACTTCGGCTCACGACATAACCCCAATCTTTAAAATAGTGTCTGCCGCAATTGACAGCAAAGTTTTAAAAAATTTGCTTTTTTCAAAAGCGTCTGTTGAGCGAGACAGAATTAATTTGGGCTATGATGCAAACACATTATGTTACTGCATAGTACAAATGTAGCATACCAGAAAAACCGGCTGAAAAGCATGCCGTGGGTTATGATGTTTAGTACTGCCGCCTTGCCAGGGTATTAGTGTTTCCACTGCGTTGAAAATTACCACCAGATACAGGTATTCCTTCGGGTCAGTCATGTCCATATCATCAGCAGCAAACATAAACTTTCGAACGAACTCCGACGATCCACAGATAATCACGACTGCAGCAAAGGCACAAAGGCAACGCTGAATTTACCTGTCTAGCCTACATGTACACCGTGTTCCAAAAACTGTGCCAGTGCTATTTTTTTAAATAACTCCGTGAAATATTGGCCCATTGTTGTATTTTTGGACAAAATATCACAAAGAAACTTGACGTAAACAATCACACGTCATTACACGCGAAAGCAGCTACTGCCTTCAGCGCGTCTTAGCCATCGCAATTCTGTCCATCTGTCTGTCTGTCGGTCCGTCCGTCCGTCCGTCCGTCTGTCACACGAATGGATCAGTCAAAAACGGTGCAAGCCAGAATCACCGAATCTTCACCGACGGCTGCCTGAAAGACTCTAGTTTCAGGAACCGTAAAGCTTTTCCATAAATTCGAAGGGGGTCACTCCGAACGAGGGCGCTAAATGAGAGGGGTGGGAAAAATTTGCGATTTTTAGCCAATAAGTCGCTGTATCTCAGAAACGGTGCGAGATAAGACCCAGGTTACTATTAATCACTAATAGGAAATCGTACACTGGCTCTCGATTGCCACCGAATTCAATGACTCTGGATGACCTTGATCGCCAAAATAAGGTTTTAAATGGATTTTTTTGGCTATTTCAAGCTACGACACAAGTCTATATTATTCACAAAGTGGCGCCACGCAACTATCGTTATGCAATCCAGATAAAGAATTTGGTATTTGTATATTAACTTAGCGTAAACACCCCAATTTTCAGCTAAACTACTGAACAGGAACTGCTATAAACTTTCGCGCATCTCGTGAGCATTATCTCAAATTTCTTGTTTTAATACTGTTGCTACATTAACCGACGCAGAAAACAAACGACAGACCAATAGAAGACATATCGTAACCTAACGGTCAGCCACAAATCGGTCGATTTTTGTAAAGTTAGAACACAAGTTGATGATCTACTTATTTTACGGTCGACGAACGCAGATTAATGTGACTAGTGAGTAACGAAGCTAAAATAAATGCAACAGAGTGAGTAACAAAAAAATTAACGACCAATACCACGGTGTTTAAAACAATGCAAGATCTAAATCAAGAAAACACTTTTCAGTATGGAAGTTCAAGATAAATTAGTCAGTTCACTAATTCGCTAATAATGTATTCACCCTCTAGCGCACTGTTTATCGCTGCAAAATCAAAAATATATAGAAATATGACAAGCCACTTACTGCGTGCATGTTGGCGGATCTCTTCCAACCATTTTTTCATTTCGGCAGACGACACAATGTCACTTGAGTAAGTCTTTTGAAATGGCTTTCCACATTTTTTAAATATTTGTTCTGCGGCAGCATAGATGCTTTCGCACAGAGCATGGCCTGTGTGCTCCACGAAATCGACGATATGCCACTGACACAGAGAACAGTAAAGCAAACCGTGAGTAATACCCCGTTTACACGATCGAGCAAACGTCGAGCAAATGTATTCAAAATACACGTGCTAATTGCTCGCCGTCTGCTCGACGTCTGCACGATGTTTGCTAGCATTCATCCAGCTAGCTCAACAGCTATGGTAATTAGCATGCTAATTAGGAGGGCGGGCGGATTGTAATTGGAGATTGAAAGAGATTGACGGCATTCCCAAGCATCAGTCGGCGTACCGCAGAGGACACAGCACTGAGACTGCACTGCTGAAGGTAATTAATGATTTACAATTGTCGGCAGACCGTGGTGAAGTTAGAGCACTGTGCCTTCTGAATCTCTCAACGACCTTTTTGTCATGGTCGACCATCAGTTGCTGCTTACTCGGTTGCGAGGTCGGTTTGGGGTGGTTGGCAAGGTGCTTGACTGGTTCCAATCATATTTACAGGGTCGGACCTATATACTTTGTCACATACGATTCCTCGATGTCTGACGTTGTGCATCTAGTCGCGTGTTCGGTCCCGCAAGGCTCAGTTTTGGGTCCCTTGCTCTTTGTGTTACACACAGCTGAACTCGAAAACATAGCTGCTGAGAAGGGTGTTAACATAGCCTACATATGTATGCGGATGATACTCAACTGTATATCCACTGCAAGACGTCAGACACAACCGACGCCGACGCCAAGCTGGAACGATGCATTGCTGTCGTAGACAAGTGGATGGCCGCTAGTCGGCTCAAGATGAATTCAGACAAGTCTGAAGGGTCGGCTCCAGGTGCACTGTGTCGACGCATGCTTGTCCAGCTATACGGATTGGAAATGACACAATCAGTGCAACTGATAAGGCGCGTTTACTTGGTGTATTGGTTTCTGACGACTTGACGTTTGACCAGCATGTGACGAAGATCAGTGGCCAGTGCTTTTATCAGCTGCATCAACTGCTCTCGGTTCGTCAGTCGCTTGACACAGAATCCATTACAACACTGATCCGTGCCTTTGTTTCGAGCCGTGTGGACTACTGCTGCAGTCTGCTCATCGGGTCACCGCGCTCGGTCACAGACAAGCGTCAGCATGTCCTCAATGCAGCCGCCCGTATCATAACCAACAACAAGAAGTATGATAGCGGGTTGTCACGTATACTGCATCACGACCTTCACTGGCTTGATGCTACTGAGCAGATTGAGTTCAGAGTGGCTGCAACAGTTTATCAGTGTCTACACGGCATGGCTCCAGCGTACCTTACTGAGCTGTGTACGCCTGTCGATGCGTCGACAAGTCGTCGTGGTGGGCTTCGGTCCTCTACAATCAGCAACCTGGTCATACCACGCTGCAGACTGTCAGCCTACGGCACTCGTGCTTTCAGTGTTGCTGGTCCAGTCTGATGGAACTCTCTACCGGACTATCTAAAATCCCCTGACCTTTCATTTCATTGTTTTAGGCAACAGTTGAAAACATTTTTATTTGCAAATATTGACTTACTAACGCTACTCTAGCGCATTAGAGACTTGCGTTAATGCGTTATACAAATTCATTCTAGATTAGATTAGATTAGAACACGTGATCAGCTGTGGGCTAAGCCTAGGCCTACATTTGAGCCAGGAGCGGGATTTTATCAGGCCTGCTTGATATTTGCTCGATGTTTGCTTGATGCTTGCTCGACGTTTGCTCGGTCGTGTAAACGGGGTATAAAACACATCTGTAGATATTTTGAAAGAAATGTACAAAACATCAGTTTATGCACTTGTTAATGGCGACATGCAATGAGTGACACATCGAAAACAGCAAAAATCATAAAAAGGTGATATCACTCACCATCACATCGCCTAACTGTCAATGTGCTGTTGAATAATATCACCTT
>Ga0056128_1010652_pt1 | contig 11426 bp, 9 predicted proteins | sample WorMetLIZISLAND2_FD_71113 | JGI IMG/M metagenome (GOLD analysis project Ga0056128, IMG submission 71113) | Marine gutless worms symbiont microbial communities from Max Planck institute for Marine Microbiology, Germany - Olavius geniculatus... ... | reverse complement strand
TATTTTGAATTAGCATTTCTTCAGCTACATCTGGTAAAAATTTCGTGTAAATTGATCATCATTTGAGTGAATTATGAAAGAAATAAAAAGGGTGCCCGTTTTTTTGAAACACAGTGCATACCCGATAGATCATAGAGGAAAGATGCAGATACACAGTGTAGGAATTTCTAGATAAGTCATTACACATGTAATGCTTGACTGCAGTTGATAATTTTCATATTTGAGACAAATTCATCGTTATGTTAATTGTTATTGTGAAAATGTCAATTGTGCTATGTGCTTGCATCGTGTTTCGGGTTTGAGTTTGGATATTTCTGCAGAATTTCTTCTGAAACTGAAATTTTTTGTTACTTCTCCAGAAATTCCGCTGAAATTTTCTAACCCACAACCATGTGTTACACAGTGTGTCAGATCACAATACGACCGCTAGTGACAGTGACAATGAAGACACGTTCCTGACTTCGGCAGACATTGAGGAGCTGCTTGGTGGTAGCACAGTGTCAACATAAACCAGCCACACATTCCTATGGCTGGCTTGCTGCTTTGATATTTAATCTAGGGCTGCAAAAATTAATGATTAATCAGTTGATTAATAGTTACAAAAATTAATGGATTAAAAATTTTTTAATGAATTTAAATTTTGACTTTTCAGCAGCCTAAATGACTGCTGATCAACGTTTGTAACCTAATTGTGTAAAAAATCAAGATTTTTAATTGTACAGTTTTTATGTGCGAAAGCAGCTACTGTACAATTCTGTACACCAGGGAAACAATGTTGTATTGTTTATTTAATAAACTAACAAAAAAACTAACACTGCATTCATTCTTGCATTGCTCACAACAACAGCAAAGAGATAATCTAGCGAGTAACATTGGAGTCACAGTTTACCAAACTAATTCATTCACCTTCACCGGTTTCAGTACAACAATCATTAAAAAATTTCATGAATAAATTTCTCAGAGCAACATACAAACGACTGAAATCAATATTAACACTTGAAGCTAAATGAATTAAAGGCTGTATGCTATCTTGAAACAGTCACACGTTATGCTGGCTGGCATACAGCAATTACAGCCAGCAGATGTGCCACTGCAGATGACTATGATTTTGATATTTTTAAACGATAAGTAACAGCTTTGTAGTTCTGTTCTGTAACTTCTGTCAACAATTAATTATTCAATGTTCACTTATTCACTGTACGAAATTACCTACATTACAAATATAAAAAAATATGTTTGGCGTAAAATATCGTGATATATGAAAAATATTTTTTGATGATATGATACGATATATCAATATCGAAAACAATTTATTGTGTCATCACTAAAGATGACTACACTGTAGACTTCAGTGACTATACAAGTGAGAGAAAAACACAAACACCAGATAAAACAACTTTTGTCAGCAAATGCACTGAATGACTGAGTTGTGCCAAATAACATAGACACCAGCAAGTTTAGGGGAGAAAAACGTCAGCAGAACGGTTGGCTGATCTTTTGATTGAAGTTTCACAGACACAGTGCTATTAATACTGTTGATCAGCAACATGTGAAAAATCCCACTCAGATAGATTATCAAAAGTCTCAGGTAACTGGAAAAATTGTATGGCTTAACAAGAAGTGAAAGATGTAGTCTAGACTGCCTTAAAGCAGTACAGTGTATACAGCAACTATATAACAGTAACAGTTAAAAGTACTGCACAAGAAACACTGATCACACAGTCTTACTATAATGCGTGGAAAGTGTCTGTCTGTCTCTCTGTCAGCCCCCTCTAGCGCCTTTGTTGCACGGTCGCAAACCCCGACCGTGGCGTTTGAGTCCTTGGGCCTATAGGTACATGCCCCCCACCTTGACCCCCATCTCCCCCCACGGGCAGCTTGAGGGGGCAGGGGTTGAATTGCTGGGTCTTCTTTCCCCGCTGATTCTGTCAAGTTCGTCAGTAGGCCTCGTGCTCAGCTTCGTGGCGACATCTGGTGAATGACGGCCAATTAAAGGTTCCAGCCTACTATGCTCCGGCTATGAATTTCATAGTCTCCGCGACATGTGCTGGCTCATGCTGGCAATTGGATCAGTGGCGCCCCCTGCACGTTATTACGACCGCATACCACGTAGGCCTACTGCATACAATCCCTCCCAAACTCTTGCGTGCATTCATTTCACAGTTTTCACTAGCAAAGTAACCCGCCCGTAGGGTGGGTACTTTGCTAGTAGCTTCAAAAGTAACAACAGACAACTAACAAAATAATAGCTCAGTGGCGTCGTGGGTCAAAAAAGCAGGCAGGGCAAGAAGTTGCAATTTTCCGACAGTCGGCTGCAAATTTCCAATAGACAAGATGATGGGTGCTCAAAAATAAAATTTTTCCTTTAAAATGAATAAAAAAAATTTTGGACAAGAGGATTTTCTGATAGCCCAAAATTTAGAGGGAGAAGGCAACTGTCCCCCTGCCACCCGTATGCCATGACGCCACAAAGCAGACATGCAACATTTCATTATGAATAGAATAGAATGTGTTCAATAACAAACACCACAACAAAAAATTGCCTTCAGCTATAATCAGCAGTTGACTTGATGCGAACCTGGGAACCGAGCTAAAACTGCAAAGCTGGGTAACAATAATGATACGGCTGGAGAAGGATCTTAGCATATCGGCTTATTACTGCAGATTTCGGAGTGTAATATGACACGATGCAAGCAATTTGCATCGACAAATTGACAGATTTCAGTTTAATCTAGCACTATGAACTAAAATGTTTTAAATGGAATCAAGAAAAAGTGAAATGAAAGAACTTATGCAGAATGCAACAAATACAAACAGATTGATAGAGGAGAGCCAGAAGCCTGAGATAAAGAGAAACTGAAAAGCGGAGAAAAACTAAAAACAAAGAAAATAAAAACCAGAAAAAATGGCAAAAAAACATGATTACTTACTCATTAATGTTGTAGTAATCACACCTTATTGCACATTTCATGAATTTTTGTCGTCAGAGGTTTCGTTTGAGTTGAGCTTAACTTTCTGGAACAGAAACAGACAGACTTTTAACAACTTCAACATAACTTCGCACAAAATCAACATAAACATCGCACTGCACTGTCGTGGCAGTCGTAAGCATCCGGTGATGTAACGTAACATCAAACATTATGTACATCAGACATGTGGGCGTCTAACAACCAAGAACGACCATGTTTAGATCTTCAGACTTAGTTCTAGAATTAGGGTTAGTTTCAAGGTTAGGGTTAGGTTTAGGGTTAGGGTTTGTAATCACATTCAATTGCACTTAAAATAACTAAAATCCAGTACGATCGGTGTCACAATCGTTCTCGGTCGATAGGCACTTGAAGTAAACATCTGTGATGTGGAGATCACATTGTGTGCACATGTACGATTTGTTGCAAAATAATTAGAAAAACGTGAAACGATCGTAAATATTTATTCATTTTTGGACTTCAGACATCTTTAGCAATTGACTAACGTGAGTGAAATCGGAAATTTGTGGGTAAGTAATCATGTGATTTCGCCGAAAAAACATGATCAAGTCTCACAGATATTGGTAAAATTTGTCCAAATCAGTACAATCTCAGCATATAATGGCTACCTTAGCTGTATTTTGCAGCTCAAGCCGACTAGCAAGCCAAAGAATTAACGAGCCAAGCGGGGGGAAAACGTTGACTGAACACATCTCAGGTCTACTAGAGTACGGTATGCTGGTTTGACTGGGCTAAGCTAGACTTAGGATGCGTCGGGCGATGGGCGCTGCTGACTGATCAACCACTGACGCAGTTGACCCAGCACCTGCTTTCTCACGGACCACCTCGCTATTACCCTGCTCCACGCTGCTGCTGTCAATCTCTGACAGGATCATATCCAACTTGTGCAACAATTCATCGGCATCAGCAATGCTGAAGCACATCGGCGGCTTTATCTTGAGCACGTTATGCTCGGGTCCATCAGTCGATAAGATCACTTGCTCCTCCTTCATTCTGATGCACATGTAATACAAGCTATGTATATTACATCAGACTCAAAAGTAAAAAGTACAAATCCATCATTGGCATGCAAGTTACTTTAATGTCAATGGTCGTGTATACAAGTAGCTCTTCATGGAAAATCCATCACAGTGCTACGGAGCATCATCTGCCATGAGGGATCATACAGTATTACCTGTGCCACCTGACACAGGTGAGTGTGCCCCACCTAAACCTCAGCTAGACAAGCCAGAACTTAATTTACCTATCTCTTATGGACCGAAGGCTGAGTTGACCTCGGTGTTGGTAATATACACGAAGAAGGTTTACCTGTCCCCATAACGGCCATAATGATAGCGACCAAACCGGAAGTTGAACCCACAACATCGCAATTGTAAGTCCAAATGAAACACCATTTGTACCTGCATATGACGTGTTGAGCCTCAGCAGCTGCTGGCTCTCTCAATTCATGATCAGCCACAAGCTCCACTCCAATGAACAAGCCACAACCCCTTCATTACACATGCACACAAACAATAATAATAACATGAACAGTACTACACTGTTTCATAAAAAACCGGACCCCTTAGGCAGGTCGGCATAAATTTATCAAAATAAGTTCGCCTAAAATGATTTATCACACAGTGCACTGCCATTCAGTTACGAATTCATTGTGCTTGAAAAGTTTGGTATGGGCCGAGTACCAGCTGCACGGTTTCCATGGCAATAAGAGCAGATGACAGACGTCTGGGCTGACTTGGAACAGACGATTGTGGACAAGGCCATTGAGCAGTGGAGGAAACGACCCAAAGCCTGCGTGAAGGCCAAAGGACAACATTTTGAGTATAACTTTAGTCGTACGTTTAAATTGCTTGTACCAACGTTTTTTCGATATTAAAGTCGTTTTCTTGAAGTTATAACAAGAAGTTTCAGGGTCCAGCTATTTATGAAACACATTGTAGATCGTGAAGCCTTGCTCAAGGCTATATACTCTACAGAATTGTCTTTTAAAGGCACTGAAAACCAAATAATGCAACGTTTCTCAGCTGTGTTTGATATGAGTACTTTATCACAAAACCAACAAATGCGGAACAAATTCCGATCTATTTCTGTAGCGGCTATAAACAGTTCAGTCTTTCATTGAATCGTGAGCCTCATAATAGAATGTAATTTGCAATGATGCCAAATCTTGTGCAGAAATTGTTTCGGTAGAGTCATTGACATGTTGAATGAAAATGTTTCGAAAAGATAAACTCCACAGAACCGGTCATCCATACACGGAAGTCGGCACTGCATGTACATGCAGTAATAGTAGCACCTGACATCCCCAATCAGTTCATGCTTCATCTGCAGCTGTCTCAACTGTTCAACCAGATAGTTTCCAACGGTGATGGCATTTTCACGCAGCTTGTCTCTCTCAATGGCATCAAGCACAGCAAGTGCAGCGGCGCATGAGACAGGGTTACCGCCATACTGTATTCACAGATCCACACACCAGCATTACAGAACATATAGCAACTACTGGGTGGTGCAACAATGCAAGCCCCTAACTTTTCTTCATAAATATATGTGTTTATAGACTTGCAGCCAAATTAGCCAGATTGTGGTGCACAATGTACATCAAAATATGTAGCAAATACAAAATAGCAACGTTGAGTATGAATGACAAATTAAAACCTAACATTACTGTAACTGATTTTCAAAATCTGTTCATTAGTCAAATTAGAGAATAAACCTAAAAACATAATTGTCAAAGACTGCATCAGTGCATCACACCCTAGGTGCTGCTTTAGAATACTGAAATAGCCTTGTAACTCACAGTCTATTTCACAAAGTAGTGCAGCAGCACACTTAGGTATGGAATCTTGTAACTGTCACTCAATTTTGATGCAGAGTACACCAGTAAAAGAATGAAAATAGATCAATATTTGATGCAGTTACAAGAAAATGTGGTAGCTTACTTTATATTGGGCCGCTCTGTTTAATACTACAAAAGTGTGCAGTGCACCGTAGTCTATTTCAATTGGACTTATAGATTCTTATTTTTAAGAGCTGGACTCTCTCTCTCTTTTGTTCCCAGTCAGGGAGCGGGTCATCTCCCAATCCGTTCCAGGTAGCTCCAGAGGCGTTGTGGGTCTGTTGTGAAGCTGTTTCCTGGCCACGTGTCCCTCCTGGCCTGATCGTGGGCCGAACATTGGAACACCAGATGTTCAACTGTTTCTTCGGCACCATGACACTGGGGGCAGATCGCTGAGTCCTGGCACCCGATACCGTGCATGTAAGCTGTTGCCAGCAGACAATGGACTTGCAACTCAGACTAAGCAAACTTAAATATGTTGCTAACTATGCAAAGATTAACAAATCAGAATAGGTTCCATCATTCATATGTTACGAAGCCAAAAATATATCAGAGGGACATAGAAAAGTCATTGTGACAAATAGCAACTGACTGTGTTGAAGTACTCTATGCCGGTAGCAGCAAAGCTGGCAGCAATCTCGGGCGTAGTGACCACTGCAGCAACAGGATGTCCATTACCCATCGGCTTGCCTAGCGTCACTATGTCTGGAACAATATCTGTCACAGCCGGATTCCGGATAATCAGTCATTCATTCAATCAACCAAACAAAAAGCGTGTTTATTTCAATTAAAGCATCATGTAAGACAAAAGGATAGTAGAGAGACAGAAATGGAAAAAACCAAAACAAACATAACATTTGTGAAATAGTGGCATAATTAATCTTGCACACGTGTCCGACAGTTGACAATAATAATACACACAAAGGCCAAAAGATGGATAAAAAATGTGGCAACCATTTGGTTTATTTTCTCACGAATTTCCATAATTTTGCAGCATCTAGGCAGGCCTGATTCCATGACTTTCCAAGCCTGGAAAATAAGACTGAATTTTCATGATTTTCCAGGATCTGTGTGCACCCTGCACAGTGCTTGACGCGTGTAAAAATAACCATACTCACCATTTCCTTGGAGCTGGAAGGCCCACCAGTGGGTGCCAACTCTTCCAAAGCCAACCTGCACTTCGTCAGCTATACAGACACCGCCAGCCTCACGCACATGGCTGCACAAACAAACAAGTACAGACTTTGGATCACATTGACAATTCCGAGAAAAAGATTAGTTCAGAATGTGTGCACGATGATGAAAGTTTCATGATACAAATAAACTCTTGTTAATTAATCACTTATTTAAGTGCAATTTGTTATCGATAAAATTTCCAACATTTGCAATTTTTAACAAATGTGCCACAGTAATAGCAGTAAATTGAAGATGCATTACATTTTGGCCTTCAAGAAGTTGTTAGTGTGGTAGCGTTACACATCGGAAAAGAAGTCGACAAACCGAGACTAAGAGTCCTACCAACTTTCTCACATATGTTCAACGAATTGATTACCAGGGCAACATTAACCGGCAAATCGGAATGATTGTTCTGATAACGCAACAGCAGCTGCTAAAATGTCAGAAAATCATTAAGTCAAGACTGTAATCAAAAGGTGCTCAAGAGAATGCATATCCCTGACAAGTGAATTTCTTTTACAAAATAGTAATTGAAATGCATTGTTGTGAATTTGTTAGTTGAAATAATTGACCAAAATTCTTTCCTTCCTATTGTTAACAGCATAGCTGTAGTCTAGAGCTGATTATGATGCTGAAGTATACCTGTAAACTCGTCGGAGGTATCCGGGAGGCAGGACCACCTGTCCAGCACAGCTCTGCATTGACTCGGCATAAAACGCTGCAATCCGCCGGCCATTCTCATGTGCACTAGCAATCACCTTCTGCACCTCATCGGCATATAGCTTCCCAAGGTCTCTGTCTGCGACACTCGAGCGATCTGTGTACCTGCCTCGGTATGTGTCCGGGTTAGGCACCTGACCGCATTCCAGCACCAACATGACGGACTACAGGGCGCTCGTTAGAATGCATATCTCTCTCCACCAGGTGAATTTTTACAAAATAGTAATTTAAATGCATTCTAACTGTTAAGTAATGATAAAATAATCAACTAAAATTCTTTCTTTTCTAACGTTAACAGCCTACAGTAGAACTAAAACTATTGCTAGCATTGCTGCTGGTGACAATACAGACAATACACATTACACAATCTGCTGGTGATGGATGTAATGACGTCATTATTATTGTGACATCACACAGAGCAACAAACTGAACGATCTCTTAATCTCCTCCTTTCACTATGTTCACTTGGTGGAGATAATTATGTGAGAATCAATGGTAATCAAATGATGATGCACACTCAGGTAAAGAAAAGCTGACAGCTATGGAACTGCGTACCATCTGTTGTGACTAGAGGGGTGACACACGGGTACTTATAAACTATAAAAATATGTCAGCCCAGTGCTGACATATCATGCGGCCATCTACCTACCGCACTAGAACCCTAACCCTACTAACCTTTGAACTGAAATTTTACACACCGATTACTTCTATCCTGGGGAATGTTCATGACAGTTTGGGTTTTTACGCCTCTTCGCTTTCAAGTTAGTTTTTACTTTTATGCAGATATAATTTAAATGGCATTTCGAAAAATCATTCGGCTTCTGCTAAAAAAACTGGCAAGAACAAAAAAAACATAATAATTAAAACAAACTACTGGCCAATTAGCTGATACCTTTTACAATTCAATAAAAGTCAATACTGGACAATAAAAAACAACAGTGTAGTGAATGACTAACCACATGTATCCAAGGCTTTGTGTTTTCACCAGCAGAAGATGTGTACTTTTTGTATGGACTCAGATCAATGACTGCAGTCGTGTGGCCGTGATATGCACTAAAACATGACATTACTAAAACATGACATTATGATGACTGACCAATTGGTACACAACCAGTCACTTGTCTGAAGAGGCACTGGTCCGAAATTGGCTATAACTCGATCCACCATAGCCAGGGGGTTGCCATGGCCGAGGACCACCAAAACCAAAGATGCAATTTGTCCCTATTCCTAACCCTATCACTAGTGCTATCCCTATCCCTAACTAATGTTCAGACTAGCGATTCTTTGGACAAGTGAATTATCCTCAACACGACCAAAGCACAAAAAAATAGTTACATCAATTTCAAACTACACAGTGTCTTAAAAACATCCCCAACATTTTCAGTTGTAACTTGAAGAAAGATTATCCAATGTTAATAATTTTTGGAATAAATTTTTTAAAACAACTGGCCAACAGGAAACCACTCAATTTCCCACATCACCCAAAGTATGCTCTTGCACTATCTGGGAAAAAAAAACTAACAAAATATTACATTTTTATCCAATACAGTAGTACTACTCAATAAAATAATGCAAAGGACCTTTTTTTTCAAATTTCTGACACTCTGGCTAACATTTCATCTAACTGTCCATTTTTCAAAGCCAAGCCAATTAAAATCCTAACCAATTAGTAATTAGTAGATCTTTAATTACGATTAGAATTAGCCAAGTGGGCATTGTGACGTGACTACTTACTAGTCGAGAACAATAGCGTCATGAGCACCAGTGTGTGTACGAGCCATTCTCAGTGCCAGGTCATTCGCTTCAGATCTACATATAACAGAGTAATGACAGTTTCACAATAGGCTAAAAACTTGAAAGTCACCTTTAGCTGCTCTTAATGGTAACCCATCACAGAGCTACAGAGCGTCAACTGTCACATGGGAAAACAGTGTTACCTGCCTGCTTCAGGGTTCTGTCTTGGAGCCCATACTGTTTTCACTGTACACAGCCGACCTCATTGGTCTTGTCACCAGACATGGTTTGCGCAGCCATTTATTTGCTGATGACAGCAGAGCCTATGGGTCATGTCCACCTGCTGCCACAGTTGGACTTCAGAACCAGCTGTCCGTCTGTGTTGGCGTCGTTGGTGAGTGGATGGCAGCCAATAGTCTACAACTGAACGCTGACAAAACGGAATCCATGTGGTGCAGTTCAAAACGGCGGATTGGTCAGTTACCTAGTGAGCCTTTCGTGGTCTGTGGAAGCTCGGTAACTCCATTCAATGTCGTGCGCGACATCGGCGTGTGGGTTGACAGTGGTCTGACGATGTCCACTCACATCACCAAGACTGTCGCCGGGCGTTTCGCCTCTGCGCCAGTTATGCAGTGTACGTCGATCGTTGTTGTGTATAAGTTAAACACGTAGAAACACTAAAAATAAAAACCAAAAAAATAAAACGCTAAGACAAAAACACAGAGAGTTCAAAACAGTCATGCGCCTTACAATCGACGAAATAAAAATGTTTTAATTTATGTCGAAAAGTCAAAAGTGATGTAGCAGACGTGATGTCGTCCGGCAGTGAGTTCCACAACTTAGCAGCAATAACAGGAAAAGCCCGATCGCCAAGTGTGGAATGTCATGTAACTGGAACCAGTACTGATGGAGTACTGGCGGGACTACCTGAGAGCCAACTGAACCGACTGCAGTCTGTCCTGCACGACTCATCTACGGCGCCCGTCGACATGATCACGTTAAGCCACTGCTACAACGACTTCACTGGTTGTCTGTTCCTGAACGCGTGGAGTTCAAACTGTGCGTCGTGACGTATCATTGTCTCCATGGTCTTGGTCCGGACTACCTCTTGAGTGACTTTGTGAGCATATCCGACCTGCGATCAAGACAAAAACTACACTCAACATCTACTGCAGCTTTGGTAGTTCCAGTTACATGACATTCCACACTTGGCGATCGGGCTTTTCCTGTTATTGCTGCTAAGTTGTGGAACGCACTGCCGGGCGACATCACATCTGCTACATCACTTTTAACTTTTCGACATAAACTAAAACATTTTTATTTCGTCGATCTTATGGCACATGACTGTTTTGAACTCTCTGTGTTTTTGTCTTAGCGTTTTATTTTTTTGGGTTTTTATTTTTTAGTGTTTCTACGTGTTTTTATTGGGTTGTAACGTGTTCTTGAAATGCAGTTTGCACTACCACGCTAATCAGTTCGTAGTGATGATGATGATGATGATGATGACAACAGTGCACAGCCGACACACATACTCAGTGGCCTATATAAGCCAACTGCTGCTTAGTGGTCTGGATCTGCCTGTCACGTATGTTTACAATGGCTGAGTCACAGTCTATTGCAAGCACAAGGCCAGCAGGTCACGGGCTATCTATGTCACAGGTCAACAACAGCAAAACAACATTAGGCCATTTAGGCCATACGCTGACTGAAATCTGCTGTCAACATAATGCAGACTATATGAGTCAGTAAATTCACTTGATTCAGATCCTTATGCAGCAATAAAACTGTACAAGGACAAAAGCAGCAGCAATAAAGCATAGTTGGCTACAATTTACTGTGCCATTTGTCAACTTTAAAGAACGACTCGCTTCATACAAAGAACAGGACTGGTGGGGGAGTTGTTTACTTGTTGTCTGTCCAATGCAATGCTATGCATAGCATTGGACAGAGTATAAAATCACCTTTGTGTCCGT
>Ga0056128_1010650_pt1 | contig 11427 bp, 6 predicted proteins | sample WorMetLIZISLAND2_FD_71113 | JGI IMG/M metagenome (GOLD analysis project Ga0056128, IMG submission 71113) | Marine gutless worms symbiont microbial communities from Max Planck institute for Marine Microbiology, Germany - Olavius geniculatus... ... | reverse complement strand
TATTTTGAATTAGCATTTCTTCAGCTACATCTGGTAAAAATTTCGTGTAAATTGATCATCATTTGAGTGAATTATGAAAGAAATAAAAAGGGTGCCATTTTTTATGAAACACCGTGTAGAAGGCGCTCGTAAGAGTGCATATCTCCGCCAAGTGCACGACATGTGGAGATGATGATGAGTCATCGTGCACACACACAAACACACACAGAACGACGAACAGACCAATCTCTTAATCTCCTCCAGTGTTCACTACGTTTACCTTTACGGAGATAATAATTGTGCATAGCACTCACGTGTCCGTTGGCGTCGAGGACGTTGTTGGTCAGTTTGAGTTTCTCGAACGAGACGGTCTGACGGCTCATCTGCTCGCCGGTAAGCGGTGAGTCGGGGTGCGTGTATAGACGGGTCGGCACGGGAGGGTCCGCTTTGCCGGCTACCAGCCAGGACGAGCGGTGATAGGCGTACCGATAGCGCTTGCCGTCCACCGGCACAATGTCCATCAGTACGATGTAGCGGGCGCCGGGATCCATTCCGCTGAAACTCACGCGCACCGTCGGAAACATGCGTCTGAACACACAAAGCAAATCAAATATACAAGACTGTCAGGCTTTGCCCAAGCTAAGTACTGCCCGCGGATATAGCACTATAGCCGCAGTATCACGCACATCAAAACACCCAGAAATCCACTCGACCATGACCTTTGACGCCAAAGTTCAATAAGGTTTTCTAGGTTGTCAAGATGCGTTCTTGTGCAAAAGTTCACCAAACTAAATGGAGCGGTCAAATAGTGTTTTTAAGTTTTCTTGAATCCATGCGTAACTCTTGCTGCTTTCATACGAACGAACCGACTCCACAACACCTTATATTGTCGAGGATATATCATTTGCCGACAAAAATTCAACAGCTAGACAGTTGTGAACTTCGACAAAAGATGTTATGGGTGTTCAATTTTTTTTATTTTGTCCCAAAATTTTCTCAGAATCAGGATGTTTAGCCTCAAATTTAGCACTTTTGGACAAAAATTTTCTAAAGCAGGAGAAAATGTTCCGACAACATTCTAACAAAAAAAATCTGGAAAAAAATAATTGCTCTCCCCTCTTTACTTTTGTCCTTCCGCGCCACGACGACATTGACAAAACGAAAATATAATCATTATATATAATAATTATAGGCCTACCGTCCGGATTTGGTGATGATCATCTCGGTGCCGAGCTCGTGGAACTTGTCCCACAGCTGCTTGGTCTCAAGGCGACATTCCACGCCGGAAATGACGCCCATCGACACGCCCTCTACAGTCTCAGCAGCCTTGTCGCTGCTCCAGCTGCTTCGGCGTTTAATTGACGTCGACTCTGATATCGTCGCTGCAGATGTCATATGCATGGGTGAACTGTATCGGCGATCAGTGTCTGCAGTCAAAAAAACACAAAAAATCATGCTGCAATATCTGATATTGTAAACTCATATACAGTTCTAAACTTTGACAGCATAATGTAGGCCAAATGTGTAAAGTGTTAAACGTTATTACCCCCATCTAGCAGCATGTCACTTGGCAAAGTTTCATGAAGCTACTCCCTTTGGCTCCAAAGTTCTAGCGGCTATACTCTACATTTTAAGCCAATTTTTGACCACCCTTTGAAAAAAAATTACATCACCGGTGGGGGGTGCGCTAATAAGACTTGGTCATTCTCTAGCGGATGTAAAAATTTGAGGGCGCAGCACCCCCTATGGGCCGAAATATGCTCTTCCGAATAACGTGCTTTAGGTGGGTGCGATTTCACATCGAGATTTCCAAGTTTACTGGACCAAACTTTACCGACTTGTTTCGCCTAACGCAGGAGGAATCGCGGTAGATAAAATATTCATCTGATTTTGAATATCTTCATCCGTTTCGGAGATATTTGCCGCCGAACTTCAAAGTCGTCTGAAATTGGACCAAATTTTACATGTTTTTGGCCCCTGAAATTGTTTTGGGGTGTGCGCCGCCCCTCAAAAAAAAATTAAACCGGCATTATAAAATTGGACATAGTACTGACCACCGTGCAAAATTTCACGCCGGTCGGCCCACGCATCTCGGAGATCTCGCGTTGAAAAAAAACATCACGGGTAAAACTTAAGTCCTCCCGAAAACTATCGTTTCCGGGTGGACTAATTATGGGGAGGGGAGAGACTTTCCTCACATCACACCGCCTTGAGTACCTGTCCCATTTACACTATAGACTATAGGCCACATAGGCCCGGCCTATAGGCTACACCAATGGTTTTGACTTGATGTTACCTGGCCGCTCAGCGTTGCAGCAGGTTGTCGAAGCACTGCTGAAGCAGTCGCTGTCCCCCATGCTAATGCTCGAAGAATCGTCAGTGGACTGTACCGAACAACATCTGACAGCACTGCACGCTGGAGCCATGCCTTGGTCCGCCATCAGTGCATCGATGCTAAACGCTGACGCACGTGCAGACATCGCCGCCTGCTGGGCCACCGGCTTCGACGGTACGTCTTCTTCCGATGACGTCACCGTCGCCATGGCAACGACCTCTCCCAGCTCCTCAGCCTCTTCTGCACTCATCTGCATCTCTGAACTATTAGGTCTATCTGCTGTTATTTCCGCTTTATTTCGTTAGGTATTGTCGATAAATTAAAACGACGCTCGTCAAGGTTGTGCAGAATAATTCGATAGCGTTTAAGACGATTCGCTACAGTGTCGATTCTTTTACAGTCGTCAGTTTCTGCTCTCTGAAAAAACAATCGTCGAAGAAACTACGTAGCGCCTTGCTGTTATATAGGCGCCTACCCGGTCGCAGTAAATCGAAAAGTTTTCGCGACATAGGCCTACGTGCTCGCCCCGCCCCTCCGGCGCGTCTGGCGCAGCGGGCACCTGCTTCGATCTCGTGGTTGATTGGCCATACGGCGCCGGTGGGCGTGGCCATGAGCAAAGCCCCGCCAGCGTTGATGGAGATGTGAAAGGCGAGAACTTGTCTGGCACTGGCACACGTCAGGCTCAGCGTTGATGGAGTGATGTAATCACGGGTGGCTGTGGGTGACTGGTGTTGGGTGAGTTTGTTTGATTTCAGCGCCTCCGGCCTGTGGAAATGCCACGAGCACGCGTCGGTTGTTTTCTTCGCTCTTCCCATGCTCAGAGCTGTAAAACTGTCTTCTTCACCATAGCAGTGTGTTTTGTGTTCAGAATTTCAAGTATAGTTATTTTGGTAACCTTCAAAACTATTATGATTGTGACTCACTATGTACAAAACTAACTGTTCTTTTGCATCGTCTATAGCCATTTTGCTTTAGTTGTACTTGGATGTTTGTGATCGTTTTAACTGTTTAATTTCTCAGTCTGTCCCTATCTGTCTTTTTCTTTGTCATTTGTATTCTACACTTGTTGCGAATAAAGTGTTATTATTATAATTATACTCGAGACACTGTCCAGAATATTGTTCTACGACACATAACCAGACAGTATAACGTCAGTTTATTACCATGCAGACAATAATTTATAACTCTGAATGGAGCGATGCTTTGTTTTGTAGACGGTGTCGAAAACAACGACTAAAAATCTACCACAATTGATGATTCGATTCTAAGTCAAAAGGAAAACGATGCTGCATTTCTTTTTCGGCAAAATGACAAGTAATTTATTTTTGCGTGCTTTTTAGCTATACGATGGCCAGTTTGCATGCTGATCGAGAAAAGCTGAGAAGTAGACGAGATTTTGTGACACTACATTGGAGTGACAGGCATATAGTGAGCCTAAGTGAGGTCGATATTTGAGGCCGAGACCACATCACATTTCTTTGCAAGACAAAATATACCTGGTATGAATTTTTATCCGCAGTTGAGCAGAATGCAGATCTTTACTCATTAATGTCATAGTTTTCATTTAATACAATAAATTTTTATTCACACGTATTATTGTCATATACCGATTCATTGGTGTCACGCCGATGCTGACGTATAGGCTACGGGGCGATGGCATGGAGATAACCAGCGCTTATCTGACTCTGTATCAGTGAATCGCTGCAGGTTGCAGCTGCTCGTGTCGTTCATTCATAATTTCTGACGCTTATACATGCATGCGTGGGCCGCAGTCATAAATCTGCTTGCGGTTGCGTCACTGCGCGTGTCTCAAGTTGAGCGTTACTTGAACGGGCGAAACCGAGAAGGCGTGCACGCGTAAGCCACCATTCACTGAATGGTGTGATGGACAGGCCCGGGCCGGGGGGAGGAGCACGTGGACATAAAAAAACTACTAAACTACTGAATACATTTTATCAAACCCATCACCCTATTAGCGCCTATAGTTGCAGACGGATTTCGTTCGTTTCTTCGCACGCAGTCGTTAACTGGCCTAAATTGCGGGCAATAACGAAAATGGTAAGGCTGCAGATCTGGATACAGCTGAACATTTACTGTATTCTCACCCGATATTACCCTGTTTACTGGCCAGATTGTTTAATTTGATCTTATATACTCTGCAACGTTCCTTCAACCTTCAGGCTTAGATACCGTATATCCCGATTCCTAAGTTGCAAGACTGTCGGACTAAAGCTATGACTACTGACGATTTTAGGAGTAGGCCTATAGCTATCAGTCCTGTAATCTCTAAAGTCTTTGAGCACTGTATTTTGTGCAGATTTGGCCACCTTTTAGAAACAAGCAATAATCAGTTTGGATTTTAAAAAGGGCGTGGTTGTACAAATGCAATTTATACTGTATACGAAAGACTGTCGAGCATTTTGTTGATGGTGGCAGTACGGTCAACTTATGTTCCATTGATTTATCAAAGGCATTCGATAAGGCAAATCACCATGCCTTATTTATAAAGTTAATAAAGAGAAATATTTCAAATGAATTGCTCGGAGTAAGACAAGGTTCTGTCCTGTCTCCTCGCCTATTTGCTATATATTGACGATAAATGGTTACAAGTCTTCATGCTGGACAACGTTCTTTTATTGTGCTATACGCAGACGATATCTTAATATTTGCACCGTCTATCCAAGAATTGCAAACTATATTAGTATCTGTGAACTAGAACTGTTATCTATTGACATGCTATAAACGTTAAAAAATCTTGCACAATGCGTATTGGACCACGCCATGACATTCGATGCGCTAGCATTAATATAGGCCTAAACAAGCCGACCTGCCGTGGGTCAATGAAATAATGTACCTGGACATCTACTTTGTTAGGTCGAGTAAGCTAAAGTGTTCTCTGGACCATGCAAAACGTTCTTTTTACCGGTCAGTCAACTCCATTTTTGGTAAATTGGGAAGAACTGCATCCGAGGAGGTAACAGTACATCTAGTTCACAGCAAATGTCTGCCTGCTCTGCTGTATGGTCTGGAGGTTTGTCCATCAACTAGAATTGACTATCGAAGTTTAAACTTTGTGTTGATGCGATTTTTAATGAAGTTATTTTGTACGTCAAACAGTGATATTGTAAACGAATGTCGAATGTGTTTTAACTTCAGATTACGCAGCGAAATTGTACCGATACGAAGTGTTAAACTAATGTTGAAATTATCGAACGTTGCATAGTTTATGCATGCTTACTGAGTACTGACAGTTTCATTGTTATCATTATTAAAAAGTTCAGTTAAGGTTTGTTTTTTATAACTGTGCTATATTATTGTATTATGGTGAATAAAGTGTATATAAGCTTAAGCCTTTATCAGAAGCCATGCAGCGACGTCGTGATTATTACAAAGTTGGTGTCGGGGACGGGGGAAAGAAGTAGAAAGTTACAATGTTTTGACATAATTTTTCACAGAGGAGATGTGCTCAAAACTTCACTTTTGCCTTTAAATTTTTCCCAAAACGAAAACTTTTCAGGCCCAAATTGTGTAGATTGTGTAAACGTTATGCGTTATAAAATTTTAATTTTTATTCACTTACTTACTTAATTTCCTGCCCTCAACCTATCCAGCCCACGACATCGCTAAAACTAATAGTGCCGTGGAGTGTTTAAGTGAAATATGTGACGATTTATATGACAGATTTGTGATATTGTATTAAAGCGGTCAGTATAGTGTCATTTTTCAATTTTTATTGTTGCAATATACGTTGCTATTTATATACGATTTTGGTGAATAATAAATGATGTATTATAGGCCTAAATGTCGAATGAACGATTCTCCTCCATGCTAGTTATGGCTGTGACGCGCATCAAATCAGTGAGCGGTAATTAGCAAGTCAGTCGGTAGAGGTCACGACGGTCGAACACTATCATTACATACGGTTATTATGGCGTCGTTATTTCACCTCTCCCGCCCGACCGAACCGGTTCAGTTATTGTCTCCGTCATATAGCGACAGTAGCGGAATGCCAAAGCCAACAGTATGTTCGTCTGTCGCATTAATAACGCATTAATCACCGACCAATCGGAGACCAGTCGGCGACCACTTAGCGACATCTTGACGTCTCTTTTAGTCTCTTCACGGTGGGCGGACGCGCACAAGTTCTCGCCGGTCGCGACCGTGACTAACCGTGCTCGTTTCCCGGCGGCAGTGGCGTATTCATTATTCAGCGAAAGACGCGTACAGGGATTTTTAAAAACTTTATAGAGCATCATAGCTGTTCATGGAATAACTATCTCGAGGCTACGGAGCGTCACCTGCCATGGGGTCACAAAGCCACCGGACACGTGTGAATATTGTGAACGCGCCCCGCGTCAACCTCAGCCAGATAAGTCGAAACACGTTTACCTACCCCGGAAGGATCGAAGGCTGAGTTGACCTTGGTGCTGGTTATATATACCGAGATTGTTTTCTCTGTCGCAGACAGTCACTCGTCCAAGTACTAACCACTTGACAGCTTTCCGACCGGGAGTTGGACCAACGACCTGACGATCACAAGGCCAACGTTTTACCGTCATCTGGACGACACGGCTAGTTCAGCAGAAGCTGACGCCTTTTTGTTAATTGATGATACATATAAATTTTGATGTTTCAGAAAGCAAAATTGTGCAAGTTTTCATCATCGACAGCTAGACGTAAAAACGCGTACACAGCGACGTAACCGAAACGAACTGACACGGTTCAGGTTTTGACGAACTGACCAATGGGAGCTGGGCGAGCCTACTGGTTATTGGCTGACGCGTATATACGTGCGCGTAGTCACGTAGTAGTCACCGACACTTTTAGACGGTGCCTACTGTAATGCATTACTGCTTGCCCATCAGTCAGTTCGTCAAAAACAAAACCGTGTCTGTTTAGTTCAGTTCAGTTCAGTTACGTCGCTCTGTACGCGCCTTAAAGTTGCCCTCTCTTGAACGGAATGCGCCATTGTATAGGTCCATGGCGGGGCCGCGGATCGTTTAGCTCTTGATTAACGACGGCGCGGTGTCTTTTCCGTATCAAAGCAGCGGGGCGTGTTCGCGACTACCGTTTAGTTCTGCCGCGGTCTGCGCTCCTACCAAAATCTCGGTCCGTCGCCGTTGCGCGCTGTCCTGTTTAAGCGCCTCACTTCATACCGATTGGCGCGCATAGCGTCAGTTGAGTGTGACAAAAGTGCATAAGTAGCGTTTTATAGTCTCGAGAAAAACGATGTTGAAAGTTTGCAGTTTTTATTGTAATCACTTATGCACTTCTTCCAATCAAAAGAAATGACAAAAGTCAAAATGTCCTATTCCAGCCAGTGGTTTGAAAACGTACAAAATTAATGTAGGGCCTACACTTTTACCAGTTACTGCAAACATCTGGTGCGTTTATGCGTAACTTTGAATGATTATACCCCAATCACGGTTGCGAATATGACATTTTCACTTTTGCCAGTATGGCAGTATGCAATTTTTCTGTACACTATGGTATAAAAAAACTGCATAAAGTGCGTAAGTGCGTTTTTGCACTTTTACCACTCAACGGACGATTGGCTACTTTTTACGCGTTACACCGTGTCTCAAAAAACATCCCCGACATTTTCGACAGTAACTTGAAAACCGATGATCAGATTTTGATAATTTTTGGTGCAAATATTCCTGACACAACTTGCCATCAAATAACCATTCAGTTTTCCATCTCACCCAACATTTGTTTCTGTACTACCTGAGGAAAACACAACCAGCGAAATATCACTTTTTTGTCCAATGCGATATGATCTTGCTTAATTAACATAACGCGTAAAAACACATTTTGTTTACATTTCTGACACTGTGGCTGACATTTCATTCAGTTGTCCATTTTTCAACTGCCTGCAGTAAAATTGCTTGAAGTGTTGGCGAACACAATGCAAGGATCGAGATGTTTTGTTCATTCATTGACAGCAGTATCGATAATGTTCTGCTCCAGTCCAATCCATGGATGTACCAGTCTTCTTGACCTCACAAACATTCCTAAACTTTTTCTGGTTTAGACACACTGCTGCATGACAGTTAAACCTTGTAATAGACCGGCTGTTGGGGCCCATAGATTAGGACAGATGGAATTTATCGTCGTTTTTTCATTCATTTTAGCACGTATTATGCTTGGTCTGATTTCCCAAGGTAGTGCAAAAGCAGACGTTGGGTGAGGTAAAAACTAAAACACTTATTTGATAGCCAGTAGTGTCAGAAATATTTCTGCCAAAAATTATTAAAATCTGCTAATCTTTCTTCAAGTTACTATCGATAATGTCGGGAATGTTTTTGCAGGTTTTCTGTTTATTTCAACATTTATTTCGCTTGGTCTGATTTCCCTAGGTAGTGCAGAAGCATACATTGGGTGAGGTAAGAAACTAAACAGTCGTTTAATGGCAAGTTGTGTCAGGAATATTCGTTCCAAAATTGTCAAAATCTGACAATTGGTTTTCAAGTTACATGCAGTCAAAAATGTCGGAAATGTTTTTTGAGACACAGAATAGATCGAATTTTTCGAAAACGATTAGTCTCGATCATTTCAGGATCGGATAGTCATGTTGAATGTTTAACTTGACTACACAGAAGGGGCAACAGGCCTATCGATAAAATCGAATAAACAACAAAATTGGCGTTGAGGGAACAATTCCAACAGAGGGATATACTTCAGTGATGGTCATTAGCGTTAAATTTGTCTACTCAAAGGAGATTGTCTAAAGTAAGCAATAGAAGGCTTAGGCTTGGGCTGCGATGGGTGACTGCTTGCGGGCAGGTAAACTATCTCGGTATGTAACCAGCCGCCTAGGTCAACTCAGCCTTCTATCCCTCCGGGGTAGGTAGATCGGCTGTCTGGCTGGGGTTAAGGCGGGGCGCGTTCAACTGTGTCGGGTGGCAGGTAGCACTGTGTCATCCTATACGGCAGGTGACGCTCCGTAGCTCTAATATGGGCTTCCCATTAAGAGCTACAGTGTATATCACCAACTTTTTATAAACAACGACAGAAGAGACGGTTCCTGTACAAAAAGCTGCAACGTGTTGGGAAACTGGAAGAAGTAGCTCTCTCTTGTGTGTGTGCTTTTTCGAAATACAAAATGTCGAAATTCGAAATATTTATCTCAGTACTAATTGAGCGAACGAAATATCAACTTAGCAAGTTTATGCTATTTATTATCAAACTGTAAAACATCATAAAACACCGTGCATTGTGCACGGAAAGTTGTTCTTCAATCCTCTCCAAATGTCATCATTTCTACAACAGATAGAACAACGAGAACGTTTTGCCATTCTGCATGTCCCGCGACGTCATCCGTGGATCTGCGGGTTGCCTTAATCAAGCGGATCACCAGTCTGCAGTATAGCGCGAGCACCACGTCATCCGGCGTCTATAGCGGCATCCTCTCAGCGGGTAGCTCGTGACGTGCGACCATCGGTCGTGTACAAATACGTGTTACTATACAGATCGCCGGGGTGTCTGCCTGCTATATAGCGGGCATGCAGTGAGATTGCACACACGCTGTGATGCTAAACTGCTGCTTTTCGACGACAATTTACCTGCCACAACCGCAAGAGGCAAGACCACTCGCTCGCTAACTCACTCCACGGTGAAAGTCAGTAGGCCTAGGCTTACTCCTAGGCCTACAGCATGCCGAAACATCGCAACTGACGACTTCGTTTAACCTCTTAACGTCATGCATACCTGCCATCAGCGTTTACACAAGACTTCGCACTCACCTAGGCCTACTTCTTTTTACTCCCCTTTCTCAAGTTGCTCTTTTATAAAGCGAATGGCATTCATCCGAGATCGCGAAACGATTTTGGTCACAACTCAAGAGTCTGACTCGTGCATGCGTGTAAGTCTATCAAGGCCTATAGGGCCTAGGTGTCTATATCTCTCAACGGTGAAAGATAAAAGTGTCTGCTTACCGGTAGGTTGATGGACTGTTTTTTTTTGCTCCAGACTTCACGTTTCAATGTCCGAGTCTGAGCAGTGAAAAGCAGGCCTAGACCTATTGATTTCGTTTGTAATGTACGTAGGCCTGCATTCTTTGCAGTTGCATTACTTTATGTCGTAAAAAATAAATTACGTAGTTACCATTTTTGATGCATGCGCAATTACGGTTATTGTGTTGGTGACAGAGAGAAAGCAGATTCATAAAATCTTATTAGGTCTATGCGACTGCTTTTGAGAAATCGCATGTTTGGTCTACGACGGGTCTTGCTCGTCCGTATGTCCGTCTGTCTTCAATCCATTCCTCTGTCCCGTAATGCTGAAATGTTGGCTTGTTCTTTTAAAAGGGCTAGTGGCGGATTCAAGGGGAAGGGGTGCGGGGGTGGCCGCCCCACCTATTGACTTGAAGTGAAAATTTTGCACCAAAATGCACTATTTTTGCCTAAAAATTAAAAAAAAATTAGAGAGGGCTGTGCCCCTCCCCAGACCCCGTCCTACCCTTCCACTCCCCTATTCTCAACTTCTGGATCCGCCAGTGAAAAGGGTTAAGCAGTTACGCGGTATAAAATAAGCGAGACGATGTGCTCAGCGGGAACTAATTGCACGCCGTGACGTCACGCTGTGTGACTCATTCAGCAGACTGCATTTATTATGACACCGTAATTACGTCAAAGTCGTAGCCTAGGCCTATTACACACGCACGATCATCGGGCAGCGGTGCGCTGCTGCAGTGCGATTGCAGTAACTTGAAATCATTGCTTCGTGTAACGGCAAGAGCGCCTCAGACGCAAGCCGATTGCCCCAGGCTAATACTGCGGACACGTTTACTGCAATCCACGTCTGTATTCAGTGTCTTGTCTTCACGCTAGTTAGTCCCATCACACGCCCTCTTCGTCCAGGAAAAAAGTTCAGTGTGTAACGTAGAGTGTAAAGCCGCTGTAGTGTATAATAGCCAGTCTATCCTACTCTAATGATTAACTTAATAAATGTACAAAACATCAGTTTATAGGCTACACTTGTTAACGGAGACATGCAATGACTAACGCATCGAAAACAGCAAAAATCATAAAAAGGTGATATCACTCACCATCACATTGTCTAACTGTCAATGTGCTGTTGAATAATATCACCTTTTTATGATTTTTGCTGTT
>Ga0056128_1010641_pt1 | contig 11435 bp, 10 predicted proteins | sample WorMetLIZISLAND2_FD_71113 | JGI IMG/M metagenome (GOLD analysis project Ga0056128, IMG submission 71113) | Marine gutless worms symbiont microbial communities from Max Planck institute for Marine Microbiology, Germany - Olavius geniculatus... ... | reverse complement strand
TTGTAACTTAATTTTTATTTTTTATCCCAAAATCTCAAATACCTGCCTCCTGGGACTTCCACTCTTTGGAAATTTTTGGAAATCGGCTTTACCCCCCTCGACTCCGAACACGCTGAGTGTTCAAGAAGTGTTTTTGTATATCACTATGTGTGTCAGTTGCTTTGATCTCTCCTGTGGTACTCTGATGCTAATGTTATAGTGGTTTACTGATAGTGGCAGAGTTGATTTTATGTCGATCGATTTGATGACGCTATTTTGTGTTAGAGTGAGCATTGTTGTTGAATTGAAATCAAACTGATTATGTTTCATATGTTAGAGCATGAATTGCCTTTTGTTAATAAGGTGGAACTAAATTGTTATGGGGCCGTCTTTCCTAGAAGGAGGCCCCATCAAGTGATGATCCTGTCCGTCTGTCTGTCCCGTGCCTCCACCTAGAGGGAAAACGAAAAGGCCTACGAATACCAAACTTGGTAGGAAGGATCCCCGGGACACGAGCACCCCGTGGACCAATTTCAAGGTTAAGGGGTCAAAGGTCAAGGTCACAGGACACAGTAGTTATGTCAACTTAAGCCTAATTATCAGATTTTCTAGATGCTGATTGGTTGATTTGCATATATAAGTGACATATTTAGCAGGTGTCATAAGGAACCCTCGCTGCCTTGCTCCGGGTGACCTCGTTACCATGGCAATGGCCGTTCCCTCTGTCTGTCCGTACTCAACTGCAAGGACGGCCCCATAGCGGCGGCCCCTCAACGGGCGCACCCTCTTGTTTAATTTTTTGAAAGTAAAAAGTAAGCATGAATAATTATGTGCTTAGGTGGAGCACATGCTGGAAGGAGAGGATTATGGGAAGGATCTGGCAACGGTGCAGAATCTTGTACAGAAACACAAGCTACTGGAGGCTGACATTCAGACTCATGACGGTCGTGTTAATGACCTCAACTCACGCGCTGATGCGTTCATCGATAGCGGCATGTGGGACACGGAGAACATCAAGGAGAAGAAGCAGTCCATCAATGAACGCTACGAACGGTCGGCTTTCGATCCGCGTTAATCTTACACATTAAAGCAATGTGATGTATGTTTTGTACATTTGTGGACATTTTTGCCTGAGTAGTCTGCTCACATCTTTAAGTGTAAATACAGCTTCTATGGAAATTCATACTGATAGTTTTTGTTTGAAGGTCTGTTTGACGAATCAGACTGGTGTTTTTGCATTTGTTGTATTTTATTTTTTTTTCATCACTTCACTGTCGTGTGTTACATTTTGGCAGAGTATTTACGGAAAACAAAGATTGTATTGCATTCGGGTCAGTCATAATGTTGGAATATCACTGATACTTGATTTTTTTCTACACGGAAGTTTCTGTGCATGTTAGCATTTGTGGACACGTTGTACTAAGGTTCCTTTCTGCTAAATTTGCAAAACATTGTAAAACAAATTTACAACACTGTTACAACATACGGCAGGTTTACGACAGACTAATGATAAAACGCGATTTATAAAAAAAATTGTATGACAAAGTTACGACAAAACGTACGACAGCTCATTAGCTGTTGTACGACAGCATCAAGCACGCATGCAGTAATTATTTAGATTTCTCATTAGTATATAATTCTGACACAGTGCCATAATATGTATAAATTTCATTTGCAGCGAAATCGCCGTAGAATCATTTCACTTGTTATTGTTTACATCGGTAACCTTTGGCAACGGCGGAAGCAGACGATTGCCATGCAGCGCCGTGCTCCGCCAGCTCAGTGACACTGTGTCGCGATTGGTTGAGGTCGTGGTTGAGGTCAACATAATGGCGGCTGATTGGCTGGCTAATTTTAGCGACTACAGAGTTATGATAGAATTGTGAGAGAGTTATGAACTCATAGAATCAGATTTCAAAATTCGGATACAAAGTTTTTATGACTATCTTCTAATTGCTGATTTACGACAAAAATACGACGAAGTTGTGAAGATTTTACGATTGTTTTACGAAGTTCTGTATATTTAGCCCCAGGTAGTAAAGTGTCGTCTGTGTGTGTGTGTGTGTGTGTTAGTGTGAAGACGTTGGCAGCACACAGACGTGCTCGCCTCAATGAAGCCCAGACACTTCATCAGTTCTTCCGAGATATTGATGACGAGGAAGCCTGGATTAAGTACGTCGTATTTTGAATGGTTGTTGTACAGTCATTTTGTTATGTTTCATTAAGCCCAAACTCCATTGCACCGACTTTCACCGAAACTTCCCCGCGGGGAAAGTCGTGGACACAAATCACGAAAGTCACGGACACAAAGCATCTCGACATGTCAAGATGTTTGCGACAGAGTCCGTGACAAGTCCACGACAAACTCGTTTGTGTCGCTTTAATGGAATTTAGCCTGTTACAATGCACGGATAAAGTCGGCAACAAAGTCCACGACAAAGTCCGTGGACAAAGTCGCGGACTTGTCGCGAACACAAATCATGAAAGTCGGCGACATGCTTTGTGTCGCAGACTTTCGTGATGTGTCCGCGAAAAGTCCCGGACTTTGTCGCAAAGTCGGTGTAATGGAATTTGGGCTTTACCGAACAAGAAAACATTTAGTTTAATAGTTGTATCATTTCTGTTTTATTATGCAATATTTTTGCATGCAGTGTTTGTTAGCTGGTCGCATGCGGAGAGATACATACATGGGCAGCACTAGGAATTTGATGCTGGACGACAACGTGGGGGCAAGGGCCAGGGCACAGGAGGCAATAAATTCACCTTTATATTCAGTTGTTGTGTGCATCAAAAAATGTAGCGGGATCCAACGGCAGAGAGCCTTTGATTAAACTTGGGTCAGGGGGCTAAGCCCCCCCCCTCTGAAGCTGGAACATTCAGCTATTGAATATTCAATGGAAGCCGCTAATTTAATAGTTGGAAACGCAAAAAGTCAAGGATGTCTTTGTTGTGTTGAACAAAAGTGACGTCTAATAAGTCACATTTTGGCATCTGTTTGGTTACTAGAAGGCTCTTTATCACCTTTAAAATTTCTTTTGCAAGGGCATCTGGGGGGCAGGGGCACTTTGTGACACTGCCCATGGTTGCATACATGAATTATTAGTGCTTGTGTAGTATGTAAATTGTACCAGCACAGTAAGTGAGTGAATTTTTGTAAACAACTCATCAGCACAGTGTAGGCCATCCACATCAGTATATTATTAATAACATGTAGCTTACATGTTGACCTGAAGGAACAGTAGAAAATCACAGCAAAAACAATAGCAAAAAGCACAGCAAACTTTTGTGAAAATCGCCAAAAATCACAGCAATGTCTCAGCATTAAATTACGGGCTCAAAGACCATTATACAGTCTATGAAACTCAGCAACTATCATTGACAACCATCGTTACATGTAGTGCACAGTTTTTATCGGTGAAATTTTGTCGCTGCAGAGCACTAAAATACATATTTCTATGACAACGTCACGCTCACATATTGAGCCAGTAAGTAGCCAAGCATACGGAGTTTGGTAACAGTAGCAAAAGTAAGTATTTTTCTGTTCAAATAACACAAACTTAAACTTATGCTGATTAAAAATGAAAAGTTCTTGTTAAAATGCAAAATCTCAGCATTTTGGCTAAAAATACGGCATTCTGGTATATCACGACATTTGGTGAAAATCATGGTTTCCGTGTTTCTGTGATTTTCTATTGTCCCTGTTGATTTGTAATAATAAAATGGTTGGCAAAATCTGGCTGTTGAAGTAATATATGGAAACCTCTATAAGCAGTGGTAAATATGTTTATCTTTAGTGAAGGTGGTAACATTTATCTTTGCCAAGGAGGTTATGTTTTTGCCAGACTTTGTTTGTCTGTCTGTCTGTGTGCTAGCAAGATAACTCAAAAAGTTATGGAAGGATCTTTCTGAAATTTTCAGGGAATATCGGGAGTGGCAAAACTACAAGTGATTCAATTTTGGGGGTGATCCGGAAGGAATCCTGGATTCTGGATCACTTTGAAATTTTCGTTAGCGTCACTTTAAATGAGACTACAATGTTGTGCCGAATCAATATGCTTGGCGGAGGTCTGCGCTCTCCGAGTGCTTTTCTCGTTTGATGGTTGATGTTCTGAGTGCAGTTGTAGATGATGATGTTTGTGACTATGCAGGGAGAAGAAGTTGCTGGTCGGCTCGGATGACTACGGTCGCGATCTAACCGGAGTGCAGAATCTACGCAAGAAACACAAACGCCTGGAAGCCGAGCTGTCCAGCCATGAACCCTCTATACAGGTACACTGTCGGAAATTGCCTTTGAATCCGTCTTTGTGGGGTGTAGGCCAGTAGTGGAGTAGTAGGTACCTTACCTTATATCCGGGGTGGACAGGCTCTTACACATGCCCAGCGCTGAAGCCGTATTAGCTCGGCCCAATGCGCGTCCCCGAATGTAACCACAAGGTTACAGGTATCGGCCATAAAGCCGTAACGGCTGTGAAGCCGTAAATAGACGGCTGTAAAGCCGTAAGTAGACGACTATAAAGCCGTAGTTGGCTGTGAAGCCGAAACCAGCACTAGAGCACTGGTAACATGTAGCAATCTGCCTACACGAGTTTGGTCTGCTCTTAGTTAGCTCCTCGCCTCCAGATTTTAGAAATCTTTCGGGTCATCGGTGCTAAGCCCCACCACCACGGCAAGGTGGCTGACCACAGTGGGGTGGAGTAGTAGGTTTTGGTGCTAAAAAATTTTCCAGTGCTGTGGTGCTTGTTGGTGAATGATGGCATGCAGTCATCGTCATGTTGATTTAATATATGCAGACTATACAAGATCGGGCAAATGTCAAAGCTAGATTAGCAGTATGCAGATTTCAAGAAACTTTATAGAAGTGAATATTACACAACGCTAAAAACTGTGAAGTTAAGAATTGTGGGTAATAGGTGTTTCTGTATAATACGGATAATAAAATCATATTCAGTCAGCTCAGTCTAAGAAGTTTTTATTAATTAATCACTGGTTGTATTCTGATTTTTTCCAAGCGTGTTCTGACAGATATATTTGAAAGGCTTATTAGCTGTGGTAGCTAAGGGGGCTAATTAGCTCCGCAGTAGCAGGCCATAGAATGTTTGGGGATTAAGCTACTGCAAGACACATTCAACACTCTGTATAGCTCAGATTAAATCCCTCTTTATTCTACATAATTTCGAAGCGACATGCTAGCTTCAACACCACGGCAGCGACTGACGTATAGCGAACTAATGTCGAGTTGCTGGCTGAGTTAATTAGCTGGGTCTGCTCAATGTTAAACTACGTAATCTCCCACCAATAACATAACATAGTCCTGTCAGGCTCAGTGTGTTTGCCTAGCGGTGCTGTAAAGTGTGTAGCTAGCTGAGAAGTGCTGTGATTCGCTGGTTGCAGGCGGTGCAAGACACCGGAGAGCGGCTGATGGCCGAGTCGAACCTGCTGACTGATGAAATCCAGAACAGACTGCAGCAGCTGGCAAAGAACTGGGACGAGCTGCGACAGAAAGCTTCTGAGCGCGGCCAGCGCCTAGAAGAATCGCTGACCTACCAGCAGTTTGCAGCGAGCATTGAGGAAGAGGAGGCGTGGATCATGGAGAAGCAGCACCTGCTCTCCGGCGATGACTGCGGCGATACACTGGCTGCCGTGCAGGGCTTGCTCAAGAAACATGCCGCTTTCGAGACGGACTTCAAAGTTCACGAGGACCGATGCACGGAAATCACCGGCGAAGGCGACAAGCTGATTGAAGCGGTCAGCACAGTCAACTATGCTAGTTTTGACAGTGATTATTGTATTTCATATCAACCTCCAAGTGGTAGTCAGTATCGTCTGGTTGTTTTTCTCTTATTTATCCAAAATAGTAATGCTATTGCATAAAAGAAGGTAAAGTTGTCAATTTGTATGGCGCATCGTCGTGTACGACGTACACCTCTAATGCGCTTTTCGTCACTAACTGGAGCCATCGATCGCACAGCCGCCGCGTGCAGCCTGCAAACACAGACTGGCGCACCGGCCGGCCAGGCAGCCCAGTCAGCTGTACAAAGGTCCTCACCTTCCATTACCCATATAATGGGTTACTACTCATTTAGCCGACCCCAGAGGGATGGCAGGCTGAGTTGGCCTTGTTGGTTGACTGATAGCGGACGCCGTACCCACAGAGTGGTCAAGCAGCCATCCATCAGTCTAGCGCAGGATAAGGAAAGTTCGCCGGCCAGGACCGACGTTCTAACCACCATGCTGCGCCACCAACTGTAATGAAGGCCATTACGTCTGTTTGATGACAGTTCTGTGTTTGGTCATTTGCATGTTGCTTTTCGGACTGCATGATTTTGATTTATCATATGTAGTGATGCAACGGTAAGCTTTTTGTGAGCTCAGCTAGTGTTCCTATAAAACTGTTTACAGTCGCTTAGTTTTTGGTATGTTATTCTGAACTGTCGAAAGAAACTGACAGTGACAATAAGTTGATCATTTATTCATATATTTGTTTGATGAAAAGCCGTCACATGCGACTTCTAACAATGCGAACATGAAATTTTTTTTTGAAAATATGCAAACTTTTGCGAAAAAAAGCATCTGATGGTGTGTGAGAGCTAAAAATGAAAGATGTCATGTGTTATTGTCAGGGTAACCACAATGCGGACGACATTCGTAAGCGCTGTCAGCTGCTGCGTGAGAAACTAAACTCATTGCAGCTTGCAGCTGATCAACGCAAAGCGAAGCTCGTCGACAATTCAGCATTCCTTCAGTTCATCTGGAAGACAGATGTTGTCGAGAGCTGGATTGGTTAGTTTGATATTTGTCTTTTTGTGCTACTATTTGTTTAATTTGGCTGTAAGCTTTTTGGAATGTTTTGCATTATGACTGAGATATCTATATGACTTCTTTGAAAGGAGTGTGCTTTCTTGCTATATTACGGACATAGTTTTCAAATTTTTGCAAGTATTTTAAACGTGTCTTGAGTGTCTCATAATGTGAATAGAGTATCCCCATTATGTCAGTGCCTTTGTATTTTAGGACATTATGGCGTTATTCAAATTGTATTATTATAATTTTTTACCCTCTGTATTAGAAGTTCCCGGGGGTTAAAAACAGAAGTTAAAAACAAAGCTGGAATGCCTATTGGTCTGGTGGATCTAGGCCAAAGGAGTTGTACAAAAGCACCGAGTCAAAACGCTGGATCGTCAGAGATACGCTGGAATAAAAACTGGGTCTCTCTGTCGTTGCCAGAAAGGTTACTAATTCTCTGACCCAGATTGCTTATGAACTCCAGTGCCGAAGCACTAAAGTGCCCCAGATTTTCCACCGCAAAAGGCTCGGAGACGTAGGATGCTGTGAAGTCAGCATACTTAACAGACTTTCTGTCAGCTGTCTGGTCAGCCACCATGCAGTCCCGCGCTTGTGGCAGTAATATCTGCATAGGATGCAGCTAATGGACTGGCAAAGTTCTGTGACATCCACAATCGCCTCACGCCAACACCACGTCCTATCTGTGCCAACCAATAGGCTAGCAGTAACCTGGTACCCAGTAATTATACTATAACACGTATATACGGCGAAGGCATAAATAGCGCAACTGAACCACTTCTGCCGAGAGCCACTGTGGCCGAGTGGGCAGCGTCGCGGATCTGCTGCCCGAAATGTCCCAGGTTCAAATCCTACTTTTTGCATCTTTTTTCTCTTCGCTGTCGTAATTAATTTTTTTTTGAGGTAATAAATGTCTGACTTGGGGTAAAATGTTGCAAAAGAAGTAAAGTGGGCATTGCGAACTTTCCTTTTTTGAGAACATTTAACCCCGAGTCAGACATTTATTACCTCAAAAAATTAATTATGACTCACATTCTTGGGTTAGGGTTAGGGATAGGGTCAGTGGTTAGGGGCTGTGTCAGTGTTTGTTCATTTATGAGAAATTGTACGAAATAGTTCAGCACAGATAGGACGGGGTGCTGGCGTGAGGCGCTTGTGTGACATCTCATATAAGATGTTTTCCACCTTGCCTTGTCTGGAAATAAGTGTTGTCAGATGATAGACAACCAGTCAGGATGTCATCCTTCGGTGAGAGTGTGCTTGCTGCTGAGGCTAAAAAAGCAGGAAGTGTGAACAAAGACGCACGTCTCTCCCCAAGGCCGCCAAAGCCTGAATCCACTGGGTGTCCGATAGATCGGTGTTAGTGATGTGTTGGATGGCTGATCATAAGAGAGAATCAAAAACTTGGGGGCAAGGATGAGACCTTGAAGGTGACACGCGCATGAGCTACATTACTTTTGGCGCATTGAATGATGATCTGAGCAGGATCAAAGCATCCTGGGAACTGATGGAAGCCAGCCTTTCCACTACCCTAGCCATTTCATCACATCACTTTTCCCATGCTTTATCAAGGGCGGGTCCCTGAACCAGAGGAACCGCCAGGATGGTGGCCACATCGCGGCTAACCCTAGTGAAGGGCTGAAGCCACCGATCTTTCACCTCCACCCCCTGACTGCCTATGAGCTCGCAATTCGATGTGTTTAACAACAGACCCATATTACCACCAGAGTGAACAATATGGGCCACATCAGAGGCAACATTGTCAATCGGTCCACCCCTGTCATCCAGGTAATCCAAGTTCAGCTCTGATTGCAACGTGCTCAGCGTAGGCTGGATGGTGTTGGCAAAAAGAAGGGGCCCTAGTGGGTCACCCTGCTGTGGGCCTTCTTGTGATAGAACAGTCAGGTCAGGTCAAGTAGTCGTGTAGTCGTTGAACCGTAGCGTCACTCTTCCACCGTGACCACGCCTGATAGCCAGCTTCCATTGTTCAGCAGGTGGGCGGTTGTTGTCTCTTTGGAGCTGGTCTATCCACCTGCCACGCGGACGACTGGGACGACGTTTCCATGTAGGATCTGGGAGGCATCCCTGAGACAACCTGATGCAACTGTGGAGTGTCTTATGAGCTGGTACTTCGTTGCCGAGCCTCGCTAGTTGTCCAAAGATGGCTGAGCGACGACAACAGATGGTGGTAGATAGGGAAGGGAGAACAGTGAAAGGACCGTTATTTTGTAGTGTCATATTGCGAAACAGAGAACTTGACAATGGAATTTGACTGTTTTGCTTTAAACGCTATTTATTATGTCAGTTGTTTGTAAAATGTGAATGCAGAATGTTGCTTGTGCATCTAGCTGACAAAGAAGCTCATGTTCGTTCCGAGGACTATGGCAGAGATCTGTCATCTGTTCAGACTCTACTTACCAAGCAGGTAAAATTGTTCAGTACAGCGCTCAGTCCTTACCTTACCTTACCTTCGGGGTGGACAGGCTCTTACACCTGCCCAGCGCTGAGGCCGTATCAGCTCGGCCCAATGCACGTCCCTGAATGTAACCACAAGGTTACAGGTAGCGGCCATAAAGCCGTAGACGGCTGTGAAGCCGTAGATAGACGGCTGTAAAGCCGTAAGAAAACGGCTATAAAGCCGTAATCGGCTGTGAAGCCGAAACCAGCACAAGAGCACTGGTATCGTGTAGCAATCTGCCTACGCGAATTTGGTCAGCGATTAGTCGCTCCTCGCCTCCAGATTTTAGAAATCTTTCAGGTCATCGGTGCTGAGCCCCACCACCACATCAAGGTGGCTGGCCGCGGTGGGGACTGCGCTTTGATGTGAATATTTTTCATACTCGCAAGATGTCTTCAGTGTCTTGAGCAATATTTGGGAGTGGTGTGTTTTTGAGTTAGTGTGATTAAGAGTTACGGTTACGATTTGATGTGATTTTTACTGCCTCAGGGAATCTGGGCTGCTGAGACTGTGCAGCTGATTGAGCCCAAATTCCATTACACCAACTTTTACCGAAACTTCCCCGCGGAGAACGTCGTGGACACAAATCATGAAAGTCGCGGACAAAAACGGTGACAAATCATGAAACCATGAAGTTTCGGTGAAAGTCGTCGACACAAATCACGAAAGTCGCAGACACAAACCAGCTCAACATGTCGAGATGTTTGCAACAAAGTTCATGACAAGTCCGCGACAAACCCGTTTGTGTCGCTCTAATGGAATTTAGTTCGTTACAATGCATGGGGAAAGTTGGCAACAAAGTCGGCGACGTGATGTGTGTCGCGGACTTTCATGATTTGTGTCCGCGACTTTGTCAGGAACTTGTCCCGGACTTTGTCGCAAAGTCGGCGTAATGGAATTTGGGCTTTACGTCACTGAATCAACATGTACAAATGCTGCCGTCTGTTTCTGTCACCAGGAGACATTTGATGCCGGTCTTCAGGCGTTTGAGAAGGAAGGAATCCAGACTGTGACTGCACTGAAGGAACAGCTGGTAGCCTCTCAGCATGCACAGACTCCGGCAATTGAGAAGCGCTACAGCGATGTCATCAGCAGGTCGGTTAAGATGCTGATGCTCGTGTGAAACTTGTGTATGTGTAGAATATCACAGTTCATAATTTTCACAGTTCACTAATGCTTGGATGTTGTTTTTAGAATAATATGAATTCAGTGAAAGCAAAGTAACATTTGAAAGTTTTGTAATTAGACTAGATTTTATGTCAGGTTTTCGTTTGAGTTTTATCATGTGAATCATGGGACATTTTTATCAGTGGTTTGAATTGATGTTTTGTTAGCAGGCATCAGACTAGATGGGAAGCTAACGTATGATTGTAAAAACTCACAAGTTGCATGAGGCTTGTGCATCACAGGCTGAACGATAGTTCAAGCCATGTGTTAACAGCGACTTCTCTTTCCTGCGGGAAAGCCAAAAATTTACCTCCCCCACAAAATCAAAACCCCTGATTTGAATGAAGTACAATTTGGCACGGTTGATTACGTCGGCTAGCTGACCCGTCGTGCAAAATTTCATGTAAATCTGCCCAAGGGGGGCTTCTCGGCAAATACATGTGGGTGAAATGTACGCAAAAATTAGGCTATATAACGTGGCAGTGGGACATATACCTCATTCCACAGAACGTATTTCTAATTGACATGAAAGTTAAATTTGATATTGGGCGGTAGTTCTTCATATCGGCTGAATCAGCACCAACCTTCTTTAGCCGTGGCAAGATAATGGCATGACGCTGGCTGACTGCCAGACAACCTTCCGTTAGTGATGAGTAGGGACCAACTTAATTCACGATTTCACGGCCGTGACATTTTCCGTGAAATTGACCTTCTTCCATGAAAAACGCTGATTTCTGTGAAATCCGTGATTTTTCGTGAATTTTAGCGCTTTTAGTTTAATTTATGACAATTCCAGAGTTTTATCAGCAGCTTTTGTACGTATGTTGCTGTTTGCCACGTGTCGCACTTCAGCACTAAGTAGTTGACATTGACTGTCTTGAGTCTTGACTTAGTGTAGTAAATATTCGTTGTTTAGAAATTTCTTCGTTTGCATTAGCGCAGCACCTCGAAATAACGTCTGTGTGGTCCGTGAATTTCCGAAACGCTTTCCGTGAATTTTCCGTGAAATTTGACACATTTTAAAAATTCT
>Ga0056128_1010638_pt1 | contig 11437 bp, 6 predicted proteins | sample WorMetLIZISLAND2_FD_71113 | JGI IMG/M metagenome (GOLD analysis project Ga0056128, IMG submission 71113) | Marine gutless worms symbiont microbial communities from Max Planck institute for Marine Microbiology, Germany - Olavius geniculatus... ... | reverse complement strand
TGTTTTGTACATTTATATTTGCTGTTTTATTACTAAAATACTGTTTTCCTACTGGTGATCAGTTACAAAGATATTGCGCTTCAGATTTTGTCTTACAGTAGCCAAGCCAATTACAACTGTCACCGAGTTATAGCCCATTTTGTTCCAAATTTCGTTGCCATGGCAACGGGTGTCGGTGGGCGAGAATGCGATTGGCAGCATTCAATGGCTCATCCTCGAAACCCCTCTCGCTATAGGCGCAAAAATCTCGCAGATATATTTTACATAAGCCGAGTTATAGCCAATTTTGTCCCAAATTTCGTTGGCATGGCAACGGGGGTCGGTGGGAAAATGCAATTGGCAACATTCGATGGTCCATTCCCGAAACCCCCCCCCTATAGGCCTAGGCGCAAAAATCTCTTACGAAAGCCGAATTATAGCAAATTTTGTCCCAAATTTCGTTGCCATGGCAACGGGGGTCGGTCGGGAAAAAATGCAATTAACAGCATTCGATGGCCCATCTCAGAAAACCCCCTATAGGCGCAAAAATCTCGCAAAAATCTCTTACGCAAGCCGAGTTATAGCCCATTTTGTCCCAAATTTCGTTGCCATGGCAACCAGGGAGGGTCCGGTGTAAAATTAAGTGACACCGTTAGATTCGCCATCTCCGAAAACCATACCGTAGAACCAAAAATTACGACTCTATCTTATACACAGCCAAAGTTATGACCGTTTAAAGAATTGCTTAATTTTCCCCATGGGCGCCATTGTAATTTTTTCGATTTTTGCGAATAAATACGTTAAATATTAATTTTAAATTTTTGAACCCCCAAAAGGCACATTCTTACGCGAGACCGCGTCGTTTGAGCCATCGCGCGCAAAAATCCGCCGAAGGGTCTGACCTGTAGGTGAGTTTCTGAAAAAAAGGTATATGTACAGCTATAAAAATTTTTGCGTATTTTTCACCCATTTGCCGGGAAGCCCCCCTTGGAGGGATTTGCATAAAATTTTGCTTGACGGGTCCCCTCGCCGACATAATCCACGGTGCCAAATTTTATCTCAATCGGGTCAGCGGTTTTGATTCTGCGGGGGGTCGAATTTTTGGCTTTCCCATAAGAAAGAGAAGTCGTCGTTAACACAGGGCTTGAACTACCGTTCAGCCTGTGATAATTATTACGTCAATTGATAAAAAAAACAACGATATCTCAGTAATGCTGACAGTCACTCGTGTTCAGTTAAATGTAGCAGTGTTATACAGATAAGTCTTCAGATTGTGCTTGAATCGGTCGGCAGAATCAGTGTAAAGGCGCGTACAGAGCGACGTGACTGAACTGAACTGACATGGTTTAGTTTTTGACGAACTGACCAGTTGGCAAGCAGTAAGGCATTACAGTTAGCACCATCTAACGGAGTCGGCGAGTACGTGACTGCGCGCACGTACGCGTAAACCAATGACGAATGGGCTCGCCCATTGGTCACTTCGTCAAAAACTAAACCGTACCAATTCAGTCCAGTTTAGTTAAGTTACTGTGTACTTGCAATTAGAATTTGTTGTAGCTTATTCGACAAATTCTGTTGTGCGCGCAACTCAACTAGTGTTTGATTGTTTGTTCGCCTGCGTGTTTCTGTGTGTTTTGTGTGTTTTTAACATTGTTTTTATTACGATAATTTCCGCGAAAACTTTGACCGTTGCGTCGTCGTTGCCAGCTTGTAAGTATTTATCGCTTGAAAGCCGGCTTAAGCCCACATTCCACCGACTTCGAGTTGTCGTGGATCTACAAGTAATCGAGCTTGTGCTCGATATTCTGTGATCCAGTGCACAGCGTTCGCTCTTCGCCGTAGCCTATATCTGCACCGCTCGTTAACCGTCCTGTCAAGTTGAATGAATTTCTATAGATTATTCGCATGCGCCGAATTTGCCCGTATCAAATTTGCCATGGCACCCGGAGAAAGTTCGCTGGGACGTCGTTCCCAGAAAAAAAATTGTCAGTAAAAAACCTTACCCTGTCACTTAACTTGGGAACTCATAGAATAAACGCGGCACTGGTGTTTTAGTTTGCACCAACCAGAGAAAAAAATAGAAAATTCGGCGCGTGTGACGGTGTCAATGAAAAACAGCCGAAACAAATGCACATCTGTTATAGCTAGACGTTTAGCTGAGACGATTTTGTGGAGGGGCATTATGAGCTTCGCCTTTTAGCTTTGCTAAAATGCGCATCTTTAGGACTACGATAATGCAGAGATGGACGTCTAATCTGGGAGGCGAGAGCCTGCATGCTTTGCGACGTCGGACGAGACAGTATAAAATATTGATATAAGATTGAAAAATCAATTTGTTGTGAAAAGGCATCGTTAGGCCTACTACATTATTAACATGGGCGCCCGCAGAAATTTTTGCAAAGGGGACGGACGGGAGAGAAATAGAGGGGTCGGGGCAAGAATGAGACGCTACAGGCTTCGTGTGGGTGGAAGTAAAAAATGTGGAGAGAGTTGAGGTTTGGGTATACATGTATCTTTCTCCCCAGCCGACTAGGGGGTCTGGAGGAGCGACGTGAACTCCCCAGTAGAGTCCGGAGTACAGCAACTCGGGCCGAAAAGCAAACTGGCGTATTCTTAGCCTCACAAAACATTTCTGGGCGAACAAGAGCATAACGAGCAAGTGGGAAAAATGTTTTTTTTGTTTTTCCCTGCTCCGACTGGACTTGGGTCAATGTACCTAACTGCGACATTCATCCCCCTACGTTGGAAATCTTGCGTTGAAGCTGCGGCGTCATCGATGGCACACGTGCACCTCGTCACTTTCCTTACTTCTTGGCAAAAAAACAAAACAAGCACATCTTAAATTTGCCCGATTTGGAATAGCGACCTTAATTTAGAGCGCGTACAGAGCATGCAACTGAACTGAAGTGAACTGAACTGAATGCTTTAATTTTTGACGAACTGACCAAAGGGCAAGTAATAGTGCATTACAATAGGCATCGTCCATGTGACTAGGTGCACCTATGCGTCAGCCAACCACTAGCTGCGTTTTGGATGGCCTATTTTTAACATGTTAGGTGTCAAATTAAATAGTCTATGTTGGAGCATAAAAACAAATTTACTAGTATATTACCACAATACAACAAAACAAAGCTCTTTCGAATTTTTCCTATGCCGTGCCGTCAGCGGAAATTAGAACTATTAGATAAAAGTATTAAAACTATTAACAATATTATTATCATTAGCATATTTATAATATATTTATCTATGGTACACCTAACATGTTATGGGCATCCAAAACGCAGCTAGTCTATTTAGGCCCCTACCTCATTTCTTGCGCATTGGTCAGTTCGTCAAAAAACTAAACCGTGTCAGTTCAGTTCAGTTTAGTCACATCGTTCTCTGCGCGTTTTAGGTATACGAGGTCACGGTTGTTTTCTTTGCTTCTGCGCTGCAGACTGAAGGATTCTGCAAGGCAACTGGCTGGCAACTGAAGGATTGCGGTAGGCCTGTAGCCTACCTAGAATGCATCTTTATTCTTTACAGTCCGTATAAAATCCCGCGGCAACTGATACGATGATATACCTTTAACAACATGGGAAGACGAAACCACCCACATTTGGCCGCTCATCTCTGCAGTAGGCCTATCAGTTATGCCTGTGAGCTGTTGTAGATTCTGTTGTACGTTAACTTTCGCAATCCATTAGCTAACAAATTCCCCAGGCAGTTTGCTATACACCAAGACAGAAGCATAGCGAGTGGACCTAGAATGTCGTAAGGTGCGCTCTCTAATAGCCTAATGCAGCACAATCTGTTGCCCGTGGCCGGAAAATAATATCGGTCGTTGGCTTCAAGGATGTGTAATAGGCCTAGTTGTCTGTCTGCTGTCCGTTTTTTTCGCTTGTTATTCTACTTTTGTTGTCGGTCAATGACGTAAATGCATTGCATGGACTGTAGAATGGTATGTAGTCGCGAGGTACGTGTTGCTTTGTAACGTCGAGATTCGAGACATTGCAGCGTTTAGTGAAAAAACCGACTTGTCTCATTAACAGTTGAAATGCCGCCTTCGTTCTTCGATTATTAAGAATTATTTTAGCAGTTTTCTTGCTGTGTGAGTTTTCAGTTTTGTCCATTTTTTGTCCATCTTACTTGACACGTTTGACTTTTCTGTGTCGCTCAGTGCTGCATGCGATGGCCACCAACGCCTGTAATTTCGTCATTGTTAGACACGGTAAGGTAGACACACAGTTTCAGGTGCGGTGGGCTAATTTATACAGTGGTTTTACATGGCTCAGGTTTTATAGACTTACACGTAGCCTACTACATCGGACAACATCGGGTTCAGTTGAAAAAAAGTATTTTTAAACTGCGTCGTAAAAATCAGGGCGAATGGGGACGGAATTGTCGAATTTGGTTTCCCTTTAAACACGTACTTATTTTCGGGCGCCTAACTACGACTGTGCAAAATGTCGTCAAAACTTGTGAAAAAATTGCGATCGTAAACAGACGGACAGATTATAGTGCATTTAGCACTATAATCCCATCATGCTATAGCGATGGAACATATTAGTGACAATCTGACAGAGTGGTCTATCGCGGACACGATTGGAACACATGTATAAAACCATTGCATTTTTAAGAAGAATTCATTGCGTAACACTGAAGTGTTGTTAAACGTGGATCGGTGTACATGCATTCAGCAATGTGCCGAATTAAGTGTCAGGGGTTTTATTATTATTCAGCTTATGCTGTCTATAATCAAATTTATTGCAACTGCACTTGACGGGTTAGGGTTAGGGGTCTGACTGTTGTGTCTCAGAGAGGGAGGGGTGACGTCTTGTGGTGGTAATGTTATTAAGATACGTGTGGTGAATGGCGAATTTATCGTCTTTCGCTACGTCGCTGCGATGCCGTTTGTCGAATGTTCCGTTAATTCAAAATTTTATTTATTACCTCTGTTTATTTCCACTGAAATTGTTGATCTGATTACGTTGAATGCCGATCACGTTACTGAATTTCGTTTTTTTTACCTCGGCCAAGGAGGTTATGTTTTTGCCAGAGTTTGTTTGTCTGTCCGTGTGTTACCAAGATAACTCAACAAGTTATGGAAGGATGTCGGGAATGGCAAAAACTACAAGTGATTCAATTTGGGGGATGATCCGGAAGGAATCCTGAATTCTGGATCACTTTGAAATTTTCATTAACATTGCTTTAAATGGGGATAAAATAGGACTACAATATTGTGTCGAATCAATATGCTTCGCGGAGGTCTGCGCTCTCCGAGTGCTTTTCTAGTTATCACTGTGGTTATTTATTTTCGTCATGCTTAATTTGACCACTTTGTTTTGCTGTGGCAACGGCGAACTACGTCGTTTTGTTACTTACCGACTTTGTTGTTGATGATGACAGTCGATTGCGGAGTTCATTAAACCTGTATCATGGTGTCTGCTTTAATTGCGTTTAATTGCTGACATTTTTGCTTAGTTTGCAGAACATACAATATACGACTGCGACGTTTTTCTAAAAATATACGATTTTATTCTCCAATATTAGAAACACTCTCTTACTTTTCAAAGTTTTTCTTCACAATCACACAGGGGGCCTACGACTTTTGAAAATAATTAAACAGAAGTTCACTAGCCTACTACGAGTACTACCGCTGTTGCTGCCACTAGCTACTTATAAATACGAGTTTTGTTTAAGCGGACACTTTTACCCAGCTTTTATCCAGTAGGTCTACTTCAGGTTAACCAGATTTGGATCGTTTAAAAGTAAACTTAATGGGATTAGGAACCCTTAGAGCAAGAACGCTAGACTTCCTACTGCGTTTCTGTAGGGTAAAGAGGGAATATGAACATGCGGGTAATATGAACATGGTTTTTCTGTTTATGATATTTTTTAGCCCTTCTGTGTATAGGCCTATTGTATTTAAGCTTATGACGCACTGAAGACCTCGTGTTTGGTGTGCTGCACACATAAAAATAAAACTTTTACAGACAACTGTTTATATATCATGATCAACCTTTTGTAGTCTTGTTTTTTGTGAACTTTCTTATTAATTCTACGTTTGCATTTGACGTTGTTAATTTTGCACTACGTCTCGAATGCATTTCTCATGGGCAAATTGCGTTTAATTCAGTTTTCGATCTGTACCATAATCACGGTTACATAATAACATTCAGTACATTTCGGTCTTTAGTCTTCACAAATAGTAGTTTTTTAAACATGTTTTTCTGCTAAATGTAGTTTAATGTTTTTATGTATGTGTTTACATGTTTTTATTAAGGTGAAAAACATTTTTTATGTTTTTTATTTGCAAGTTAATATTTTCAACATCTATGCTCCCTGGCTGAAGAATATCGCAAAGGGATGAGCTTTTCTATACTGTGGCTACCGGCCTTGGGCAGTGTAAACCCTTTATCTTTATTATTAACTGCATGTCGTGCTTATGGCACAACGTGTCTTTTGTCTGTCGTCCGTGACAAAATGCACTGTGCTAAACAGTAAGTCGTATATAGGGGTCGGCGCTAGTACTGTTGGATAGGGCGATGGCAATTTTCTATGGGTTGTTAATAGTAAATGTCTCCATCTGCAGCGGTTTAGTCGCAATTTTTAATCAAACTTTTCAGCGACAAAATATAAGTCGCCGTATTCTAGAAACGGTGATAGATAGGATCTAGGCTGCTATTGAGCACTAACAGAAAGTCGTCAAATAGCTACGGCCTTTCAAATGAAACGAAAATCATCCATCTTGGATGACCGACCTTGAAGTAGGCCTAACATTACGCACTATTGTGGCTAAACGGTACATCATAGAAGGTCGATGATGGCACCCTTGGATGGGGCGAAGACTACTTGCTGTAGCTATAAAGCATCGTCTCCATTTGCAGGTGTTCAACCGCAATTTAGTATAAAAAGATGTTGCCTGCAGTTGTGCATTGTAACAAAGGGCTTCAGTTACCGGCGAACTGTATTAATGGATTTCTTATTATTAACCCGCTATACAGACTTACCAACTGTATGTCCTGCTGTCAAACTTAATTGCACAAATACTGTACAAAGCTTAGTGAATGTCTTTTCCTTAAAGGTAAGAAAATAAAATTTGAACACGCTATCATATTGCTACCAGATATCGAAACACAAGCGTTTAACATTGGAAGAGAGTCAATGGTGAGCGTGAGTAAGCTTATAACAGCAGCGAGTTGCAGGCGCAGAGCTGCTTTGCCCTCTGAGGCTGTAACACTCAAGGACACCCAGAGAGATGCAAAATTTTGCACATGCTGTAGTGAACAAAGAAAGTTTACTGAAATTAATTACTGCACTATTTCCTAGCCACTGAGCTAGTAGATGTTTTTTTCGGTCAAAAAGTGCATATCAGTGCATAACTCCCTAAAACATGTTCGAAAAGCAGGCCAGTAACTGCGTTTGACTCCAGTTTACAGTAGGGGCTTATCATTAAAACTTTCACAACATTTAGCTTAGGTGACCTTATCGTAATATATTCAAACTGCCATAATTGTAAATACCAAATATGGATTTCAGCATACATTTGATAGTTTGTTTCAGACCCTCTATTGGTGTTTCAGGCAAATTTTTAGTTTTGTACTATATTTAGTTAAAGTTTTTGCTTATTTCGGGTTAATTCGACTGCATTATAAGCCTATAACAAAAAACGCATATACATGGTGGTCCAAAACGGCACAAAGTTTATGACACCATAATTTTGCAATCGTACATCGCAGAGTCATGCGGTTTTCAGCAAAGTGTTCTGAAAGAAATTCTTTACATGACAAACATCAAATACCAAGAATTTTGACAAAAGTCGACTAAAACAGCAAAAATCATAGCAAAAAAATTTTAACAGTTTACAAAGCTATGTAAGGGCGATATGAGTCAAAACTCGAAAAGGGCAAAAATGGTTTTGGGGCAATATTATCACGTGTTGAATTCCAGACTGGTCCTTACAAGACTAGCCATCCTAAATACTTGAAAAATATTATTGTATATCCTAAACAAAATTTCGTTGTAGATACTTTTACTTAATCAACACAAAATAGGTGCCAAGCTAAGCTAAGTGAAAGCCGTTTTCGAGTGTTGACTCATATCGCCCTTACATAAAAGTCGCTCGTGAGAATGCGTAGGCCTATATCCGTTATTATCCGTTATTATAAGTTTTTACTCAATGTAATCTAACGCACAATGAATTTGAAAGTTAAGATAATAATATTTCAATTTTGTTCTTTCTTAACAGTAACGGCATATATATTGTATAGCTGTAATTTGTTGTTACTGGCACGCTGCCATCGTTGCAGCTGGTGACGTCACAGGCAATGCATAATCTGCTGCTGGCTTACTGACGTCATTGTCACTATGACGTCACGCCACTGCGCGCACACGCAGACAGAACGATAGACTAAAATTCAAACATGCCTGGACATGTCTTTCTACCATGGGCATTGGCATTCACTGCAATATACGTGGTGTCAGCACGGACTGGTGTTCTTGTTTCGGTTTGTGATTTCTGTTTTTGTATTTTTATTTCAAGTATTTAGAATGGCTAGTCTTGTAAGAGCCAGTCTGGAATTCAGCACGCGATAATATCGCCCCAAAACCATTTTTGCTGTTTTCGAGTTTTGACTCATATCGACCTTACATAGCTTTGTAAAGTGTTATAGTTTTTTTGCTCTGATATGGTACACTTAAAGTGACCTAACATGTTAGGTCATTCAAAACGCAGCTTTATTCGGCTGTACCATCGTCGATTCCCTACAAACATCTGTTTTTCCCTTTTCTGTCCGGGCCCCCAAATTTTGCATGACGCATTACGGTTTAATGATTGTTGCTATTAACGGGCTACAGAAATTTGCAAAATGCGCTATCCAATGCCTCCATCGCCTTTCCTCCAAACAGGGGTAGTGTACTAACTGACCCCGCATATAGGCTACATTAGTTGGCCTTCAGACACATACGTACTATCAGCTTTTCCTAGCGACAGCTAGCCTTATAGTTTTTACGCGCGATAGCAGAATTTGTCGCGCGTTTTAGCCATGGTCATGGCCTGGGCGTCCGTCCATCCGTCCGTCTGTCTCTCCGTCACACCCTTGATCTGTATCAAAACGGTGCAAGCTAGGATCACGAAATCTTTACCGTAGGCTGCCGCAAGGACTCTAGTTTATCGCGCGAAATTTCGTGCCCTGGATGCGGGGGTTTTTCTCGAACGATGGCGTCAAAGAGGGATACCCCTTAAAGACGTTATTTTGCCGCTATTGGCTCGTTTGGTGTGAAAACGGTTGCACATAGGTGCAAAAATGCTGTTTATCATAACAAGCACTGGTGACAGGCTTTTTAGATTTATCAACATCGATGACCTTAAACCCCAAAAGAGGGGTTTTTAGTAAATTTTTCGCAATTTTTGTCTGCAACGCACATTTTAAGAGTGAATTGCAACGAAATGCCTGAAGATAGACCAAGACAACCTGCGTATGAAATTTTCAGCATTTAACGTATATTTTAGCAGTCCAACTGCCGACCCCCTAGGTTCAAGGTTTGCGCACGCGAGCGTCAAAGAGGGGTACCTTTCTAAAAAGTGGTTATTTTAGTGATATTGGCTCGTCTAGCATGAATACAGTTGCATATAGTCACAGACATCCTGCTTATCATAACAAGCACTAGTGACGAGCTTCTTAGAGTGTCAGCATCGATGACCTTGAGTGACCTTGAACACCAAAATAGGGTTTTTGCTGAACTTTTCGCGATTTTGGGTTGCGACACACATTTCAAGAGTGAATATGCCGAAATAGCTGAAGACAGACCTGGACAACCTGCGTATGAAATTTTTCTTAGCATAGAACATACTTTTTAACAATTTAAGTTTCGACCTCTTACATTCAAAGAGTTTTCCTTGACTCAAATTTCAGTACTCTTTCAAGATGCAATATTATTTTATTGCATGCTGTACACTGATTGCCAAGGTTGCAGGAGTGCAGGACCGCTTCTATCGCGCGTCACGTGAGCTTTGCTCAAATTACTTGTTATCGACAGTCACCAGAGGGCGTGCTCTAAATTATTTGTCACATTGCTGGTAATCTCATATGCAGCCTCCTTCACTGAGCGCGATCTTAAGTGAGTAGTGACGAGTTTACACAAACAGATGCAATAATCACAGTAGGATTAATAGTAGCCGTAGTTAGTAGTTCACAGATTCATAGATTTATTCGTAAACTATACACTAGCCTACGTACGTCACATAACTCGCAAGGACTACAGTTGTATACAACTTTATTGACAAAAAAAACGAAACAACAAAATCTACATGCCACGTTTAACTATATAGAAAACTATGCTGGCCCGGTGCCGACATATCGTCCGGCCGTCCACCTATACAACCTATACTAAGCACAGCACTTACTTTAACGTCAATATCGAAAGTTCCCTTTTACGCTGCCTGGTGTGCCCGGACTGGCTCGTAAACATGGGCGCGAGATATGCGTCATTTTCGGGAGGTTGTAACGTCCGGTGACCTTTTGGGCTAAAAACTGGCACACCGGTTGCTCTTTGCCTACGGTACGTTCACGCCAGTTGTGGTTTTTGTAAACCTTTTTATTTCCGTGTTTTCAGGACCCACGTACGTACGGACGGAGTGATGAGAAAACCCGCCATGCTGCCGATATTAGGACGACCGCATAAAAAACTACAAACGAAATTAACCACAAGCAGTCTCACAACCGCTCACGACACGAAGTATAGCTTATTATAAGCCTACAATAAACACAAGCGGAGCAGCACGCAACAACCCTGCGTCTCAAATCATCGGTAAAGCTATAATCGATAAAAAATACATTATCAGCCGTTATGTGAGCACCACGTTAATCTTGGAGCAAATGTTCCAACACAATTATTTCAAGACGTAACTGAACTGAACTGAACTCAGTTGAAAACACGGTTTAATTTTTGACGAACTGACCAATGCATGGGCAAGCAGTAATGCATTACAGTAGGCACTGTCTAACAGCGTTGGTGGCGTACGTGACTACGCTCACGTACGCGCCAACCAGTGGGCTCGACCTGCTTGCTCATTGGTCAGTTCGTCAAAAAACTAAACCGTGTCAGTTCAGTTCAGTTCAGTTGCGTCGCTCTGTACGGGTCTTAACGATAACCGCAGACGACAGTGCTGCCGTAGGTCTATGACTAAAAACTGAAAAAAATGCATAAAGCCCAAGCCAGGATGAGTTCACGGTGCAGAAGTTTGTGGTATCTGGCCACAACAAAACTCGTTTTTGCACGATTTGGTCATTTGGAAAACTGATAAACTATCCTTTTCATGGAATTGGCAGCACAATTTCGAGTTCGTAGCAGGGGTGTGCTTAGAAATGTGTGAAGAGGGCCCAGGTACACCTGTTGCATAAAAAATTTACGCAAAGTCTGGAAAACGTCCTTTTACGATTAATTTGTCTCTTTTCGTAACTTTTCACTTTAACGG
>Ga0056128_1010636_pt1 | contig 11439 bp, 10 predicted proteins | sample WorMetLIZISLAND2_FD_71113 | JGI IMG/M metagenome (GOLD analysis project Ga0056128, IMG submission 71113) | Marine gutless worms symbiont microbial communities from Max Planck institute for Marine Microbiology, Germany - Olavius geniculatus... ... | reverse complement strand
AATGGAAGCCGCAAATTCGCCCATTTTTTCTGAAATTCGGAAACGCAGAAAATCACAGCGTCATATCAGATGCAATCTCACGTGGCGATTTTAATCGCATATTGTATCGGTATGAAAAAATACCATCAAACATTGTTTAATTTTGCAATTCTTGCTTGACAACGGCAAAAACGCACCTTTTTATATTAAGTCGCCTTAAAAAATTTTCATGGTCGGGCCAAAGGGGGGGCATCGCACCGTGGCCCTCCCCCTAAATACGCCACTGACCTTAAACCCTACACCATAACATTGACCTAATTCTGGTCATTACACGTAAGGCAACAACGGTGCCGCTGCCTAGCAAGTGCGATTGAGTTTTTCGTCTTGTTCATTGCCAGAAAAATAGCCTACAGGTTGTTTTTACGGCTGTCAGACGAATAGTCACCGCAATAAATGTAACAGTCATACATTTTTGTGGATCGCTGTAGACCTGTAAGTACTTGGTATAATTGTGTAGGCCTATACCTGGCGGAACACAGAAATGTAGAATATACTGCGAAAACAACCGAGAGCATTGCCGTAATTGGCGAAATGATTACTAGTTAGAAGGATGAATGAATGAATTTTATTATAGCGCTGCAGCCATAAGGCTGGATTGCACAATACGGTACATGTAGGGCCTAGATCTAGGCCTATGCAGTATATAATGTAATACGATCACCTAGAAAGATTTCATACCCAACTGGCATTTTTTGTCGGTCGGCGCAGCGCAAAGCGAAACTGAATTTGTAGCTGAAACATTTCATCAAATATAAATAATTTTGCACCGCCTTGCAGTTTCCGTTAGGCGTACAAGGTGCAAAAATAAAACCAACTGCAAAAGGCGGGTCGGTGGGGCTGGACGGCTCTGATGAGGGAATTCATGGCGGGAAGAAGAAGGAAAACGAAGCGACGGCAACGTTGTCACGATCGAGTTGCGCGATCGCATGATTGACAGCGACTGGTTGGGTGGCACCTAGTTGGCAATGTCGGATTGCAGGCCGGCTGGGCGGCAGTGCGCTACTTGCATAGCAAACGACACGGAACGGCGCTCGCATAATCCACTGACCGACCGACTGACGACGACGACGACCGTGCTGGACCATAGGTTCTGTGTGCTGGACTGACCGGGTGCCGGACTGTGTCGCCGCCGGGCGGCCTTGGCCACGGACGGGCTCAGCTGGAGGCCGCCGCGCCGCCGCCGGGACACGGCGACAACGATGCCGACGAGGAAGGGGCGTTGAGCACAAATGCGTCTTGTGGGAAACGTTGCGAGCTTCGTCGATTCACACCCGACGTGTCGACTCGGCGCTTTTTTGCTCGGCAGCCACCCAGTCAGTGCTCGGTTCATCGCCCGGTGCCTGCCTGCCCGGCCAATCGCGACCTATTGACTGAACGACCTGCTTGGTTAAAGCTGCTCTGTTTCAAGCCGATGCGGCTTTCCACGCAGAACGCGAGCTGCTGACGCCTGTCGGCTGATCAGCTAGCTGAGTTACTGTCGCATAGTCCAGCGCCTGCAGTGCAATGAATTCGATACAGGCTCCACGCCAGCGCCTCACCTCACTGATGTCTTCCTATACTTGTCCACCGACAATCAATAGACACGACGTTTACATTAGCCGACCAATCGTACCGACTCCCAGTTTGATCAACCTATGGGAACGGGATGTGCTGTATATATATACCTTGCCTAAGCCTAAAATAAGTAAATAATTAAACATATACTATTTGGGGTTACAGACTATGGCAGTCACAGTCAAACCCACTTATCTGTTCAAATAATTGATCTCAGTGCTTTGAGCTGAGGTTCCATGAACTTAGAGCTATACGCACACCTTCGGCCTCTTTTTTCCAACGTAAAACAGAGCGGTATATAGACTTTTAGAGTATATATGTGTTTAGGTGCGGAAGAATACTGTCTGCCGGAAGTGTTTCACGCCGAGTGCGCGGTGGGTGAGGTCGTGGTCATGGAGAGGGCAAGGTTTGGCCGCATGGAGCTCGGCAGATGCGTCACACGTAACTACGGCTACATCGGTTGTGCCGTCGACGTCCTGACGACGCTCGATGATGCCTGCTCCGGACATCGAGCGTGTGATCTGAGTGTATCCGACCCCGCGCTGGTCCGCACCAAACCGTGCCCCAAGGACTTCGCCGCCTACCTGGACGCCGAATACAGATGTGTGCCAGGTAAGTCCGCCAGACGTCGCAGCTTTAATGAAATGCCGGATTACTCTCGACCGTCGGTCAGTAAAATAGCCTACCTCAGTAACAGATTTGCGTTGTATACGATTTGCTTGGCGCGTTAGACTGAAGGTGTCCCCATCGCCGTTCTGTTTTGTTAGAGCAAGTACGTAAACAGAACAAAAGCCGAGCTGTCACTGTTGACAACTTATAGGAACTTATCGTCGCTCTATCCAATGGTAAAAGTAAAAGGTAAAGATCGTCAATTTGTATAGCGCATCGTCGCGTATACACGCCTCTAATGCGCTTTCATCACTGACCAGAGCCGTCGGCTGCCCAGCCGCCGCGTGCAGCCTGCAGACACAGGCTAGCGCAACGGCCAGGCCAGGCAGCCCCAGTCAGCTGTACCAAGGTCCCCACCTTCCGTAACCCATAAAATGGGTTACTACTCATTTAACCGACCCCGGAGGGATGGCAGGCTGAGTTGGCTCTGTTGATTGACTGATAGCGGACGCTTTACCCACAAAGTGGTCACACGGCCATCCATCAGTCTAGCGCAGGATAGGGATAGTTCGCCGGCCAGGACCGACGTTCTAACCACTATATGCTACACCACCAACGGTATTCATCACCGATCCTCTGCGACGTACCATTTAGCCACAACATAAAATGTTACAGACGACAAACAAACGAACGACAAGTTGTATCATAAGGGCGAGTACGGGTCGGCTAAAAAGCGTATTTTCGAACTGTCTTTGTGGTGTGCACGACTAGACCGTTGACCTAGCAGTGTACAACCCTAATCTAACCCCGACATTCTGCCTTTTGAACTAAAAATTAGCACAACGATTACTGTTGCCGTGGAAAAGTTGACAGTATTTTTACACCAATTTCGGTTTAACTGAACTTTATACTTTTCCAGTTATAAGCCCATAGGCCTATGGGACAGAAGGACAGACAGACACGTACAATGCGGCCTGTAGGATGCCGCATTACAATTCAGTGTATTGTAATTATATCCAATTTAAAAAATAATCCTTAGATGCATAAAACCGACGTGTTAGTTAGTGTAACTTCGCGTGTCGTTGTACATACAGTTGTGGACGTGGACGACCGAGCGTGCGAGGAGTCAGGATTAGACGTTCTGCGCGACGTCGAAGGATACATATCCGGCGCCGATATGCTATTGGCGCAGTGCGTACTCGCTTTCAACATGGCGCCAGGACAGCGACTGAACGTAACTGTGCTTGACTTCACTGCTAACTCAACGACATCGACCACTGCCGGCGCTGAGAACCAGCTGCAGCAGCCGGCAGATGGTACCACGCCGCGCTGTCCGTCGTCTCAGGTACGTCTAACCAGCAGTAATCCAGCCAGGGACCAGCTGAGCCCACCCAGTACGCATGCGCGGCGCCGACTTGCGCCCGGCGCGCCCATATAGCGGCGTCGTAGCGAGGCCAATCCATTAATAAGCAGTCGCAATGGATCGGCGTCAGAGACGTGTAGTTCTACACGGGCAGCGGCGTCACCGGCCGACTTTATTAACCTGCTTCAGCGCCTGCAGTGCGCGTGCGCGTCTTCTCTTCTTCCGGTCTGCGCGTGATGGAAGTAATCACGTGAAAGTTATGGACGTCTTTGAACTGCATCCTGTGCACAGTAAACAAGTCCGCCGTCGTCGACCCGACTTTCTCATTATTTTCGTGAACAACAGAAGCTAAAGGCCGCTCCAATTGGTTTACAATGCGACCTGTCAGCAGCTGTGAACAGTGTGAGAAATTGCGGTCGCGCTGTTGTCTATTGTAGGTCGACATTAGTCGCCCGTTCGTCTTCAGCCGAAAGGGCGAGGTTGCGTATAAAACAAGCAGACACGTCGCGGCGTCAGTGCTGACGTGTTTGCGGCCATCCACGTCGTCATGATGTGTAGCCACTAATGGACGTCCCAGCATTGAATTTGTGTGATCTGTTGCTTGCGACCCTTAGCCAGCAGCTATACCATGGATACGCAGACTACGGGCGGGCGTCCGAATCTGTGGTTATGGGAGATGTGCGTAATTTTCGTACTTTTGTTGACGTTTCTTGATGATGACCTTTGACATTTTGACTTTGAAATTGGCACACCGGTTACGAAATACCCTGCGGACGTTTACACAAATTTTATTTTTTGTTACATTTTTTCTTTGGTTTTTAGAAGACCGTACTTAAGTAACGGTTGACCTATTGGCATGGTTGTCGCTGTCTGTCTGTCTGTCTGCCCGTCTGTCCGTCTGTAACGGATGTATTGCGGCTAAGCTTTAGGTCGTAGGATAAAACTTTTACACGAATAATTAGTTGTGTGTAAACCTCGGTCACGCAAAATTTCAGCCATGTATTGCAAAGGGAACAATTTCAAGTTGGGGTTTTGAATGGACGGGGAGGAGGGTGAGAAATTCAGTGGAAAACTGGCTATAATCTCAGTTGTACGCAGAATTGTGCCATGCGTTTCTAGGCAATTTGTCACCAAAAATATTTCCCCCAGTTTTTTTAAATTTTTTTCTCCCCCAATTTTTTCCAGGATGCATTTGCCTCCACCTGTCAATGAAGTGGACGCCCCTGGTCTTGTTGGCTTAGTATCAGCTCGTCTACCGTCATCAATTTTTACGCGCGATAGCAGAATGCTTCGCGCGTCTTAGCTATGGCCTGGGCGTCTGTCCGTCTGTCCGTGCGTCACACTGCTGTATTGTGTCAAAACGGTGCAAGCTAGGATCACGAAATCTTCACTGATGGCTGCCCCAAGTACTCTAGTTTATAGTGACAAAATTTCGTGCCCTTGGGTGAGGGGGTTTCTCTCGAACTAGGGCGTCAAAGAGGGGTACCCTCATAAAAAGACGTTATTTTGCCGCTATTGGCTCTTATAGTGTGAAAACAGTTGCAGTTAGGTACAGACTTGCTGCTTATCATAACAAGCACTAGTGACAGGTTTTTTAGATTTGTCAACATCAATGACCTTGAACGACCTTGAACCCCCGAAAAAGGTGTTTATAGTGAATTTACTTGTCTTTAGTTCAGGCGCGCCTAGTTTGTCTTCGCTTGAATGCTTAAGTTGGTGCAATTTTTGAGAATTTATATGTCACAAGGAAGCAGAGCGGCGTGTTTTGGAGTCACATATTAGCTTTGATATGACCTAAAATCACCTTGGATGACTCTGAAGGTCACTGACAATCAGTACGGTCGGCTATCCTAGCGTCAGCTGGGCTTCTTGTGACTTAGGACACAGTACGGCACAGACAAACAGGTGGACAGACGGACGGACGGACAGACGTACAGGCAAGACGTTTAATGCGGCCTGTGCGACTGCCACGTGATAAAACTGTTGCACATTTGCTTTTGCATTTAATTACGGGTTTGCCCAAACACCGCAGATCACAACAGATCACCACAGATCTTAACCCTAACCCTAACTTTAACCCTAATTTTAACCATAACCCTAACTCTGCGTGGCCATATTACGATCTGAAGTTTAAAACTAGAACAATATCTGCCATCTTAGCTAATCTGTGGTAATCTGTGATGATATGTGGTGATCTGTGATTCTGTGGTGTTTCGTGTTTCGGCAGACCCGTAGTTAAATGCCAAAACAAATGCGCAAGATTTTTATCACGTCCGAAGGCCGTGACCGTTTAACTACTGCTTTTCTGTGACCGTGTTCGATTTCGATATTAATTTGTTTTAAGAGACAGCAAAATACGTTGACTTTTAAGAGCAGTTTTTATTCCGTCCTACTAATTTGTTCTCTAGCGCCTTTGTAGCTCCGTGTATACATACTGTTGTTAGTTTGTTACTGTATAAACAGGAAAAGTTCTATGTCACAGAAAAAAGTCAGGCAAATATACGCGAGTAGAACGTAAAACACAGCGAGGCTTATTTTAGTGCATTGTTCGTCTCATTGCCTTTCTCTCAATGTTTGGTTAACTGTACCGTAATATCGATAAGTTATGTTTAATCAAAAGCACAGAATTCTATATATTTTGGTAAATGTGTCAAAACGAAACTGATAGACTAGAAGCGCGGGCGTGTAGATGACATTCAAAACTAATATGATAAACCAAAGAAATGGTTGCTTAATGTAACAAATAGCCCAGCTGTCGCTAGGGAAGACGTGCTACAGCCTACACAATTCATGTTGCAGTACTGACCTTCAAGGTCATCTAAGGTCAATGATTTCCATCTCATGTGACAGGGCATATGCCACTTTCTGTTAGTGATTAATAGTAACCTTGGCCGTATATTTCACCGTTTCCGAGATATGGCCAGTTTTCCGTTGAAAAACGCAGATTTTTCTACTTTCCGTCCATTCAACTCCGAATTTGAAAATGTTTCCCTTGCACTAAATGTCTGACATTTTGCATGTCCGAGTTTAACATACATGGTTAATTATTCGCGTAAAAAGCTTTTCAACTACGACCTACTGTTTAGCCACAATACATCCGTTACAGACAAACGGAAGGACAGATAGACTACACGTCGTGCCAAAGACGCCCTGCGCGTCAAAAGAGATAAAAGACAAATGCAGCTAAATATCGAAAAAGCCGTGAAGCAATGAGAGACAGAGCAGTCTGGAAACGTCTTATCCCCTGCGATGACGGTCGACAGAAAAACGTTAATCGTTATTATATCAAATTTCGTTAATAAACTGTAATCGAAAAAGTTTTTTTTCTGTGTGTCATTTATGTCGGATGTTAATATGAGAGTGGATGTGTGATGGTTGGACTGGTGCAGTTGGCGACATTGACTGAGCTGCCTGTGGGCGGCGAAGGGCTGGCGGCAGTGGACGGCGGCAGCGTATCAGTCTGCGGCGGACTGCACAGACACAGATACGTCTACACGTCCCGATCCAACCACGTTCAACTCCGCCTCTTGCCGTCCGTCGACATGAGGTTCTTACTCAAATTCGAAGGTTCGTCGATGACGCTGCGAACTTTTTCCGACGTTAAACGCCGTAATTTCCACCAGCAGTCAAAGTTCACATTAAAAACATTTAAATTAAGTAACGGTTCAAACATAACTTATTCTCGTTCTACAAGCGCGTTTGAGATTACTTGCAGTTAACGCACTATATAAATTATTTAATTAAGCTTACTTACTTGCTGTTAAATTTTGAAATATTTCACTTTTGAAACACGTTCTAAAACAAACTTCCGGCAAATGTGTTCATAATACACGTGCTAATGCTGGACGTTTACTAGAAGTTTGCTGGATGTTTGCTGGATCGTGTAAACACCTTATAAGTTGCCAAACGAAGCTTTTTCGGGAAACCGTCTCCATTGGCATGGCCTGTGTTTGAAGCTAGTATACTGGGGTATTGCGATACGGAAGGTGAAGCCCCCAAAAGCGAAGCGGCAGTACAGCATCAGGTTTATGCCGTTGAAAAATCGCCCAACGACGTTCTTTAGAAAGGCTAAAAATTACCCAGCCCATCGTCAGTTTTCAGAATATTTCCCTGTCGTTTTTCCATTCCCCCCGGATGGAAAATTCTTAGCTCTTTAGATTTACTCTTCAGATTTACAGAAAAAAACTCATCATCGAGTCTGGGAAGGTTGTTTTTCTGTAGCGACGCTATGCTTAATAGGTCAAACAATCGTATCCTTGGCCGATAAACCGACTCATACCTTGCTACTGACTGCGTGAAAGTGTTGGCGGATTTGCAGTGGCGGTGTGAAGCGCAGTTGATGATGTAATTGTTCCGTCACCTCTCTGTCATCTGCGTCTGTCTGTGTGTGTGTGTGTGTTGTGCTGTGCAGTCGTCGGCTGCGCTGATTTGGTCGCACCTGCCGGAGCGCACGTGCTGCGCGATGACGCCGCAGCTGCGCTGACGGTCATCTGCGACGCCAGTCGAGAGACTTTCCGACTGGTCTGCGTCGGTCGACGATGGACCGGAAAACTGCACAACTGCACGCAACCAGGTGCCTCAGTGCATGCATCTCTCAGAAACAGTGTGGGGCAAATCTCTGACAACTTTGAATCCCCAACTTCTTCCTGTAATATCACGGATTATCAGTCACTCGTCGTTGTTCATCTCAACCACGCACTACTTGCGAGACAGAGTTTTTAAGACACAGCGATCTCAGCTACATCAATTTGTCCAGACTGAAATACGTCGGTTCGTAAGTAATCAGTAAGTTGCTGAAAAAATCACTTTTTTGAGTAGAACAATTTCTCATATTTTCCGAAACATGTACGATGAAGTAAATAATAGTGTATGTTTTCATTTATTATCAACATATGGTGGTGTGAATAATAAACTTGTACATAACCTAAAATGCAACTATATAATAGAGTGTTTCTATAATTTTGTTTTTTTGTGTGTTATTTAGCTGTTTTTCGAAGATCGGATGCCGAAAGTTCTGAAGAATATGACGTGATGCCGCCACTTGGTAGGTAAAATGCAGTGTATCGTACTGTAAATGGCCGGTTAAATAGCTGACGTTCGATCGTTCGTAGCGATTGTAGCCATTTGATCCATCGTTCGGCGCTGTTGGATGCGTGCGATCAAGATACTTTCTTAAATTGATTGCAATTGCTCATATTCGCGTGCTCTATATTACTCGTCGAGGCTCTGGAAAAAAACGCCAGGCCTCTGTTTGGGTCGTAGGTAACTAGCTGTGTCTCTTTTCTAACTGTTCAACGTTCGACCCTCTTTCTGTAACGTCGACGACAAGTTTGAGCGCTAAGTTTGGCACAAGCATTTTTGAAACACAGCCTATCAGCAAAAAGTCATTAAGCTAAGTGATGCGTGGCATTAAATTGATGGAAACTCTGACCAAATCAACCACCTTTACTGCATATTGACGCTTTTAGTCATCTGTTGACTGCTGAGACAGATTATATGGCAAACCCAACAGTTAACCAGTATTTATTTATTTGAGATTCAAGTCCCTAAATCAGCGAATAAATAGAAAGACACGGCATATTATGTGGCAAACGCAAATGCTTTGAGCAGAACTACTATTAACGCAATTCATTGGCGCTAAGAAAAATGCGATAAAGAGCATCTTAGTCTTATATCTTGTAAAACGTTAATAATGTTTAGTGTTCAGTTAGTTTTAACTCTTTGTCTGTGTTCGGTGAATAAAGAAGTAGCTGCTTTGCAGGTATATCAGTGGTGATAGCTGTTGGTATTGCACTGGTTATTGTCGTCTATGCCACACTGTTCGTCGTCTGTATTCTCTTCATTCGCAAGTACGATCATCATTTTATCGCACTTTTTTTGCACATTTTGAGGTTTTCTAGCACCTATTCACCCAGTCAGAATTTGCATTGCGAGCCAGTTTCGGCCAAACTAACACACACGACTCGGAGCGATGCTTTTCAGTGCCAAATGACTGACTTTAGCTTTTCTTAACGCAGCGAGTCTTCACCTACAGCAATTACAAAGTTCGCTGATTTGTGTTAAACTCAGAGCTTTTGACAAGGCCTACACAGGTCACAGTTGCTACTGTTCTTCTTGCGTCTAGAACACAAATCCTATCAATCTGCGATAACACTCATTGTCCAGTGTGTTAACAGAGTGAACGTTGGGCGTTAATTTCTGTCGGGCTTGGAGTATGGATTTTGTCATCGTGGAGGTCCATGGTGCATGCCTGCCACCGGTAGCGCCGTCCACCATGCAGGCGAGGTTGGTCCGGTGTGGCGTACGCTGGTGTTGTGTAACTATGCGTGCTTGTCGGCCGGTAGCTGATGAGCTTCCTCGTCCGCGCTGCAGCCGTCTACAGCTTTAACGGATATAATCCCTCTGGAAATAATACATGCCTTCCCCGAACAACATTCCCCGGAAACATGCCCCTTCTCGTATGACAGAATACTTCACTGCTGGCATGCAATAATAATAATATTATACGTCCCATCTACATATATGTTTTTGTGGAAGTTTGTCCGTGAGTGGCATTACCCCCTTGGACGACATGATCTTATAAATATAATCCCCAAAGAAAATTTCTCGGGTAAAATGTTTCATGATATAGGAAAAGCTACTTCACTATTGCCTATATTGTAGTGTAATACTTTCCGTTCCATTGGGGGGCATTATTTCCGGAGGCAGATATTGGTCAGGGTGGTAAACGTCGTGTACTAGTACTAGGAGTCTGGGAGGACACGATGTACGGGGCTGGTAGTGGTGTCGACGAGGCGACGCGCGATCCATCATGATGAGATTGCAATCGCCCGCCCGTCCGCTCAGTCCTCATACTGCACACCAGCAGTCTGCGCGCTGCTCGCTCACTCGTTAAGTACTGCTAACATGCTGCCATGCGATTCCAGACTCCAGAAGCAGCAAAAATCAAATCCACTCGACCGCAGTCTGAAAACATTGATCACGGCGCGGAAATAAACGAGCGCCAGTTTATAATGCGAGCGATAACTGCGTTTGTAGGTCCGATAAATGCGTAATTTATTATCTGACCGTATGTCGTACAGTACTTACGCGTCTTGCTGTTCGTTTGCCCGTCTTTGCCATATAGGCTTTCAACCAGGAAAGAAGAAAATAATAGGTGTGCACGTTCTCCAGAGCAGGAGTGGTGGGTGTGCCAATTTTGATTCAATAGATTGTAGGTAAATGTTACCGGACATCAAACACCTGAAGAAAATGGTTTGTGCGGTGACTTACTTTACTGTCAACGCCTGAGATGCTATAGGCAACTGGACGGACGGTCGCATATTTTGTCGTCACTCGGCGCCGCGCCGACATTTTTCCATGATTCGCATCTGTGTAATGTCGCGATAGAACACTTTGCTGCAAACAATAAAACGTCTAAAAGGCGTCGTGACTAGAAATTCACGAATAAACGTCTTTGTAGATAAGACACCGTGTAGAAAGTTTTTACATTGTAGTCATTGTTGTGTTGGTTGTCAGACGGGTGCGGCGATGGATGCTGCCGGCGTCTCTATCAGACGACGTCGTCAACGCCAGCAATACGCCTCACACTCGCCTGTTCGTCGCGTCTCCCACGCTGCCCACACTGCAGTCGCCTCGTCGCGGCAGCACGTCACCGTCCTGGTGTCGGTTACCGTTCGCCGCCGTCTGTAGCTGCGGTCAGCGTGGTGACACTGGTGTTGTCGACACGGACAGTTGCTGCGGAGAGCCAGGCCGACGACAGTTGGAACTGGGTCGGCTAAGTCCGTCCGTGGCGTGCGTTCCGCCCCCGCCACCCCCGGCCGAGTGCCGTCGACTGTCGGCGGACGACGTGAGTGAGCTGAGCGGTGGGGCTC
>Ga0056128_1010628_pt1 | contig 11447 bp, 8 predicted proteins | sample WorMetLIZISLAND2_FD_71113 | JGI IMG/M metagenome (GOLD analysis project Ga0056128, IMG submission 71113) | Marine gutless worms symbiont microbial communities from Max Planck institute for Marine Microbiology, Germany - Olavius geniculatus... ... | reverse complement strand
GCCTTTTCGCTGAGCGAAAGCTAAAGCTGAGCGCTAAAGTCTGTACTTAGACCACAGTTCAACTAAACTTTGGTCTAAGTCTACTGACTTAGACCAAAACGATTAAAAATGGCGGAAAAAACACGTAAACCTAACAGGAAGTTAATCAACCATTTACACTTGGACTTGCTTATTTAATTGCGCCACGCACGCAAATAACGTAGGGCCTGATTACGTAACATCTGACGTCATTGCATATTTATTACGGCGTTTATTTTTCGTACCAGACTGCTTTAATTTACTAAATTCTCCGTACGCATAGGACTGTAAATGGTCGCCATGTTTTCGCTCAGCTAAATTCAAAAGTTGAAGTGGATTCAGACTCAGCGAAAGTTAAGCCCTAAGGGCTAAAGCTATCTCTTCCAAGCAAATCGAACCGACTTTAGCCAGGTTACTTCGGCTCAGCTTTGGTCTAAGTAGGTACTTTTGGACTCAGCAAATCGCTGAGACTTTTCGCTGAGTCCAAACTTCGGTCTAAGTAGGTACTTTAGGCTCAGCGAAAGTCTCAGTGAAATCACTTCACTTTCTGACTTAAGTAGGTACTTAGACCGAAGTTTAGGCTCAGCGAAAGTCTCAGCGAAAGTCTAAGTCAAAAAGTGAAGTCGCCCAATGTCATCTAGCCTGTAGTATTTGTTTTGCTATATTTGGAGAATCCTTGCGTAAAATAGGTCAGTTACACAAAAGCTGCAACTGTTGGCGAGTTGCAGCCTATAGCAGGGTTCCTACAGTTAGGGAAAACTGGAAAATGTCGGGAAAAAATATTATTTTTGAAAGGTCAGGAAGTCAGGGAAAATGATCTTGGATCATGCAAACTGCAGATAACTGTGATTTTTTGTGTCTCCAAATATTAAAAAGCAGGCAAATTTGAAGCTTCCATTAAATGTTCAAAAGCTAGAAGTGTTTTGGTTTTGCCCCCCTTCCCTCTGCTGGCCCCTGACCATACCTTTTGTCATTTGCATGTTACTCCATTAATATGGTTTCATTACTTTATGATATAGTGTACCATTTCTGACGTTTGTGCGATAGGGTTATTGTTTCGATAAAGTCCGGGAAATTGTCATTCAATGACTCTAAAAGTACGGGAAAATTCGAGGAATTTTGCTACAAAAGACCTGTAGGAACCCTGCTATAGATGTACTGGACTTGGTCTCAGATCCTGCATAGCCGTTATCTAGTCATTTTTGGCAAATTGACTTCTGCAGCATTTTTGGCCGAAGTTGTCAGTAAGCTAAGACTAGTTTGTTACTTCTAACTTATAGTCCACATAACGGCATCAGCTGCAACTGTTATCACAGATAGCAAGTGCACCTGATGCTGTTATGTGGACTATAAGTTACAGTTAGAAGTAACAAACTAGTCTTAGCTTATCACGTGACTAATTTAATGATTTGATTACTCTTTGAGTTGCAACATGCAACAGACTGTGCTAGTTACTGTTGTGTTATCTGACTTAGATTATAGGAAAGCAGTGATATGTATTATGTAATTGTAAGACCAGTAATTTGCTACCCAGTTTGGTCTGACCAAATTTGAGGCTAATTTAACGAAAACTGAAGTCTGTTGGTACATTTTTACCTTTTCTTTTCCGTTTTCCAACACCCTTGTCCAGTGGCGGCGGAAAGGGGGGCATGCGCCCCGGGCGGCACTGTGCAGGGGGCGGCATTTGGAGGGGCAAAATGCAGAATTTGGAAATTTGGCCGTTTCTGGCGAATGCAGAAATCAAAGAATCATTCACTGACTTCTTTGAGATACGCAAAAAGACATCAGAAGCATTTGCGACTGAAATCTTGAGCAAATTAGACGCTGTTTAATTTCAGTTTAACTTCAGTTCCATTGCATTACGCAATTACACTCCCAAATTTAATTTAATTGGACGCAGTTGAAGACTGCCGTGGTCGGACTTACGACAATGCTGCAGTAATGGCCGGGCGTCGAATGGACGTACAGACAAGGATTCGCGAAAAGAATCCTCGTGCCTTATACGTTCCCTGTGACAGCCATAGTCTGAATCTTGTCGGCGTTCATGCGGCTCACGTAGATCCGGTGATGGTCACTTTTTTCAGAACGATTGGGCGAATCTTTACTTTTTTTGCTTCGTCAACACATCGCTGGGAGGTCATGAAACAGCACATGGAGCTGGCGATTAAACATGATTGCGACACCAGATGGAGTTCAAAGTGTGACGCCGTGGAAGCCATCTGTATGCGAATAGATAGTGTAGTTGATGCCCTGGAGCATCTTCAGGACAACGCTTGTAAGAATTCTGACACTCGAGCTGATGCTGGTATTCTTCTTCATAACATTCTCACTTATAATTTTCACGTCTTACTGCCATTCTGGAGATCCGTCCTGCAGGCCAGCAATCGGATTCAGAAAAGGTTGCAAGATCCAAAGATGAACTTTCGTGATGCGGCTGACGACATACTGGGCCTCAAGGAAATCATGAGGACTTGAGGAGAACAGTTCTGTGTGTACGCCATGCAGGACGGGATGAAAAAGTGTGAGGAGTGGAATGTCGAGATCAATCTTCGAACAAGAAGATGCCAGGAGAATTGGAAGCAGATGCAGCTCTTATACAGCACAGAAAGCAACAAGGCGAGTGATGAAGTCTGCTCTTGACACAATCGTGGCTGGTTTGGATACTCGGTTTCAACAGCTCGAATATCTGCACAAAACTTTTGGCTTCCTGCTGGACACTGAAACGCTCATGGCTGCATGCTGACGCTATTGACCTTGATGACTTACAGAGGAAATGTACAGATTTTGCGACAGCATTCCCAGACGACGTAGACGGTGCTCGTCTTGTGGATGAAATACAAGACTGTCGAATTCTTGTCAGTAGACGTGTAGGAGTTGACGTAACTCCTCTTGGTATCCTCAAGTTCATTGTGTCATTTGGTGGAAATGACGCATTTCCCAACTTCAAAGTGGGACTGCAGATTCTGTTGACAGTGCTGGCTGCGAACGTTCGTTCTCCAAGATGAAACTCATTATGACACATCTCAGGTCAACAATGACGGAAGGTAGATTGACGGACTTAGCCATTCTTTCCATAGAAAGAGAAACAGTCGAGCAGGTTGAATTCACCAAATTGATTGAAAACTTTGCAGCAGTGACAGCGTGGAAAGTTTTGATTTAGTGGTTCACCGTTCAGTGTACTATACATCTATGTCTCGCATCGTTGGACTGCGGTGACAGGTAGACCGCAGACTGTCGTGTAACTAGAGCAGAGGCCTTACTGTCCTAGTTAAAAAGTCTGTTTAAAAGCAAAAACCAGTGAATACCGAAGACTGTAATATACGTGTTACGTAACTTTATTCAAACACAGGACACACGTGCAGATAGTATGAGCAGCAATTGTCTTTTTGGCAGTTGCAACTGATCAAACTTCAGTTCCATTGCATTACGCAATTACACTCCCAAATTAGCGTAGGCCCCTACTATTCACAGTCCACACCAATGCTATCGTTGTAGTGTTGTACCCATAAGAATATCAATTGCCGATCTGACTAGAGGGGGCGGCAACACAGACGTTTGCCCCGGGCGGCAAAAACCCTCACGCCGCCACTGCCCTTGTCCGCTCAGAATAGCCCAAAGTTTGTCATATCCTTAAGGCAAACCTACCAAAACTTCCTTCCTCCCCCTCTGTCATTCTTGGTCTGTGGGGGCATGTTACCACCCCAATTATTATTATTATTATTGTTATGCACGAAAGTTATTATCGTGGCATTTAGTCTAAGTAGACTTCAAGGACACATAACATAATTACACTAAGAGTCAACATGTTCGGTAAACAGAAAACTAAGAGAACTAGAATGAGCATCATTAGTAGGATGTTACGAACAAGTACGTCTTTAAATGACACTTAAAAGTCGACAGTGATGATGGTAACGTAACAAACGATGGTAGGCTGTTCCATGCATGGGCAGCAGCAACCGGGAAAGCGTGATCCCCGATCCTGCTGCAACGAGTCACTGGAACAACGACCGCCGTTGATGAGCTGGAACGCAGACTCCACCTCGTGGTGACGTCAGTTGCGTGGTTGATGCTGTCAGTGAGGTACACAGGTGCTGTGCCGTTGAGAGACTGGAAGACGAGGCACGACAGCTAGAAAATAATCCGCTCCGGAGACCGGAATGCGAAGCCAATATAGTTTAAGGAGTGATGGTGTCACGTGATCAAACTTCCGGGCACTGAATACAATCAGAGCAGCGGCATGGACGACGGACTGCAGCCGACTAAGTTGGCGAGCAGGTAGCCCCGCGAGCCATAGTCAACACGCAACAGAACAAGCGCTGTGACAAGCGATAATAAAACCGCCTTAGAGACAGAACGGCGAACACTGTGGATTAATCTACACAAGCATCATGAATCAGTTGCACAGGGTGTACAAGGTTTCTAACAACACTAGTTGTATCAGTGTCTGTTTCCTTAGAATGTGTGACCCAGCGAGCATTATTTGTACATTGAGTCTGAGACACATAAATGGTGCTGTGTCCAGGCTGTAATGGTTGGAGATGACATTGTATATGACATCGGCGGTGCACAGGCGTGTGGTATTCGAGGTGTCCAAGTACGCACTGGAAAATACAGGTTTGCTGTAGTCCTAGATCAGTAAGTATGTGATAATTGTATTGCAGCATGTTAGTGCTTTCAGCTCTTTGTCATATTTTAATTAGAGCTATCAAATTAACGCATTAATTAATGCATTAGTATGTTAATAGATTATCTGCATTTAAAAAATTCAAAAATTATCAAAATCTGATAATTGGTTTTCAGGTTACAGTCAAAAATGTTGGGGATGTTTTTTTTGAGACACAGCGTAGTAGTAGTAATAATAGTTCACGCATTGTAATGAGTAGTTGTAGCTGGTTGGTAAAACTGATGTCAGCAAGATCAAAACAAAGATAGTGGAGCTGGAGATCAAGAGCAAAAACCTAAGATCGAGACACTTGATTCCATGCTTTAACAATACTGTCGCTATGTGATCACTCAGCTTTAGCGATTTCAGATAAATTAAAAGACTCAAAGCAGCCAAATAAGCCATGACTTATTACGTCATGGTAAAGTGTCCCATATTTGAAGGGTTTTGTGGCCTACCTATCAGCTTTCTCTTGTACAAACCACTCGCTGTTGATGAGATTTTGTTTGTAAGTTGCTTTATACTGTGTCTAAAAAGCTTTACATAAAAAACATAAAGTCCTTCCCGAGCTTTACGGCCCTTAGGGCGGCGCTGATCTCCGTTTCCTTAGCCCTCAGCCAGACACCAGTTTTTACACTGCGAGACCACGGATACGGGGCCAGGGCATCGCGTGGTGTGCCTGTTTTCGTCTTAGCGGTGAAGCTAGTACAAAATTATACTGCTTGGTGACAGAGGCACATGTATGTGAACAACTTGCATAAGGTTGTTACCCGGCAGTGTCGCGGTGCGGACTCGAACCTGCACCTCTGAGTTACTTCAGGATTACAAGTTTGACACGTTACCGTTAGACTACTGAGCCACTGGGTAAAGCTTTAAGTGTCTGTTCATATTGAATAATATATCCGTTTGTGTTTCTATTGGTATTTCAGTTATTCTGAGTTGATTGACTGTTAAAGCTGCTGTGTTGTAATACTTCAGCCATTCTGATAGATATTTTGTTTATCTTTTTTCGTTAATCATGCAGAAAGTCTTAATTTGAATTGCAGGCCTGAAGATGAGCCTCATCCGCGCATAAAGCCCGATGCGTATGCGGACAATCTTCTACAGTTCGTTGAAGACGTCTTATCCGCAAGAAAATATCCCATGACGTCTGTCTAACAGCGATAACGTTTTTGTTATCAGTGATTTTATCAGATATCATGCCTGTGTTGTAATTGAGTGTTCGCACACTTTCCGACAGTCCTAGAATTTGAACGGAGAATTTCTCTGCCTAGGAAGCTATAAATAAACGCGGGAATTCAGACTTTAAAAGTCCTTGAATGTCCGTACTTCAGTGTACTGAAGCAAAATAGGTAATAATCGGTTTAGTTGGATTATGTTTTTTTTTATATTTACTAGAAATACATACTGTGTAATGAGGTATCTGTCCCATTGCCACGCTATATAGCCTAGCAGCTGCGTTTCAGTGTTTGATGCTCTTGTTGTCACTATGACATGCACACGCAAACAGATTGATAGACAGAAAATCAGACATGCCTGGACATATCTTCTCACCTCACCATAGGCATTGGCATTCCCTGCAATATACGTATATACCGATATACTCTTCAGTTTTGCAGCGTATTCACTATTACTACTGCCGACGTCATGGGCAGTGCATAAACTGCTGCTAGCCTACTGACGTCATTGTCACTATGACGTCACGCCGCTGACAGAATGATAGACTAAAATTCAGACATGCCTGGACGTGTCTGTCTACCATGGGCATTGGCATTCACTGCAATATATGTGGTATCAGCATGGACTGGTGTACTACATTGTTTCGGCTTGCAGCTTCTGTTTTTGTATTTTTATTTCAAGTATTTAGAATGGCTAGTCTTGTAAGGGCCAGTCTCAAATTCAACACGCGATAATATCGCCACAAAACCATTTTGGCCGTTTTCGAGTTTTGACTCATATCACCCTTACATAGCTTGGTAAACTGTTAAAGATTTTTTGCTCTGATTTTTGCTGTTTTTTAGTCAACTTTTGTCAAAATTTTTGGTATTTAATTTTATGACAATAAATTTATTCACTGTTTTCAGAATACCTCCAGGCAGGTAAAAGAAATTGGTTCAAGGAAAAAATTATGTGTGATGTAACAATGTCCGAGACATTTAATACATGCTGTGTTGCAGCCAATTTTGTCTTTGAATAAAAACGGTTGGTTGCCATGACAACTGGGGTTTTCAGGGGAGAAATTTACATGACACCATCAGATAGTGCGGGCCCGAAAATGGAGGGGTACTGGTAGGTGAAAGCAGCTAGCAATTATCTTTCTCGGGAGCTGAGTTATAGTCAATTTTGTCCCAAAATTTGTTGCCATGGCAACAGGGCTCAGCAGCGGAGAAATTTAAATGACACCATCGGATAGCCCGGGCCAGAAAATAAGGGAGTAGGTGCAAACAGCGCGCAATTCATCTTTTACGGGGATCGAGTTATACTGCTTTGAAATCTCCATTGGCTGTAATGCAAAATTTGGCAACTTTTGAATGGTTGCTGTGGCAACAGGGGTCATTAGGGGGTAAATTTAAATGACACCATTAGATTGCCCGACCCCAAAAATATGGGGGTGGGTAAACACAGAGCGCAATTATCTTCTACGGGGATCGAGTTATACTGCTTTGAAATCCCCATAGGCCGTAATGCAAATTTGTAAAAATTGGGGTAAAATAGGGGAAGGAGTTATCAGATTTTTATCCTAAACAAACTCGATCTTACTTTTCGGGCCCTGAATCACTGTGCAAAATGTTACTGAAATTGAATCAAAATTGCGGCCATAGGAGTGTTTACAGACAGAATGACAAAAGTGATTTTATAATCTGTGCTATAGCAGTGGGACAGATAAATATACACTGTGTCTGGAAAAAAGTAACCCCTTAGATATCGTACAATAAAAGTATCAAATCTGAACAAATGTGAATAAAATTTCGAAATTAATCCTCAATAAATTGCAAAAGTGACTACCAAATTTCGTTGAAAAATATTATTCCTCAGCAGAGTTATTAATTGTTGACTATTGATAACCAGATAACTCTGTTACCAATATGGCGTTGCACAAGCAAACCCTTCTGTTACTGAGTATTTGCGTAACTCCAACAAACAACACTTGATTCTGGAAAAATTTTACGTCAACAATGCACCATCTGTTGGCAATCAAAGTGCCAAATTTTTGTTTAATCTGTTAAAGCAAACAATAACTACAGCAGTTTTTGTGAGTTCACCCCGAAACACTTCAGTTTCAGGTCTTTGTGTCTGACATCATCCACAAGGACTTGAAACTGAACGGTTTTGGAGAGACCTCACAAAAGCCGCTGTAATTATTGTTTGCTTTGGCAGATTTAACTGAAATTTGGCAATGGATGATGCAGTGATTATGTAAAATTTCACCAGAATGCGATGTTTTCTGTCAAAGTTATGCAAATGTACAGTAACAGAGGGTTTGCTTATCTAACGCCTTATTGGTAATGGAGATATTTTGTTATTTTGTTATCGATATTCAACAATTAATAACTCCGCCAGGAAATTATGTTTTCAAAGAAATTTGGTGATCGTTTTGCAATTTATTGCGCACTAAGTGTACAAAATTTTATTCTGATTCGTTCAAATTCGAGTTTTCTATTGTTCAATGTCTAGGGGGTTACTTTTTTACCGGACATAGCGTAGATGCGTACTTTTCAGTTTTTTGATGGTAATTTAGCACTTTATCATGCAGAATTTTGTTGACCGAGTTGTATTTGTTACATTATTTTGAGGTCACATCATACAGAATGATTAAAGGTGTTTAAGAATCAAGAGTATCAGTTTTGTTTCGAAAGTGATTGTTAGAATGATTTGTTATATTTGTTACCATTCTGCAGTTGTGTGAAGTCCTGGAAAATTGATTTTTAGAACAAGTCCGGAAAAGTCCTGTGATCGCAGTCATTTTCGGACTAGAGAGTCCTTGAAAACTGTTGATCTCTGTGTGCGAGCCATATGTGCATAATACGGTACCGATATGCTCATATTGTACTGTTGCTTCTGTGTGTATTGGCTTAGCTTGCAGACAGCTTGTTTACAGAGGACACTTTGCACTGTACCTAATATTTTTCCATGTGGTTCAAGTCATTCAATTAAGCTGACTAGCAGGCACTGCATGACCATTGCGTACTATGTAGACTACGAGGGTCGTTCGATAAATGAGTTACAAAACAGCGTTATTCTGTTTGTTTTCCAAATATTAAAAATCCAAAATATACATTTTGTAGAAAATTTAATTCTGAGTAGCACCTGTGAGTTTTATGACGATGACGTCACTGTGACATCATTTATAAACATTAAATATGGCAACGTTGCCACTAAAATCCTCCCGTAACGAACAGTGTGTCGTTGTTGTATTTTTGTGGGCAAAAAAATAAATGCAAACCAGATTCACTCGGTGATGCATCCAGTATATGGTGGCAAGTGCTTTACAAACCGAACAGTTCAGGTTTGGTGTAAGAAAATACTAGGTAGGCAGAAATTTGTATCATAATATCAAGTGCAATTAATCGTTCTTCAGTGGCATGGACAGCAGCCAGCATCGTTCTTTGCAACGAGCATTCAGAAGTTTGCTGACAGATGGAACAAACATTTGAGCAACTCGGACGATATGTTGAAACGTGAAAAACTAATCTTTAACATTTAAAGTGGTGACATCAACTTGTTACGTTTATTCATTTTTCCTTCTGATGCTGTTGGGCACTTGTGAGTTGTAATAGATTGCTGGTCGGGAAAATAATACACGTGTAGGCTGTGTTCTGTGAAGAGATGATGTCACAATAATGATGTCATCAAAAAAATTTCCACACGTGTTAAGAATAAAATTCTCCATAAAACGTATATTTCGGATTTTTTAGATTTGAAAAATTAATAAAATGACAGTTTTGTAACTTATTTATCGAACGACCCTCGTACATATACAACATGGGCCAAAAACTTTTGTCCACATTTTCGCCATTTGTTGACCGATTTTCAAAATTCTTTCACTTTCACACTTTGCAGACAATTTGCAGTAATGTGATTATTATATCTTCCACTCCACCGTAAATGTGTGTATACACTACCTCGTGCAATATTACCATAATGAAATATAAGACATATAACAATAGTAACAAACATTTTGGAAAATGAAAAAAAACACTTCAAACCAATATTGTGGTGAATGGTCCGTATGACACTAAACTGTGTGGGTCTAACACTGCAGTCTAGTGTCATATGGATCACTGCAATGTTAATCTGAAGTGTTATTTGTTTACCTAAATATTTGTTATTATTGTTAGTTTTTTCTTACATTTATATTTCACAAGGCAGTGTAGAGTCATTTACGGTGTGGTAGGATATATAATTATCACATTATTGCAAATTGTCCGTAGAGTGTGCCAGTGAAAGAATTTTGAAAATCGGTCAATAATTGGTGAAGATATGGACAAAAGTAAAGTGCCATGTTTTTATGGCCCACGGTGTATTTCGCAGGGTACTGTTTTGACAAATTTTTGACATCACATGGTCATTTATATCTTTCACGTCGAGTGCTGGAACATCTGCTGTTATGTCTTATTTCGAGATGAAAATAGTCGTGCTTGGTGTGTTTATTTTTACTACAACAATTTGGCTAGTTTTTCTGTACTGTAGTAAATATAGGCTAGTCTGTGAGTGACTGCAGAGAACATAACAGAGCTCGGTACCTCCGAATACCTCGTTCGTTGTTTCTCTGCAGTGTTGTACAGAACTTCACATTTATTTCAGTGTTCAGTGGCATCCTAGCAACTGCCCCCTTAAACTTTGAGCTCTCCGAAAATTTTATGCATTGACAAATTTTCACCCAAAAGTGCGAAATTTGGGCCTGGAAACCACATTTTTGGGAGGAAATTCAGAAGCAAAATTCAAACTTTGATCATCCAATCTCCTCTATGAACAAGATAATGTTTAAACGAACATGCAGTCTGTCCAATGCATTTCAATAGCTTAGTGAGCTCTGTAGGCCAGTGGTAAAAATAAAAAAATTTTAATTGCCGCCTCAAAGATAATGGGGTCACGACCTTGACCTTTGTGGCTTACATGACGTCATCGGTCAGGTGACCGTTCGACTCGCGATGGGCGACTTCCTATGGGTGGTCCATTGTGACCATGCACCATTATGGAGATATGGCGCCTCAAAGTTGGATACTGGGGGACGCACGGACGGACGCTCAGCTGTTTGTCCGAAAATTGTAACATACTGCCTTCCCTCCCGTACCTTCTTAACTCAGGATGCTGCTGTCTATGTTGAAGCTGCAATTGTTGTAGATAGTAGTTTGTTGATAGTAATTCTGCCATCTGGCTCTGTTGTGTCATATGTATAGATGCTTAAGGAACTGTTTTTTTGTTCAAATGTCACCAAAATGGTAATACTGTTTATTAAATTTCTGTAGAGAGCTTCACATTTTTATATCACAACGTCTGTGCACGTTTTATCAGAAGTGGATGTTTCACTGGACTGATGTTTTTTAAAGTGAATTATGAAACCACGAAATGGAAAGCATATCAATGGACTAGTCGCATGATTACAGCATATGTCAACCAAAGTCATAATGTAGGCAGACACGCATACACCGTGTCCCAAAAAAACTAAGCAGATTTGTTTTTGTCAGAACTGCGTCAAATTTCCACCGATTTTGATAATTTTTGGCAGAAAGATGGCAAACGATCCAAATATATGCGAGGTGCA
>Ga0056128_1010622_pt1 | contig 11450 bp, 7 predicted proteins | sample WorMetLIZISLAND2_FD_71113 | JGI IMG/M metagenome (GOLD analysis project Ga0056128, IMG submission 71113) | Marine gutless worms symbiont microbial communities from Max Planck institute for Marine Microbiology, Germany - Olavius geniculatus... ... | reverse complement strand
GCTGGGGGCTCCGCCCCCAGACCCCCGTTATAGGCTCGCGCTCCACGCGCTCGCCATGGCCCCGGCCGCTGCTTGCTCCCCCAACTTTCAAACACTTCCAACGCCCATGATGTTAACCGGGAAATGTTTGTCACGTGGTGTGATCGCGGATAGACCATTTAGTCCTTGTCAACCGAAACAAATATCCAATGTTTTGCGATTTTATCTCTGTAAGCAAGCAGTCCATTAAATGTTGTAGGCTATAAGTCAATGGGAAGGCCGAAATTTCGACCCCCCACAGCTCCCACATTTTTCTTAATGAAACTTGAAACCAAGAAAGATATCCGTGATACGACCCACATGCAAAATTTGGTTGATGTGGGATGACGGGAAGGGGGTCTGCGTAGGGAGGGAATTTTCCGTTACTTTTTGTGTTCTATCTATCTATCTATTTAGCTTTTTTTGTATTTTTGCTAACGCCTACAGGTCACTCCAGAAGACCGATCACGACTGTTTATGGCTCAAAACGCGTGTTTCTGCGTAAGGTAGGGTTTTTTGGGGGTCTTGATGATAAAAAATCATGTTTGGGAGTCAAAACTCCCCAAAACATGATTTTTGAGGGCCTGAATAGGCCGGCATTTTGAATTTCATTTATCGCTCATAACTCGTTTGCTATTGCACATAATATGCACGAAAGTTGGCATGTGTATTACGCTGAAGGTCTATACATACAAAAATGCCAAAATGTTGAACAAAAATAAAAGGGGGCAGGAGTTAGTTTTTGTCTGAGTCTGTAATATGTTGTTTTGTCATCCCACGCTGGCCGACCGGCTTGCTTATGCGACAGTCCGCTGTGCTTGCAATCCATTCCATGAAAATCGCCCGTGTCCTTTATATCCCTTCTTTACGTCTTTCCTGGGTCATTGGGTCAACTGCTGGGTACGCGGCCAACACTGTGTCTGTAAGTTTGCCCTCAGGGTCAGTCCGTCCGTGTCTGTCATCTTTATGGAGACGGTTACATCGACACCAGCGAACGGCGCCGTGGCTTAAAAAGTAAGCGGAACAGAAAGTTTTCATTTCGTGACAGCAACTGCAAATTTCTGACAGAGGAGATTATGAGAGCTTAATATGTTTATTTTGCCCCTAAATGTTTTGGAAACATTTGTTAACGTTAACGTTAACGTTAGGCGGTTAGCCTCAAATTTATCATTTTTGGAGAAAATTTTCCGACAAGAAATCAAATTTTGCCCACAATTTTTCGACATCCTAAAATTGGGCAGCTGCCTTCCGTCTACGACGCCACTGATGAATCAACACAGTATAACGTGCAGGCCCGTGGATAGGGGGGGGGTGGGAAGATAAGTTACCCTGGGCCCCGCGACTATAACTATACCTACACCAGAATGCGCCACGTGGCTCTCGATGTCCAGGGCTGATAACGTGCATGGACTGCAAGTGACGAGCTAGCTATCGAACATCGGTCGGCGACAAGGTGTAAGAGATTAGCGGTAATCCATTCCGCATGACGCAGGCTAACTTCGATCCGCTGAGCACAAACGCTGCCGGCTTAGGTGCTCTACTAGTGATGTTCCGCTTACCTACTGACGAACGTCGTGAAACACCGCGGTGTCGCGGTGTCGGTCGGCGGTGACGGTATCTTAATAGGAGAATCTTGTTGAGAGGAAAATTTGTTTTTGTTTGTTAATTTTGGGCTGTCAGAGAATTGTTTAAGATTTTTTTATTGTCAGAAACGTTTGGTCCAGAAATGCAGTTAGTATTTGGACCTTAACGCTCCGATTTGAATTTTCGAACCCATGATTTGCAAAATGTGATGGGAATCGTCAACGCCAATAATTTTAGTTTTTCTGTCCTTTATGGTTTTCCACTTAGAACCATGACAGATGCAGGCACAGAGAAGGATACAATCAGGTCAGACCTGCAGTAATGCCGTAGCCTAATGCGTCCTACTAAAAGGCCGCATAATTAATGACATCCAGTGATGCAAGGATAACATTAAAGCTGCAAATCTTATAGGCCTAGCTGCTGCTGCTGCTGTCGCTGCAGCTGCTGATGGTGCAATATTGACAGGCGGACATCAATCGTGTCTAGTAGAAGTGATACGGCTAGCTGCCAAGTAGTCTGGGTCACAACTGCCGTAACAACCACAGCAATAGAGCGACATTCAACTGTGCACCCCCAACTGCCACGCAATTAGCATATCATATAATTATTATCATTTGCTATGGCGCCCCTTATCCGTAACACCGGGGTGCCACAATATACAACAAACGTTATACTCCAACATGGAATAATAAAAAAAAAATGCCGTAAAATAATAAATAATAATAAGAACCAAAATTCATAATCAGCGGAGCATACATAACAAAAACCTAAAAACTTATAATGTGTTATTAAAATGCTTCTTATGATATATGATAAGTAAGTCTTCAGATGTGATAAAAAAACTGTTCTGGATATGGTGTTTCGCAGTTCATGCGTTAGGGAGTTCCAAGCTGCTGGCCCATTATTAATGTAGGCCTAAAAGAAAGTCATACCAAACTGATGTCTTGCCCCTAACTTTTTTCGCAAAACATTTTTCTGTATCAGTCGTTATTGGACGTTCTGTGATCTTATGACCAATCTTATGACCAATTCACGCCTACGATGCCGACGCGACTCAGCTCAACTCAACTCAACTGCTCAGCCAGGCCAGCAGACATCGCGTGGTCTGTGCGCCGCAGCGTGACGTCACAATGCTAATAACGTCATTGCATTGTCGCCCACAGTTGCGACAGTTGAGTTGCGTCGTAGATGTGAATCGGCCATTAGTGTGCATCCGTCAAATGAGTCATGCCTATCTATCAGAGCAGACTGCCCCTGTTTGTCCCACATACGAATGGGCTCTTTTAAAAATTGCAAATTGGCGCGAATGTGCCCCACGACAGGAGTGTATGAGGCCCGTTTGACGTGCCATGATAAAGATTAACAAAAAGCCCAGACGTCGTTAGGATAGCCGACCGTACTGGTTGCCAGTGACCTTCAAGGTCATCCTAGGTCACTGATTTATATGTCATTTAAAAGCCAGTATGCGACTTCTTATTGGTGATCAACAGCAACCTAGGTTCTATCTCGCAATGTATAGCCACAATACATCCCTGACGGACAGACAGACAAACGGACGGACAAACGGACGGACGACAACCATTAAGGACGGTCGGGTAAAAACCGCTCAATGCGGTGTGTATACGTAGCTGTAAGCGGATGGCCGCACAATACGTGCACACTGAAGCGACATTTTTTAGCAGCAGACTATATTATTTATTATTGCAAAAGCATTTAGTTTCCGTGCATCACTACAATGAAGCGATGTTTCGAAGAATGTCTTCATATTCATTACGTGCGGCTTAAGGACGGCGTTAGATCATAATGTAGGCTACTGCATGTGTAATAGAACGTCGATCGTCCGGCGAAATAATCCCGCAATATTACACTGTCTCAGTCTGGTCCGTCCATAGACTCCATAGTATAATGTTGTACGGTTATCCGTCGACCAGCCAAGGTCAGAGCCAAGTCCATGGTCGCCTTCAAGTTCACCAACAAGGTCAGACCAAACCGGTTCACAGCCGTAGATCGAACTTACGTTCAAGATAAAACAAAGCCACAGCACCAACGTCAGAGCCGTGAAGACGGTCGAAGAGACAGTTGGCGTCACATTCAAGGTCATAGCCAAGGTCATCCAGTAAACTGCGATTAGTTTTAGCGTCTGGCCGCGCCGACGCGTAACGGCAGTGGTGTATTAACCATCTGCAGTAAAAGGCTTAATCACTAGGCCTATACAAATAACATATCCAGCCACTCCATCCATACTGTAGTTAGCCTAAATGGCAGGCTGGCTGACTGTTTCCGGTCCGACAAAACTTGTAGTGATTAGAGAGCAAGCCATCAAGGTCAAAGTCAAGGCCAAGACCAGCGGTCTTCGAGCCAAGAACAAGAAATCGAGAACTGTGCTTAAAGACTCCATTTTTGTCTATAGTCAGCCCGAATGACTGACTCGAGTCTGCAGGACAAAGCTTGTAGAACCGATTTTGTGCTGAGTATTAACCATCTGCAGCTGGCGAGTGTTGCTGATTGATATAGAGGAAAAACTGAATAGACTGGATAGAGACCAGGTCTATAGGATGCACTCAGCTGATGAGAAAACAAAGGAAAAACGATGATTTGGATCTACGCCATTTTAGCACGCAGAGATCGGCTGCGCTCTCCCAGTTGTAGCTGCACGGTGCACAGTCAGTCAATTGACGCAACGCCGGTGCCGACGCCATCCGTCCGTCTACCGATCGATTGCATTCACACGCGCGCACGATTTCTGATTAATACCGTTACATGAATATCAGCAGGCTTTATCATTCGCACAATGTCTGGTTGTGTAATTAGAACAAGTACTGCTAAGATAATTTTTTTAAAAATCAAGCAAGAAACAAGTTGTACAAGAGAATGAAAGCTGAGGTCAGAAAAAAATTAAAATAAAAAAAAACTAGAAATATAGGGCGGAGCCCAAAGTGAGGCCGCCTGACGCCGTAATTCCGACTGGGGAAAAAGTTTGGGGTTGAAATTCCCCTCGCAGCAAAGTCACGTAGCCCGAACTCAAATACGGTACTTTAGCATATACAGAACGCGCACTGTCGACTTAGGGTGGGTCAACGTTCGCCCCTAGAACTGTATTTTGCTAATGGACCAAAGTTTAATAATTTTTTGGCCCAACGCGGGAGAGACGGCAATTGATCAAGTTTGTTTCCGATTTCTGATATGTTGATCCATTTTGCAGATATTCGCGACCAAAGTCTAAAGTTGTCTAAAATCGCGCCCACAGTCGATTTTGGGCATGAACACAGAGATCAACGGAAATTTGCTGTTAGTGGATGAAACTTTACCAAATTTCTTTTGTTCAACTCGAAAAAGATAGCTGTCAATAACGTTTGTTCAAGATTGTCAATATCTGTCCCATTTTAGAGACATTCGCGGTCAAAGACGAACGTTGTACAAAATCGCGTCGAGTTTTGGACGTTTTCTGCTTTCCCAATTTTTTTAAAAGTTGTATTTTAGTTTTTAACCCCTGCTTGTGATACGTGACGTGGCAAAGTTTCGCGGGGTTACGCCCTTTTCCCTTAAGTTATTGAAGCCGATATGTTCAATTTTAAGCCAATTTTTGACCCCTTTTTGAAAAAATATTGTTGGGGAACCCCCATTTTTGGTGAGGTATACATTAGCAAGCTTTGGTCATTCCCTAGCGCGTATAAAAACTTTGGAGCGCAGCACTCTTTAGAAAACAAAATATGATATTCCGAATAAGTCAATTTAATGAGTAAACATTAGGCGCGAGAACGCTGTGAAAAGCGGACCAAAGTTCATCGAATTTTTTCCGTCTAAAGAACTGCAGTTCATAGGTTAGTTTTTAAAAAACATTTTTATCCGTTCCGGAAATATTCGAGCTCAGAGTGGGAAAGGGTCCAAAATCGGGTCAAATTTAGCATGTTTTTGGCCCCCAAGTTAATTTTTTTGGGGGGGAGGGTGGGGGCAGGCCCCAAGTTTTTGACCGGGATCATTAAAGTAAACATGTATCCGACCATGTGGCAAAATTTCGCTGAGATGGGCCGAGGGACCTTATGGATCTCGCGTTGAAAAAAAATAAAGAAACATAAAGAACTGCAGTAAAGCATAAGGCTTTGCGAAAACGACCGTTCTGGGCGGTTTAATAACGAAAGCCAAAACAAAAAAAATGTTGAAACTAAAATACGGCAGTGTGTTGGGATTTGGAAAAACAGCTAATGGGAGCTTTATCTCCAGCCAATTTGAACAGTGGAAGAGTGGAAGCAAGACATTAATTTCCAAAAGTCAGCGCGTATGCAGCTGTCCTGCAGCCTGCGGACATGCGGTTCTACTGCGACAGTCCATCCGCGTGTCCGTTCGTCGCCGCCAGCATTACGAATACATAGCATTACTGTATGGCTACTCTAAATCTTTTTCTCCTAACACAAGCAATCCGCTACCATATTCCGTAGTTTCAGGCTAGTAGCCAGGTAGACGATCGTACGAAGGGAAAAAAAAGAAGGACAGAAGAGATTAGTTTTAATTAGCTCTAAATCTTTCTTGCCCGACAGACGCCGAGTGTCGTAGTCCCATGGGTTGTATCGCTGCTAGATTTACTACAAACGGACGGACGTCGGGCAGGCAGCTGGCCAGACGGAAGAACAGCCGACACCGACGTGCCGGGAGGCTGCTGACGATATACACAGCGACGCCGGCCGGCGTGTTCTCGGCGTTCTCGGCGACAGTTTTGACGTCTCGAATCAAATACTGTTAATATATTGGTGTTGTTGTTTTTAAATGATAAAGACGGGGTCCTCGAAGACTGTCCTCCATTTCGGATATTGAAACCGCAATAGCCATAAAAATGCTGATACAGACAGTTTCGGTGTTTCAGTAGATATATCATAAAAATAATATAAGCTCGTTGTACAAAGCACATTCATTGCAAGTGAATATAAAGGCCAAGGCGTTGAGGTAGCCTGCAGTGGTCAATGTCATGATTTCTTTTACGTCAGCTCGATGACAAGAAATCTTGACATTGACCACTGCGTTTAGGCCTATAGTTACTTGTGTAATTGATTGTGCATTTTACACTCAGTTTCCTTATATTGTTTCTATGATATATGCATTGAAACTCTGAAACTGTTTGTATTAGCATATTTATGGTTAATTACAGTTTGAATAAAATTAGGCCTAAGCTGGCTTCTTATGCGCAGTAAAACATTGTCATACTTAGTTTTATTGCTTACTTACTTAGTCGTTTTGGCATTAGCCTTCAAAATGCCGGCCTCGAACCTAATAGCTATCTTTGATGAATGCCTAAACCTCTAGTTTAATCAATAATCAGTGTAGGTGCAAGTGGTCTAGTGATTAGAGTATCGGACTGTAACTTTCAGATTGCGGTTCGAATTTCGCTGCGGGTCATTTGCAAGCAGCCTGGAGCAAGTTGCTAACCTTCTGCGTGATTAAGTCAACTCAGCCTCCTACCCTGAGCTGGATAAAATATAAGCAGTTGCTTACCTAGCTACAGAATAAAGCCTAGTGCGGGTGGTATCAACACGGACCATTGGCAAAAGTGTTATTTACTGCAGTTCTTAGTCTCTGAATTTTGGTAATCTCTTCATTACGTACTGTAGGCCTACTGTAAGTTTTTTTGTGGCAAACCAGCCGAAGTCGTTTTAATATTGTCTCTGCCGCGACCGCAGTCCCGATAAATCGCGACAACGCCACAGTGTGTGATTGCTGCTCTGATTAACTATTCATGGATTCATCGCAGTCTAGTGGGTGCCGTAACTCAGCTTCAAAAGCACAATCTGTTGTCATCTTGCGTGCGCTGATGCACAGATAACATTTGTCTGCTTAGAAGCACAACATCTTCCATTGCTAGCCTACTGCTACTGGTGCAATATTGTCAGACAACGACAGCTAGTAGAAGACAACAGTACACACATTAGGTTCTGTAGTAGTAGGTCTAGTAGTAGTTGTTGTTGTCCTTATTGCCGTAGTAGTAACAGCACTGTTGTCAAGACCGCGGCCAATTTCACGTTGCAGTGGTGGGGTACAAACTAACATAACTAGAAAAGTTGAAAAAAAAACAAAAGCGAGGGGTTTGATGAGTATACTAGTTGTGCTAGTAAGCTAGTAGGAGGCCTAGTTGTTGTTGTTGTTGTAAGTGAAAAGAACATCTTCTACTGCTGTTGCTGAGACTACCGGTGCATTATTGTCGGGCAACAGTTATAGGGCTCTGATATACGAGCGTCCGGCAAGCAGTGCGGGTCACACGCTTAATGTGCCCTGCTATGGCGACTGAACGACCGACCCTCGTCCAGCGCCACACAGCTTGATATACCGTCCAGCCGACGGACACTACGGACTAGTGAGGCTACCGGTACCGACAGTAATAACCAAGAGAACTTCAGACGGCAGAATTTAGGGCTGTTTTCCGTTCCTTAATTGACCACAATCACCAGTTTACGCTCATTCGTTGCTCAGTTACCACAGCTGTTTCGGACAACGCTGGTACATCACTGAGCGAAAACACAGACACCATGAATATTAATGAGCTAGGTTAAGAAGCAGAAACTGGCCATTCGGCCTAAGGACGTGTTCAAAGCAACGAAATGAAATGAGCTAAAATAAACTTAACTAAACAGAAATCCGTTAGTTGCCGGTAGTTCATTTTTATTTTATTAGACCGCCCGAAACGATAGTTCAGGAAGGCCTTATGTTTTACTGCTGTTTATTTTTTTTCAACGCGAAATCTCAGAGGTCCGTGTGCCGATCTCCGCGAAATTTTGCCACATGTTCTGAAGCATGTTCAATTTACAAATGCCGGTCTAAAAATGTGGGGGCCTGCCTCCCCGTCAAAAAAATTGAGGGGGCAGGCCTCCACATTTTTGGACAGGCAATTTTTGGGGAATTTTTTTCGGCAATTTTTTAGAAAGGGGCGAAAAACATGCTAAATTTGGCCCGATTTTGGACCACTTCCCACTCTGAGCGCAAACATCTCCGGAACGGACAGAGATATCCAAAATCGAAAAATTACTTAACCGTCAGCATTTTCTCCCGCGTTGGGGGAAAAAGTTTGGTGAACTTTGGTCTACTAACCACGGAGATTTAGCGGTGCAATTATAACCACAAAATCGACGTTTTCGAAAGACCATATTTCGGCCCCTAGCGGGTGCAGCGCCCCGAAATTTTTACACGCGCCACAGAATGTCCAAGTCTTGCTAGCCAACACTCCAACGGAGTCAAAAGTTAGTCAAGAGTTGTATTACCACCTTTTTGAACAGTACTGCTGGGATGTCATTTGGTTCTACTGCTTTGCCATTTCCTGTCATGGCTAGCCTATAGCGTAAGCTATTTCTGACCGCAGGGTTGATTGTTCTCTCACGTCATTCTCGGAAAATGCAGATTTCTTGTCTTCATATAATTCTTCACAATATTCTTTCAAACGACCAAAATATCCTCTGTTTCTGTTAGTAGCTTTTCGTCTTTTGCGCTGATTTCTCGAAACCGTGGTTTTGAAAAAAGAGGTAAATTTCCGTGAAGTTTTAAACACGTTACTCATGTTGCCATGCCGGTTGTCATCTTCCAGTGTGTTGCGTGCATGTTGCTTTTATATCAGCATTTCTGTTTCGTCTCAGATTACGCTGGACCACTCGCCGAAGCATGCTATAGGCCTACTTCGTTTTGCTTGTCGTTTTCTTTCTCCGAGTTGAAAAGTTTTGTCTGAAACCCAGGTCTTTTGTTTCGTCTGTTGCGACTGCCCGACAATGCATTCTGCTAAGTTCTGCATCACTTCTTTTAACAGTTGCCAACGTTCATTGACATCTCTTACCCTCATATCTGACTTTGACTCACTGTGCACAGAAAACGCTATAAGGATTTCCTATTGCGCCAGATATTCCTGTGGGAATGCCGTTCAAATCACTATACGTGACGAACATTTCTTGATGCCACTTAGCCACGCATTTATAAGCCGCTCACGATACAGTCTTCAATTTTGTTAACGTTTTAACACACAGGCCACCATGGTCACAGATCTAGGCCTATCGTACAACGCATGCATTTATTTTCTGTTTCCTTCCAGAAATCGAGTTTTATCCGCCGCTGGATGTCGCCACGCGCGGCGAAAAATAATTCCTGATTTTGCTCAACTCTACGACAGAGCACAGAAAGAGGCGGCGGACCCCGGAGACAGAGCGGAAAGCCGCGGTCAGGCGCCGGCGTTAGGCCTGTGTCTGCGACACACCACAGAGATGTGCATTTCATGTCGTGAAGTGTCCCGTGTCGTCCCCGTGGAACAATACATGGCAGCCACAACAACAACGGTCGTAGTAGTAGCAATATTATTATTATTATTATGCACGAAAATTATTATCGTGGCATTTAGTCTAAGTAGACTTCAAGGACACGTAGCGTCATTACACTAAGAGTCGACATGTTCGGCAGACAGAAAACTGGGAGAAATAGAATGAGCGTCACTAGTAGGATGTTGCAGTAGTAGTCGTTGTTGTTGTAGTTGTTGTTCTAAGGTCGGTTTACTACCAACAGCCGTTCGTGACTTATCGTCCTGTTCCTGTTGCTTACCCTATGAGAACTGAACAGTTTAGCAGGGTTTGGTTCGTGGCGACCACTGGCACATTCGTGATAGCTTTGACTATCAAATTAGGCTAATACAAACGCTCTTACCGAATTGAGCTGAACTGTTTTTGTTGCTGTTGTAGTTGTTGTCCTGAGCTATCCTGTGTTGTTTTCGTGGAACAATATATGTGCCAGTGTCACAGGCCGCTGATGTTGCGGAAATTGACGAACACCGCACGTTCAAAGCTACGCATGTAGGCAGCCTATTTTATACTCAGCGCGTCTCGTCACGTCCTACCAAGCTATATACTGCGACAACAGCTGCTAGGCGACGCTCAAGCTCTAAAAAAGTAATTACGCTGGTCGCGCGAAGGGTCAAAGCGACCCTCTTGAAATGTGTTACACCGAGCACTTATGAAAAGCTTCGACGAAAGGCTCAACGCCGCGACATGCGATTTTAGCAAACGACGCACGTTTCAAAAGTGAATTCCACCCGAATTACTTTACATCGATGCTCTCGCGCATCTCAAAAGCAATAGCTTAAATTTCTAATTATTTGTTGAAGCTCTGAAAAAATTGTTTGTCGCTTTGTTTTTTTCAGGATTTTTGCGGAGCACGTAGATAAAAAGTAGGCCTAAGTAAATCTTGGCATCGTTTGGCCGATAACTTTTAAATGATGCACGGCGCATTATGACTATGTTTATCCAACACTTAAACTGGATACTCAGCCTGGCCATCCCGCCGTGTTAGCTAAGTGGTGACGCCGTGACGGTTACAACCAACGCTAAGAAAAAACAGCGAGTTCTGCGTTACAGTAGCTTTTGTTATACCAGGCCTGTTGGCATACCGACCCAGTCGAAATAAAGCCGTCTTTATTTGTATGCTAGTATACAATGTCGTTGGTATTAACCCTTGCCAATGTAGTGGAAAATTCGTCGCACCGGAAAATTATTCCCACACGCAACAGTACGGGTTAGGGTTAAGATTAAGGATAGGGTCAAGATTAGGGTTAGGATTAAGGCTAAGGTTGAGGTTAGGGCAGGGCCTTCCATCCCCCCTAAAGGATGGAGACATCCCCCAATTAACAGGGGCTACGAGACCGAGACGCCGTAGGCGTCGAGGGGGTTGAGGAATGGGGAGGGGGTTTTCCCCTCCCCAGCCGATTAGGGGGGCTAGAAAGCGTCGTGAGCTCCCCCAGCGGGGTCCGGGGCGGAGCCCCGGCCGAAAAACGAATTTCATGCATTTTAAGCTCCACAATGCACTTTTCTGGTGGATAGATAATCTGATATTTACGACTC
>Ga0056128_1010621_pt1 | contig 11452 bp, 8 predicted proteins | sample WorMetLIZISLAND2_FD_71113 | JGI IMG/M metagenome (GOLD analysis project Ga0056128, IMG submission 71113) | Marine gutless worms symbiont microbial communities from Max Planck institute for Marine Microbiology, Germany - Olavius geniculatus... ... | reverse complement strand
TTGGCTGCAAAAGAGTGAATTACGACGAAATGGATGGAGATAGACTACGATTACCTGCGAACAGGAACTGCTATAGGCTTTCGCGCGTCTCGTGAGCTTTGCTCAAATTACTTGTTTTATTATTAAGAGAGAACAGTTGTAGTTTGTATCGGCTTTACTTCTTTTTCTACTGTCGCACCAAGTGCATGTGGGTTATTTACAGTTAATCATCATCATCATCATCATCAAGCGCGTGCCCCGAGCTGGAGCGTAGCGGTTTCCACAGGGTGCTTCCAGTGTTCTCGATCCTGGGCATTTTTCCAAGCCGAGTTGAGACCAAGATTATGAGGCTGGAGATCTGCTCCCAGGGTATGTAGCCACGTGTGGCGAGGGCGTCCGGGAGGGCGCTTCCATTCTATGGGCAGACCTCAGATTGCCTTTTTGAGTGCTCTGGAGATGTCAAGTGACGCGTCCATTCTTGCCACGTAACCGAAGAGTCGAAGCCGACTTCGCTGAATCAGCTGAGACAGCTGCGGCGGTGAGCCAGCTCAAAATCGAACCGTGGCGTTGGCTACATGATCCATGTATGGTATACGGAGAATACGACGCAGGCAGATGTTGTCAAAAGTTACAGTTAATGCACTATATAAATTACATTACATCAATTACGTAAATTACATCACATGTTGTGCTGTTATGATGTGTTTTCATTGCAGACGTGATCCAGCGACAGTTGGCTGAGTTGAACGTGGGTCAGATTGTCAAAGTCAAAATCACGTCCGTGACTGACGATGGTGTGCTGTGTTCGCTTGAGCGTGGCGTTCGTGGTCTCGTTACTACAGATCACATGCCTGGTATTTACACACGTCTGCCTCTTATGCATTCAAGGGGCATTCAATAAATTATGAGACTTATCTTACCTTACCTTACCTTACCTATAAAGCCGTAGATGACTGTGAAGCTGTAGACAGACGGCTGTGAAGCCTTAGTCGGCTGTGGAGCCGAAACCAGCACAAAAGCACTGGTAACGTGCAGCAAATCTGCTCTCACGAGTTTGGTCAGCTCTTAGTTAGCTCCTTGCCTCCAGATTTTAGAAATCTTTCGGGTCATCGGTGCAAAGCCCCACCACCACGACAAGGTGGCTGACCACGGTGGGGGAGACTTAGTATATCAGACTGAAAAATTTTCATTTCTTATTATTTCATATTATCAACTTAAACTTATTGAATGCCTCTCACATCTGATATTTAGGCGTAGGGCGCTGTCACGTTTGTGACTAACACTTTGCGGAGAACTTTTGAAGTGCGGGAACGTTGCTTGTTTGGAATGACAAAACTTAAGGGCCAGCTCTAGCTATATAGGTCATTGTGTCATTTGCCATTAAGTCTTTTAGGAAGTTAGTCTGCTACCTCAGAATTTATTTCTGAAGGCGTTTATTTCTGATGCCCTGGGTGCATGCATGTTGTCAGGCATAGTCTGCAAAGTCGGTGACGAGCGAAATGCAGTTGTTTTGCACGTCGACCCCGTGGCATGCTGTGTTCAGCTTACGCTCAATAAAGACACAATCAAGGCAGTTCGTGCCTTCAAAGAGAACAAATTCACCCAGGCAGGTTTTGTTCGTTATTCTATAATTCACGACCGACCGTCTCTTGATCTCAACACATTTCCATGGCATAGCTCAGTCAGTTAGGCGTTACACTGGTCGGTGAAGTGTCCAAAACAGTTGTACTTCGGAGATTCAACTTACGGTTATCTCCACTGAGCGATTATGGTTATGTTTTCTCTCGGATTTATTTATCTGTTTATATATCTGCAATATCTGGAGTAGTGCTTTTTGTTGTCGCCAGCGATATTGTGTTGATATCAATGATGTCTGGTCTGTTACATCTGCTTACATTGTCAGTTTCTGCGCAGCTACTAACTTTGAGTTGATTAGCAAGGCGCAGATGATACTCGAGTTATTATTTGTTCGTGATGGTTATTTTGCATTTAATAGACCTAACTTTTCTTCATCTGACGTGATTAGTTTGTTTGGCATTTTTTTGTACCAGTTAAGTTGTACATATGTTTATTGGTTTGCTTGTACTTCGAGTACGATTTTATAATAAGTAATTGTCAGTCAACTAGATTGTATTAAAGATCATTTGTAGCTTTTGTTGAAATTGTTTGCACTGGACCAGTCAATTGGATTCTAGCGTGAATTTGCTTCACACTTTGCATCATATAGCAGATTGTGTTTAGTCATTCTATTTACCAGGTGGCAGCACTAGTCTTGTCATTGGTTTGTGCTCTCCATGCAGTGATTTTTTAGTTGCTGCTAGTAAAATTTCTGAGAGTAGCATTGTAGCTTCTGGCTTTAGTCAACATGCATTCTTGTAACAGCATTATTGTTTCAGGAACAAATGAAATGCACAGAATGGCACATATCAGTGCTGCAACATAGCAAATAGAACAAGCTTCATTCACATAGAGCCAAGTCAACTGCGTCATTCAATCCAGCGACCTCAATATGGACGACGCAGTTGACCTGGCTCAGAACCGTCCACTCTGGAGATTGATGTCTACGTTCGGCGCTACGCACTCTTAGTGGTGCTTGCCAGAAATGATGATGGTGGTGATTCACATAGACACGAGTACGAGTCCGGCACTGTCTGGGTACCCATCATGTGTTTCAACGGTGGTACAGCGGCCGTTTGCATACATATGAGTACGAATTACCTGTAAATTTCACTCGTACGAGTAGTTTCTGTGCAGGTTGTGTTTTTATCCAACCCGTGCAAAGTAAACTACACGTAAATAGCATTAACGCAGTTTATAAAAACTACGGCACATATTTGACGTCAGAACTGACGTCATCATAAAACTGTTCATCGTTGGAGGTGCGTGGTTAGTATAAATAATAACCGTATAGTGGAATATTGCTGTTCTGTTTGCGAAGCATTATTTCCTCAGTTCGATTTCATTTGGTATGGCCGACATGCATTGATTTACGTTTTTGTACAAGTGACCGTAAACAATTCACTCATAGGAGTGAAACTTCTATGAACCGTAAGCCGAAGTCTGCCATCGAAATACACGACGGGTACCACCAGAACAGTGCCCGACTCATAGTCGTGTCTATGTGAAAGCAGCCTTACAGTCTGCCTTACCTTACCTTACCTTACCTCCGAGCTGGACAGGCTCTTACACGTGCCCAGCGCTGAGGCCGTATCAGCTCGGCCCAATGCGCGTCCCCGAACGTAACCAGAAGGTTACAGGTAGCGGCCATAAAGCCGTAACGGCTGTGAAGCCATAAACAGATGGCTGTAAAGCCGTAAATAGATGGCTATAACGCAGTACTCAGCTGTGAAGTCGAAACCAGCACAAGAGAACTGGTATCGTGTAGCAATATGCCTTCACGAATTTGGTCAGCGCTTAGTCGCTCCTCGCCTCCAGATTTTAGAAATCTTTCGGGTCATCAGTGCTGAGCCCCACCACCACGGCAAGGTGGCTGACCTCGGTGGGGCCTTAGAGTCTGCTGTCGGACTAAAATTTCTGATTTTTTCACTTTCCACTCTGTTTGCGGTATTCTTTATATTTTTGACGCTGCTGTTGCCAGGTGAAGGAAGGTCAGAAGATCAAGTCTGAAGTGCAAATTGCAACCGAAGATTTCGTTCTTGTGCTTCTCAAGGGTCATGCTGCTGGACAGTTTGCTTACCTGCCTGCTAAACGGGTATGACTGTCTTTCTGTTTTGACGTTGTTCATAGTTGACATTATTCTATATGTAAAGTATGATTAAATGTTGTCTATTATGATATATGGTGTGCTCTGAGTCTAAAGTAGCAAGACTCAGATTCTTGTCCATATCGTTGCCACATATTGGCCGATTTTTAGAATTTTTCCATTATTAGAATTTGTAGTACGTCAGAGGCTGCCACATCTCAAAGGTGTTGCTTGATGACCCTGTCAAATAATCGATTTCAAACATTGCACTTATTGAGGCATCACAATGCAAGGACGTGCGTGAGTGTAATTATACCCCCCAAGTAATGCCGCTGTAAACAGACCACCCATCGTCCCAATGTGTCACATACAGTCATCCAAATTTTGACTTCTGTGATATTTCACACTTTTTACGCACGAAAGCAGCTACTGCTTTCAGCGCGTCTTAGCCATCGCAATTCTGTCTGTCCATCCGTCCGTCCATCTGTCTGTCTGTCACATGGGTGGATCAGTCAAAAGCGGTGCAAGCTAGAATCACCAAATCTTCACCGTTGGCTGCCTGGAAGACTCTAGTTTCAGAAACTGTAAATCTTTTTCATAAATTTGAAGGGGGTCACCCCGAACGAGGGCGCTAAATGAGAGGGGGGTGGGCAAAATTGCGATTTTTGGCCAATAAGTCACTGTATCTCAGTAAGGGTACGAGATAGGGCCTAGGTTACTATTAATCACTAATAAGAAGTCATATACTGGCTCTTGATTGGCGCTCAATTCAATGACCTTGGATGACTTTGAACGCCAAAATAAGGGGTTTTATGGATTTTTTTGGTGATTTCAGGCTGCGAGACACATTGCAAGAGCGAATTGCGCCGAAAACAGTTGAGATAGACATGGACAAGTTGCGTATGAAATTTTCAGCGTTGAACGTAGATTTCAATGGTCCAAGTCTCGATTTTCTAGGTTCAGGGAAACCTGCGCACGAGGGCATCAAAGAGCGGTAAAAGTCGGGACGAAATGGCTGGAGATAGACTGACAGTTTGCAAACATGAACTGCTATAGGCTTTCGCGCGGCCCGTGAGCATTAGCTCAAATTTCTTGTTTATACCACATTGCCTAATTTTATGATTTTACGATACCTGTGTATCATTATTGACGCAGCACTTGAACGACGTGCTAGAATGGCGGCAGTTCACGGTCACACAGCATAACACGGTCGTCATTAAGAGGTACTTTTGTGCACGATACTGCATTTTGTGCCAATGGTCACATTGATGATTGGTGCAGTGGGGATAATGACTGCAGGGTGTAGTCTCTGGCAACAATGACTGTGATGGCGACAAAATGATGATTATTGGTGGCGTGGCGTAGTTGATAACGCGTTTCGGCTGAAACAAAGTTACTCTACGCCGCGCCCGGTTAGTACTGCGATGGGTGACTGCCTGTGGGCAGGTAAACCATTTCGGTGCGAAGCCTGCCAGCTAGGTCGACTCAGCCTTCTACTTTCCGTGGGATGGTAAAATGAGTAGTAACTCATTTACATGGGTTACCGAAGGTGGGGACCTTGGTACAGCTGACTGGGGTTGCCTAGCCGGCCACTTCGCCAGCCTGTGTCTGCAGGCTGCACACAATGGCCGTGCGGCAGGCGGCTCTGGTTAGTGACGAAAGCGCATTAGAGGCGTGTTTGCAACGATGCGCTATACAAATTGACGACCTTTACCTTTTACCTTTATTGTGATGTGCGATCACGGTGAGGATGACAGTTGTTTTCTGATTGTGATAAACTGCCACAGATGTAGGCTGTTGATGATGATGATGATGAAGGACGAATTAACTTTAGCATGGCGTTAAGTTCTAAGACTACAAGGACACGTAACTGGACATTGGACATTGCTTCTTTGTGTCGTATGTTTTGTTTTTTTTCTGTTTTTTATTTTCTTTTTTTGTGTGCATTGTACTGTTGTTTGCTACCTTCTGGGTGAATAAAGATGGATATATAATAAGCCTAAACAGTGAAGTCACGTAATAGTAGTCAGTCCTGTTGTCACTTACATGAAGTTGCATTCTGTTGGCTCATAGCACTGAAGGTTAATGTATGCCGGTCAGGCAGAAACCAGAGCAAAACAACGCATATTAACACACACAACACAACAAAAGCAGCTAAAAAGAAAAAAACAAAAGTTAGTTGTAACACACATAGTTACTTAGGGATGCAAGATAGATTTCAGTGCAGTGTAATAAAGCTGAAGTCACTCCTGAAAGACGAGATGTAATCGTGGTCTTAGTTATCTGCAAAGCATCAGTTAGATACTCTGAGTCGCTGGTGTGCTTAGATTCCATTGCTTCTGTCTTGCTCAATGTCTCCTTAAAACCAGGTCCGACTACATTTTGAGCAGGAAACAGGTGAACGAGTGAAAGATTTTTTGTGAAACAGATATGGTGCAATTCGGTCTGGGTAACAGCAGTCATTGTACATGCGCATTCATGATGTTATTGAAAGGTTGGAAGATGGAAGAATTTTGGCCAATCTGGAGATGCATGAGACGGACGTGTCCAGCAATCCAGCAGATGAGAACGTCTCTGGTTTGCCAGCAGTTGGCAGTGTTGTCACCGCTCAGTGAGTTTGGATTGATATCTCTCATTCTATACACATTGTTATTATTATTATTATTATTATTACTATGCATGAAAATTATTATCGTGGCATTTAGTCTAAGTAGATTTCAAGGACACGTAGCATAATTACACTAAGAGTCGACATGTTCGGCAAACAGAAAACTAGGAAAACTAGAATGAGCGTCACTAGTAGGAAGTTGAAAACAAGTACGTCTTCAAATGACGCTTAAAAGTCAACAGTGACGACGATAACGTGACAAACGATGGTAGACTGTTCTATGCACGGGCAGCAGCAACCAGGAGAGCGTGATCCCCGATCGTGCTGCAACGAGTCACTAGAACAACGACCGCCGTTGATGAGCTGGAACGCAGACTCCGCCTCGTGGTGACGTCAGTTGCACGGTTGATGCTGTCGGCGAGGTACACAGGTGCTGTGCCGTTGAGAGACTGGAAGACGAGGCATGACTGCTTGAAGGTAATCCGTTCCGGAATCCGAAGCCAATGGAGGTCACGGAGAAGTGGTGTCACGTGATCAAACTTCCGGGCACGGAATACAATCTGAGCAGTGGCGTGGAGGACTTACTGCAGCCGACAGAGTTGGCGAGCAGGTAGCCCCGCGAGCGTTGTGTTGCCGTAGTCAACACGCGACAGAACAAGCGCTGTGACAAGCGATAGTAAAACTGCCTGTGAAACAGAACTGCGGACACTGCAGACTAATCTCGTCGCAGAGAAGCAATGCGAAACACATGTACCGAAACATATGTATCGGTAGTTAGTTATAACATGGACCAACCTAATGTTGGAGTGAGTTTTGGAGCAGAAAATGGCTGCCTAGATTCCTGTTGTAAAAATGTACATTTATAACAGTACATTAATTCGTTCACTTGAATTTGCTCTACCACTATAACATCGTGCTTCTAGTTTTAATGATTAGAAGTTATTCTGATATTGTGTGAGTAAATTTTTGCAGCCCACCAAATCTAAGATGCAAAAGGATGGGATTTTAAGGTAGCCTGAAATCTAAGTCATAGAAAAAGTTTTGGAGTTTGTAACTAATGAAACGCTGGTGTCAAAATCAGCGTGTGGATGCATTTTGCAAATGTCTAAATCACTGTGATGGTGTCCGATGAAATAGGTCTTTTATGTCGTCTACTGACATTTTATTATTTACAGATATGTACATAATCAAACCAAAAAAATAACAAAAAAATGAATGTCCAGCAAAAACTTTCACCAAAACATAAACATACTCTCGACTCCCCAGCTAACGCCTAACAAGTCACGTGACCCCTAGCCTCTAGTCCTAAAGTAGTGCTGATTCAGAATTCGCTCGATATGTCTGATCGTCACAATCACGGATTTTCCAAATGGTGCTTATAGCGCAAAACTGCGAGAAACACGAAAAATTGCGGAATTGCCGGACAGGCAACAACAAGTCAGAGTTCGACGAATGCCGAGTAATTTTTGCCGAGCTGATGGCTGGTAATCTCGTGTGTAGAGTGCAGAAGGTCTATGAGCTGCAGATGAACGTGAGAGTGAACGGACGTGGAGGCAGAGTTCACATCACTGAGGTCGTTGATGACGTCAAACAGGTAGTCACTTGCTTTCACTTGTTTTCTGCATGCTATGCGAGTAATGACTCAACACCATTAAATATAATGTATATACCAGCCAGGTGGCCTCCAAAAAATATCCCGAACATTTGCATGCATTACGCAGCGAAGTAGTCAAAATAAAGCGGCAGAAAAGGACACATGTAATAAGCAAACATTCTCGAATATGTCTAGGAATTTTTGCTTAAGACAGTTCCATATTAGCCGAGATACAAACAAAATAGTGTTACATACACCTCATATAGCAAATTATGCAAATGGCTCATCATTTATGTTGCTGCTCGTATGCCGGCTACAACAAGTTGTCACAACAGGCCAAGTCATCAATCAAATGATCAGCAGAAAATGTGCTGAATATGTCCTCCATTTCCCTTGCAACATTGGCTTTTCTGATTCTGACCGTCCGATGTCAGCATCATGCCATTTGCTTTTTTGTGAACGTCCAGCACTCAGAAGCGTACAACAAAGTGGTGTTGACGACAGCGTTGAAGATCTTCATCTTTGTCTTTAAACTTATGACACACTCCTTAAGTCTGGCAAAGACACCAGATGCTTTGCCTATTCGACATTCCACCTCATCCAAAGATGTAATGAAATCGTCGGAAATGGACGATCCCATGTAGACAAAGGTAGGCACAACTTCAAGCGGAGTGCCATCAAGAGTGGTCACTGGTGTGTCGTAGCCAAAACTCACCACCTTGGTTTCGGCCGCTGATCCTAAGACCTATGGTTCAACATGCCAGATATGCAAAGAAACAAATCTGACAAACTGTAGCATCATGCAGATCGTTCACTGCATTTTTGGTTGGGAGTGTATTCTGTTCACTACCATGCTTGCTGTCTATTATTGTTAGTTTTTCTGGCATGTATATTTTACGAGGTAGTGTATCGACACAGTTAATGTGTTGTAAGATATTCAATAATTACTTGATTGCTAATTGTCCACAGAATCCATCAGTGAAAGAAATTTGAAAATCGGTTAAAATTTAGCAAAGATATGGACAGTACAAAAGTGGGATGTTTTTTGGGACACTGCATATTTGATGCAAGTTTTGAATGTTGGTTTAGGGTATCAATCCGTTGAAGAATTTCAAGGTCGGTTCCAATGTCAAAGTGAAGGTCATTGGATACAGAGCACTAGATGCAAACAAGTTGGTGAACATTGCTTCTTAAACAGTGTTATTAGCAAAGTATTTATTCCCAGCTACTGTGTAAAATGGGGGAGGGGCAGACTCTGTTCCGACAAATTTTATTCTGACTGAAATTCACGTCGTCAGACACGTCATTCCGCTTTAGATTCACATTCACCAGGGGGCGACAATTTCGTGTGTAATGGAGTAAGATTTTGCACTTAATATTGCACTTGATATATTTTTGCTTACAGTTATGGTTACGGCTAAGGTTAGAGTTAGGGTTAGCATTTTTCAAACATCTATGTGACAATAATGCACACCACAAGTTAGCATACAATATAGGTAATAAGTTCGGTGGTGGTGGACATAAATACAAAACTTGCCAACTGGCTATCCAGTGAAGACAGTCTACTTGGCAGGCTTAAGGTGTTAGTTTGCTGGGTCGACTCAGCCTTCTACCCTCCGTGGGATGGTAAAATGAGTAGTAACTCATTTACATGGGTTACGGAAGGTCGGGACCTTGGTACAGCTGACTGCGGTTGCCTAGCCGGCCGCTGCGCCAGCCTGTGTCTGCAGGCTGCACGCGGTGGTCATGCGGCAGGCGGCTCTGGTTAGTGATGAAAGCGCATTAGAGGCGTGTTTGCGACGATGCACTATATAAATTGACGACTTTCACCTTTTTACCTTTTTTAGTTGGTCGACTGGCGATTCGTGAAGCTATGGCCAAGGTCATCAGTCACTCGGCTGTCAAAATAACGGCTGTCGGAATAGAGCGCTGTACCCGTCTAAAATTCCACTGTACATCATCATCTTCATAATTTTTTGCTTATCATCAAGTGGTTAGTTCTAAAGCAGTACTGTCCAACCTTTTTGACATCGCAGGCCACTTACTCAATTTTCCACCAGCTGGCAGGCCGCAATCAAGGGGGGGCCATGGCGAGCGCGCAGAGTGCGAGCCTATAAGGAGGGTCTGGGGCGGAGCCTCCAGCGGGGTCCAGGGGCAGAGCCCCTGGTCGGGGGGTCAGGGGGGCGAAGCCTCCCTGAAGCCGAAACACTTTTTGCTTCCGAATGTTCAATGGAAACCGCAAATTCGCCCATTTTTCTGAAATTTGGAAACGCAAAAGACTATCAAACATTGTTGAATTTTGCAAGTTCATTTCATCTGACTAATCACCGGACCAAAACTACAATTTATGTGGGACGATGGCGGGCCACATGAAATCCCCTCGCGGGCCGCATGCGGCCCGTGGGCCGCGGGTTGGACAGCACTGCAAAGAGACCTCAGAGGTTTTAGATCATTTGACTAAATAGTCAACAAAGTTGCTCCACATTGTGCTTGGTAAAGAATTATAGTGTTTTGGGAAAATATGGTTCTTATAAAATTGTCCTTTATTGAACAGTGGAACTCTAGTTATTTTTTTGCATAGAAAACAGTTGAACGAAAACCTATGCCATGTAATGCAGTGATATGATATTAAAATGTGACTCTGATCTTGCCGTGATTGCAGATATCTGCCAATAACTCATGCCGATCGCAAGCACGTCGTACTGGAATGCTCAGCAAAACCAAGGTTTCTTATGTCTTCTAGTTTTAGTACTTTGAGTATTTTTATTTCTGGTGTTTGTTATATAGTCCATGTGTTAATAAGCACTTCATGCTGTACTACTTTTTGTGGTCCTCCAATAGACAGCATTATCACATTGATGACTGTCTGGAGTATAACAGGGAAGATGATTAGAACTACCATTGTGTTAATTACATGTGCACGGCATGCACGCATATAATATTACAATTTTAGGTTAACCTCATTTTTGTATTTTTGTGTTTTGTGTTTCTGTAAAGGTTAAACTTTCTGTTTGTTGTAAAGTTTAAACTTACCGTTCCATTATTGTGTTTGTGTGCATTCTGCCTGAAAAGGTCGTCCTCGAAATGACCTATACTGTGTCAGGTGGGACGTTAAACCCTACTCACTCACTCACTGGTCATCATGTTATATTTCTTCCTTGTGAACTGAGTGATTTTTTTATTAAACAAATTAATAGGAAATTAATTTTTGTTATCAGATTATTTGTTAATTTGGACTAATTTTTGCAGTGTGCTGTCTGCGGACCATGTGAAGGAAGTTGTTCCTAAGCCCGGTGACACGTTTCTTGGCTTTGTTACTTCGGTAAGTTACATTATTCTGTGTTGCCAGTTAATTTTTGTGTATCAACATTTTGTACACTTTATACTTATTACTGCTTTGGTAGTGTTGGTGTTTGATGTGATTCTGTGATTCTGTTTTTACGTGCGAAAGCAGCTACAGGGCAATTCCACGCCAACGTCAACCTATATGGTGTTTTCCAGAATAACTGTAAAAGCAATATATTATACACTACTGTGACCAGGATTAATAGGACTTTCAGTATCTAAC
>Ga0056128_1010619_pt1 | contig 11454 bp, 7 predicted proteins | sample WorMetLIZISLAND2_FD_71113 | JGI IMG/M metagenome (GOLD analysis project Ga0056128, IMG submission 71113) | Marine gutless worms symbiont microbial communities from Max Planck institute for Marine Microbiology, Germany - Olavius geniculatus... ... | reverse complement strand
TGAAAATTCAAAATATGGCATTTGTTAACGTATTTCTCAGCGAATATAGACTGAATAGACTATATCTATAACACTGATGGCAGTATGTGGGTTTAGTTTAGTTAAGGCTGCATTTTTTCACTGCAAACACCATAAAAATTGTGGTTTAGTTGCTGCAGAAAATGCACAATTCTCGGTGAATTCGCGACCACGTGTGTTTCTGAGTATTTTAACCCAATACACATGCACAGTACAATGAAATAGTTTTACACGCACATTATCAACTGCCAACTACAAATAAAAAGTCACTGAAATTAAAGGCAAATCAGACTAACAGACTTACAAATGCATGTACAGTTTTCCAGAATTTTGGTACAGCATGCAGAAAGATTCTTTGGTTAATGTTACATCTATCATCTTTAAATACACCAGAATACAGACTAAAAACAAAAATTGGAAAAAAAATAACGTGACTTCTGGCATGATTAAAAAAATTTGTGGCGTGTGGGCAAATTCGTGATTGCCAGGATTGCCACAACAGTTTACGCCCTTACCTATAGTCTTATAACATGCCTTATAAACTGACTGAAATTGGAATAACTTAAGAAACATATTCATATCTACTCATACACAGTACTGTACGGACAGCGCTACATCATCTGAACACCAACTAACTGTTGCACGCAGCAAGACTCGACTCTATTGTCGCTGCTGCTGCGGCTGGTGCTGCAGCAGCCGTTGCAGAGTTTTTGCAGCAGCAGCCGCAGCCACAGCAGCTGCATCCGTCGCGCGTTACTAAACTTTCAATATATCAACTCAGTATTGTTTTTAAAATGTTTCTCAGCCCAAAGAAGCTTTATATACAAAAACATTTTGCCACAATTGCTCAATATGTGATAAGTGATATGATCGGTATGACTTCGCGCCTAGGGAAAAAACTTTGGAAGACCTTAGCACAAAATCTATAAAGATTTCGAGCGAGAACCCAAATTTTTTTTGAAGTCTACCACCTGTACTCACATAGAAAAATGAGAAATGCTCTCGACATATAAAAGCATACAACTCCTACCCAGCCCCTAGAGTATAGCGCTAAAACCTGTTTTCAGAGGGAGGGAAATGTGAAGACTGATAATGCGGTTTCATTCAATTCACTGCACTAGCTGAACTTCTCGTTTAATTTCCAACAAATTATCATTGTCGCCGTCGCTGAAATGTGTTTGCTGTTCAATTCTGTGAAATTAGGCCTATTTGGTAAAATGTGGAAGCATCAAGAATCGATATCATGTCTGACTTCCCGAACCATAGCTCCGCCGTAATACGCCACCTGGCGACTGTCGATAAAATGCTGTAGGCCCAACGCGTGAACACTTTGTTAAATTGGTGACTACCGTTAATTAGCTAAAGTCTTAAAATGTGTAGGGCCTATGCTAAATGTTGACCAAATGCTTATTGTTACGACGGCTGCCGCTGAAAAATATTTTGACAGAAGTTAACGCTGACAAAAACAGAAGAAAATCCCGACACCTTTATGAAGGTGGAAAAGTTCTGTTAAATCGGCGTGTTTTTGGGTTTTTATTAGTTGCTGTTATTGCTGGCGGAAACGCTGCTATCAGGCACTATATATATATATACGCCTGTACTTGACTTATTGGAAACTGTCGATAAAAGCGACAGTTTTTGCGGGCGAGTAATGTGATGTATTACAATTTATTTTAGCACCATTGAATCACCAGTGTGTGGATGTTAGCTCAGCGTGAGCGTTGTGTGGCGTATATAGTGTTTTATTTTAGAGGCTAATAAGTAATTAACAGCCAGGTTTTCAGACTGGGCTGAGAAATAGGCCCCTGGACTGTGCCTTCCTACCAGATGCTGACAGAGCCGGCTGAAGAGCTCCCCGTACCTTTCGGCCGGAGCGGGGGCTCACGAATGCTCTGGGGCCTCATGCTGTTTGTGAAAAATTTTTAGTTTTTTATCTGTTCCATTGCTATAGCATAGCAAGGGACAGATTATAAAATCACTTGCGTCTGTCTGTCAGTCTGTCTGTAAACACTTTACGGCCGCAGTTTTGATTCGATTCTGGTGAAATTTTGCAGAGTGATTCGGGGCCCGAAAAGTAAGATCGAGTTTGTTTGGGATAAAATCTGATAACTCCTTCCCTTATTTTACGCCATTTAAAAATTGCAATACGGCCGATGGAGACTTCAAAGCGGTATAACTCCGTCCCCATAAAAGATAATTGCACGCTGTGTTTACTTACCCCTATTTTCGAGGTCGGGCAATCTAACGGTGTTATTTAAATTGACCCCCTGTCGACCGTTGTTGCTATAGCAACCATTCAAAAGTTGCCAAATTTTGCATTACAGCCAATGGAGATTTCACAGCGGTATAATTCGGTCCTCGTAAAAGATAATGGCGCGCTGTTTGCACCCACCCCCGATTTTCGGGCCCGGGCTACCCGACGGTGTCATTTAAACTTTTCCCCTGCCGACCCCTGTTGCCATTGCAACGAATTTTGGGACAAAAATTGACTACAACTCAGCCATCGTGAAAAATAATTGCGCGCTGTTTTCACTTACACCCCTATTTTCGGGCCCGCGCTCTCCGATGGTATCATTTAAATTTCTTTCCTGCCGACCCTTGTTGCTATGGCAACGAATTTTCCGACAACTTTGACTGTACCTGGGCTCCCGCAAAAGATAATTGCACGCTGTTTTCACCTACCCCCTTTTCAGGCCCGGGCTATGCAATGGTGTCATGTAAATTTCTCCCCTGAAGACCCCTGTTGTCATGGCAACCAACCGTTTTCTATTCAAAGATAAAATTGGCTCCAGGCTCACAATAGCGTGGCAATGGGACAGATACTTCGTTTCACAGAACGTATTTCTAGTATAAAAAATATACTTAAAATATAAAAAAGTAAATATGTTAAAAGTTTACTCAAAATGGACAAGTGTATTACTTTTCATTAATGTACAGTAATCGGTGACGTACTGCGGCCTATTCAACTTTATTTTTTGCAAAGACAACTTAAATTGTGATTTTTTGCGTTTCATTTTTTAAAGTGATGGTCAAATTTACGGCTTTTATTGAACTTCCAAAAGCGAAAAGTGTTTCAGCTTCAGGAGGCGTCCTCCTGACCCCCTGACAATGATCTCTGCCCCTGGACCCTCCTGGGAGCTCCGTTTCCAGACCCCCGTTATAGGGGCCTCACAGTTGTATTGCAATGGGGGGGCTCCAGCTCTGTGGCGCCGACCGGCACTGCGGCATAGTCTAAAATAATTCAAACAGAAAGCGGTGCAGAGCACTAGGATGTGAACTGCGGAGTTTTCTTAGCCTACAAATCTTCTGTGGAGTCCTCAAGCAGCGGCGTCTTCGGCAAAAAAGTAGGCAAGGCAGAAAGTTGTGACTTTTCGTCAGACACTGCAAATTTTCGACAGAATTCCGACAGACAGTTGTGAATTTACGACACGGATGATTTTTGATGATCAAAGTATTTTAATTTTGTCACTAAATTTTATCAAAATGGTTTTTTCTGCACCAAATAAACGAATATTTTTCGACATTTTCCGACAACACAAAATTTAGGAGGAGGGGCAATTGGGCCCCTCTCCCTCCCGCCTCCAATCCTCGGCCACGATGCTACTGCCTTCAAGTAGGACGCTGCCTCCCTGCCATTTGTGCTTTCTGGCGCCGCTGTATGCGATGGCGCTGCCAAACGCGAGTTAATTGACAGGTGCACTGCACATACCCCAGATTTGATTTTGTCGCATGCGCACATGTAGACACTTACTTATAGCTGTCATGTTGGAGACAGGTAGTTGACACGGAGACGGGCGAAGCATTGGGGTCTGGACAAAGCGGAGAGTTACTGGTGCGAGGCCCTCAGGTCATGAAAGGTTACTTCAATAACCAGCAGGCAACCAAAGAGGTTCTGCAAGACGGCTGGCTGCATACCGGTTCATACGCATACTTGCGATTTTTGGTTTGCTGTCCATTTTCGTCATTTGAGATATTTTAGCTGTTTTGTGCTTTACGTTATTTTCTCTTTACTTTGTTATTAGGCCTGTGTGTTGTTTTTTTTTGTTCTTTAGGAGTGTTTAATGTGAGAGAACCGAACTGATAACTAAACTGCATTATGTCAGTGTATTTTGGTGCAATTCAGTTACGTTGCGTGGACTGTATACTAAGCGACCGAAGGGGCAGTTCAGTTTATTTTGCGAAATGGACAAAACGACTTTAGCTTATTTGTTCGTTCTGTACTCGCTTTAATTTCCACCAGTTGTAAGAGCACTCTGTGATGCATTTGCCAAAAGCACTAGAATGCAGAAACACAAAAAATTAATCAAATCTAATTTATTTTATACAGGTTTTTTTATTAAATTTGCAAATTGACGTCGACGATTGCATTTTCTTTGGATACTAAGGGGACACTAATAACGTATGTGATAATTGGGATTTAGGCTGTGGCCTCTTGGTACAAACCTTGGAAAGGTGGTGTTTGATGGGCATGAGCTAATGATTATTATTTATTATTATCAATATGCGAATTGATATTATTTTAAGTAATGCGTACACAAATATCACACAATCGTGCTGTTTATGTGCACGCCATCATCATTTCTTTTACAAAAATTTCTGTGCACGTTTCTTTAGGCGATGTTGGTTACTATGACAACGACGGCCACATGATCATCAGCGATCGCATCAAGGAAATGATTAAAGTAAAAGGTCATCAGGTACAGCATATACAGAATATATATTACCGATTGCTTTTATTAGCCTAGTCTGGAATTTTTAGCCATTTTGCTGTTTATTTGATTACGATTCGTCGGATTAGGCATTACGTACTGGTTTGTGCCTGGTTTTACTGTTACTTAGTCTACTAGTACAATTTTTGTTGCTGCAAATTCTGTTGCCTAAAGGCGCGTACAGAGCGACGTAACTGAACTGAACTGAACTGACTAGGCCTAATGGGCGAGAGTAATGCAATACTGTTCGTCCATCACTTAGTGGAGTTCGCTTTAGTTCAACTCAGTTATGCCGCTTTGTAGCCTAGGCTACGCGCCTTTTCTTTCCCGCCATGCTGTCCATGTACACACTGTTTATTCCTACATTGTTGTAATCACCGAGCTCTTGTGTTATGGCCAAATCAATGCTGTTGTTGATGAAGATGATGTTTATTCGTACTCGCCAGATGGCGCCTGCTGAGCTGGAAGCTTTGCTGGTATCTAATGCTGCAGTCCAGGATGCGGCCGTCGTCAGTAAGGTAGATGAACGACGCGGCGAACTGCCGACAGCATTCGTCGTACTTAAACCTAAGCAGTTAGCTACGCAGCAAGAGCTTCAGCACTACGCCGCCGGTATATAATTGACCTACTTTGCTAAGTAAGTAAGTAAGTAAGAAAACGTGGATTTACATAGCGCATAACGTTAAAAGTAACCTCTAATGCTGCTCGACAATAGTAATAACAAGAAGCCCTAAGCCCCAGCTGTCGCTAGGGTAAACCGACCGTACCGTCTATGTAAGTAAGTAAGTAAGTAAGTTAACTAGGTCAACTCTAGGAATGGCTGTGACACTCGGACAGTCGTAACCTATTATGCCGTGATCACAAACTAAACTGCCACACGCATTGCTCAAGGCTTAGTACTGTCCACGGTAGCCGCAGTTTCCCTGCAAATTCCATTCCTTGCAAAGTGAGGCGACCGATTTAGAGTCTTCCAGGCAGCCTACGGTGAAGATTCGGTGATCCTAGCTTGCACCGTTTTTGATTGATCCATCCGTGTGACGGACGGATGGACAGACAGACAGACGAACAGAATTGCGATGGCTAAGACGCGCTACAACAGTAGCTGCTGTCGCGCGTACAAACCCCGGACAGTCGTTGCTTGCTACCGTGTGGTCACTAAAAATCAATTCGGTTACAGTTGCTGTTTGCGTTGGCGTTATGTGCAGTGTAGACTTGATATGTTTTCGTTTGCTTGTGGTCAGAGCGAACAGCTCCCTACAAACATCTAACGGGCGGTGTCGTCTTCTGCAGTGAAATTCCAAAGTCCGCCAGCGGCAAAATACTACGAAGACTTCTGCGAGAACAGCTGCCACGATAGCATCGAATGCAGCACGTTCCTGGCGCTTGATATTTCCATGCAGTGGCGTTGTGGCCAGGGGGAAACAGTAGGGACAATTCCCTCTCGCCGTAAATCTTTGCCTGTATGAACACTGTTGAAAAATCTACTTCTTGTCGACAAATTTTTGTGCACAAATGCAAATTTGGGGCTAGAAAATCCATTTTGAAAAATATTTCGAAAAAGCTTAAAATCTTAAGTACTCATAATTTTCTGTGTCAAAAATTTGCAGTGCCCGTCGGAAAATTGCAGCTTCATGCCCCGACTACTTTTAGCACACAACGCCGCTGTTTGTTTCTTTCTATATAATGATCGCACATGTACGATGCAGAGAGAGTTTCTGTTTGTATTGGACAAGCCTCAAGGCGTGTACAAAACAACGCAACTAAAGTGAACGGTTTAGATCTGTCTTGAAAGTTTTTAGTTGTCTGTCTTTTGGAGAACACAAATGAAGCATATTGAAAGTCGATGTTTACATAATAAATCACAAACGTCATATTGGCCAGTGTCTTTGTAGAAGGAATCTGCTGAACAGACTCCATTCGTTTAATTGAAACGAACTAAACTTCAATTTCAGGGTCATAGGTCAAACACCAAGGTTACAGGGCCGGATTTTCTGATAATTTACCATTGCGAGATAGGACCATTCTGCTAATACATGTAGCTGCTGCTAGACAGGGCCTAAACCTAGGCCTAAACCGATAGCTATTGGCCGACGCTGACGTCATTGCTATAAATATTGCCGCTATATTGCGGCTACCGCGGACAGCTTAGCCTTGCGCAAGGCTTGAGCGTCTAGTTATTATTATTAATGGACGAAACACGAATATTCTCGAAGCCAGTATCGTACATGTAAAGTATATTTGGGCAATATTGCAGCAAAACAATATGGCTGACAATCCAATGAATATCGAATGCTATCATACACAAGGCGCACTAAACAAAACAAGATAGCTATAACTTTATACAACTTTATCAAATATTGGCCGCTCTTCAAAAATTCTTTCACTGACGCATTCAGCAATATTTTTGAGTGCAAACCTTTATCTACAGTTTTAATGTGTTGTTGATTGTAAATACCGCTTTAACGTTATAGTGCTGTAAAGCCGGTAACATAATTATATGATATTGCACACGGTAGCGTAGCAACACGTGTAAAGTGTGCTAGAACATTTTAATAATTAACTGGCTGCAAATAGGTATACTGCTAATCGTGGCAGTGTCAGTATTTTAGAAATCAGTCAATATCTGATGTATTTCTGATAAAACATGTCGATACTTTTTGGACCACTCTGTACACATACATGTAGGCCTAAATTACACAACAGTGGCGTCATTTTAGAAAATGATTAAGGTGAGGGTTTCAGTAGTCTTTAAAATCTCATTTTACATAACGTATTGTTTTTGTAGCAGTAACACTGTTCCAAAAATACAATTTTCAAAGAAAAATCATATATCTTTAGTGGGTCTGTAGACTCATCCAGTCCCCGCCCCGTCCCTAAATGACGCCCCTGTTACAAAATGAACTCTGGTGCAAACTAAGCTCTTACTACAGGTCCAAATAAAAACTCGAAAAGCGATAGAAAAATTACAAAAAAAAACTATGCAAATCAAGCACATACTTTGGTATACTCATTATCTGTATCCTGAGATACAATAGCGCGCTAAAATGATATTACTAATATCAGTATCATCAGGGGCATATACAAACATGTGGAAAGGGGGTGTTCATATAGGTGAAGAAAGGGAAAGACGTCAAACTTTCCAAATACGCCCTCGATCATCAAATGTACAGAAAAAAAAACCCAGTAAAGTGAGTTTCGAATACATCCTGCATGTGCCTGACTCCTCCGTTTGGGTCAGTTGCGGTAAATAGTCATGCCAAGTGAAATTGTTGAAGAGTCAGAGATTACAGATTTAAACTTCCTTCCCCCTCCTGCTGGTTTTCTGACACACTGGAAGATTCCGTTTACAGCCGTACGGCCAGTACGGAGGGGGGAAATCTATCATATTATACAACACGCATAGTTACGACTTACATCATCAGCTTGTAACCTACTCATATTCGCATACATTATTCGCAAACGTGCATTTACAATCAACATAGTTGACAGCTTGCAGATAATTACAATATAAATGTATACTATAGGATAAAATAAAGTTTATAGCAATGGCAGCAGAGTAACACATTGCAGGGAGTCAAAAAGTAGCAGATACGTAAACTAGAAAGTAACTCTCTCTAAACAATAATCTGATATGATGATGAAGACTCCGATACGACATTCTGAGAAAATTTCTTCCCCAGCTAAAAATTCTACCTAAAGCTATTTTTGTACAATTCTATACCCTGGTCCAGTTAGATCCAGATTTTGACTTGATCGGGCCCTGTTGAATGAAATTTGGGTCCCCACAGAAATTATCTGACATTAATTATGTACCATAAGCTTGCCATAAATTTTGCTGTACAACAGTAGGCAGTTTTGCTGCTATGACCTGATTTGAGACACGGCTCTCTAATTCGGAAGCCGGATATGAACCCCAAAAATGAAGTGCTGCATCAAACGAATTTCTGAATGTCCTCAACACGCCAAAAAGAGGTCCCCACAGCGGCATAGGTCGGAAAATTCGCGCTGCTGTGCGAAATTCGGTTGTCTGTCGGACCCCCTTTTTGCGGGGCCCGTGTTCGCCAAACATGCTGAACATGCCTATCCGGCTCTGTGTCCAGTGCAGGCCAGTCGAAAGAAGAAAAAAAGGGGGAAAAATTTTTCCGTGGCCCTGCGACGTTTGGAGAGCCCCGTCGTTGCTCAAAAATACACTTGTGAACCGAACTTATCATCTGAACTGAGCATGCGTCAGTCGTCAGTTATTTTGCGACGACTGATTTTTCAACAAATCTGACTATTTCATGGATGAACGAATGTATTCAGTATTCCAGCCCGCTTCCCAGACAGCACCCTTTGTAGAGTCCCGCGATAATTGTTTCCGGGGCGCCTCTGTGGCTCTCGTCGGGCCTGGTCCAGTGTCACTGTTTGGCGGCCTCTCTGAGCGCCGTGATCGCTCTGAGAGGATCGGTGACGTTGTGACGAAACTGAGCCATCGCTTCGTCGGCGATTGTGACGCGGTTTGACAGCGAGACTGACTTGGCATCAATCGCGTTCACGTCGTGCACCACCGTCGCCTGTACACACCAACACAGACGCACACCCGCACCCGACGATGTACCACGATTCCCACTAGGTTCTTCCTACTTTGCAGAACTGATTTCTCCTGACATTTTCCTGACTTTTCCAAATGCCTAATTTTCTTTATGATCGACATCAATACACCAATAGTATGTGCATAAATGCATAACAAAAGTTTGTGACATTGTTACGTGAACGTCCCCCTTCTCAGAGGGTCAGGATCTGAGACAGGGCAGTGTCCCGTCCCCAGAAAATTTGTGATATGTTAACGTTGAAATAGCGTATTTTCGTTGATTATTTCGTGCTAAGATAAAATTCGCCAAACTCTCCATTTTCCCTGACTTTCCGGGAGCCGGACATTTCCCCCTTCCGGGCCTGTCAACCGCGGACGTTTTCCCCCTCGGATATTTTTCCCGCCCGGACGTTTACCCCCTGCTTTACGAGTGCCTAGGACGTTTCCCCCCTCTATAGGCCAGTAACAACATATTATCAGTGTCAGCGCCAAGCCTACGCAGAAATTCCTTGCAACGCCAAAAGCAACTCTGCCTTTGAAGTCTCGTCGCCGTTGAGTATTTTTCAAACACAATGAATCTTAGTAGGCGCGACGATTATTAACAGCAATGATGTAGGCCTACGCACCGTGAGACGATTAAACTCGACTCGATACAGACTGAACCAGGAGAGCAGAAGTAGTTAACGCACATCTTTTTACGTAGACTAGATAAAGAAAGCAAAATTCGATAGATTGCAGACACTCTATCTCCTTGCTGTGGCACACACAGTGCGCTATGAGTGGCACTTTGACGTCGCCGTCCGCAGCTGTTTCTTGAGAAGTTAAGAATTGAGACTTCTTCAGACTTGCCTTTTGTTTGACGTATTATTTAGGCCTATTAATGATAACACAAGAATATTCAATGTTTGCTGTATTCTTTCACCATGCTGACACTGAAAATTATGCCACTATCAAGCGCTCCATCGATTCTCATGTAACAGTATAGGGAGCGAGGAAACGTCCGGGTATCGCAAAAACCGGAAGGGGAAAACGTCCGGGGGGAACATGTCCAGGGGGAAAATGTCTTACACCCGACTTTCCATGCGGTAACTTTTCCCGACTTTGTAAAATTCTCTGACTTTTCTTGACTTTCTCTGACTGTAAAAAACCATGCATGATGCAGCATTCAGTTTCATCACATATTGGCCAACTTTCAGAATTCTTTTCAGTTACTGAAACATTCAGCAATAATTTTACTACTTTGAATGTACAGATTCGACCACACTTTTGAATTTTAACGTATCACGCATTGCAGGAGACTAACATCTGCAGAAATTTATTTGAGTCAGACCTTGATCAGTCCCTTCCTGATGGCGTCTCCGACGTACAGTTGTTCGTTGGTGGCGGTGTTCAGGTACGAGCCGGAGTCGGGATCAAAGATGTTTTGGTCGATGGCTTCACGGAACGTCAGGCGTTTCTTCGCCTTCACGTCGACCACTGCATGCACAGCGTACGTTTTCGTCACCGCCTCCGCCTCGCTGTTGTTTATCAAGCGCATAGCATGGCATATTAATACTCCGTTGACACAGTATACAGTTCATTTACATAACATTATTCGGCATCATGATACTATGCGTAAAATTTGAACAAACAGAGGAAATGTTTTTTATGTACCTGTATATTATTTATCAAAGTAGTAAAACGAAAATGCAATGAAGCATACTGTGTGATTCATATGGCAGGTGTCGCTCTGCAACTCGGCGATGGGTTTTTACGCGCGAGAGCTAGCATATATATAGTGCGTATTAGCTATGGTAATTTTCTCTGTCCGTCTGTCCGTCCGTCCGTCTGTCTGTTACAACCCGATACCGTTTCAAGACCAGGTTAGATAAAGACTTCGAGTTTTCACCGTATGATAGCTTAATGTCTAATATTTCGTGACAAAATCTCATGCCGCTGGGTGAGGGGGTCCCCCGAACAAGGGGGCAAAATAGGGGTGCCTCCTTAAAAAGGCGTTATCCTACCGTTATTGGCTCGTCTAACGTAAAAATGGTTGCAGATAAGCACGGACATGCTGCTTATCATAACACTGAATCCTAAAATTGGGGGTTTTCGTGATGTTTTGGCGATTTTTCGCTGCAGAAGCGTGAATTGCGACGAAATGGATAGAGATAGACC
>Ga0056128_1010618_pt1 | contig 11455 bp, 12 predicted proteins | sample WorMetLIZISLAND2_FD_71113 | JGI IMG/M metagenome (GOLD analysis project Ga0056128, IMG submission 71113) | Marine gutless worms symbiont microbial communities from Max Planck institute for Marine Microbiology, Germany - Olavius geniculatus... ... | reverse complement strand
GGCAGCGACCTCGTCATCAGCGGCTGCGTCTCCACTCGCAGCGGAACAACCGTCGGCAGCCAGTTGTACCGTCGACGATGCTTCCACTGACGCATCTCACGAAGCACAGAACCCCGAGGCCTCTGAGCCGGCAACAGTGGAACCACCGAATGACGCGGTCGATCAACTTGGAGGCGTTCCACTTTCAGACAACGTCGACCCTGACACGGAGCACCCAGAACCGCCAGCCGACGTCGAACAATCTTCCATCACAGTTACCGACTCGCGCGGCATGCCGAACGACGAAGAACCGTGCACAGAGAAAAGTGCAAACGACAACGACCACGACGTGTTCGAGGTAAAGGCTGAGCCAGGAGAGAACGACAAGGAGACGAGCAGTGTGGAAATGTTGGAAGTAGCAACCGCGAAGAAGGACAACGAACGAAGTGTTGCGACGAACGACGTCGTCGTAAACGGCGGTGACACTGATCTAGTTCCTGGTGAGATATGTTCGAAAGACTGGACGGCTGCGCAGGGCGGCAACGAGTGGTCATCCAAGCCACCCCCGATGATCAGTTTCGACCAGACCGACACGACGCTGGCGAAGTTTGACAGCTCAGCTCTCGAGAAGATCCTGAACTCTTTGTCGGCGACGTCACTGCGCGACCTGCACGATGGACCCAAGACTAACGACGACCACCACCACGACGAGGAGGTCTGGATGCGTCACGACGTGGTGGATGACGCCTGCCAGTCGTCGCTGTCGATGTTGGACGCCGCAGCGGCTCAGCTGGACGACGGACAACACTTCAAGTCCCGTCGACGCAGATCTTCCTCCGCGTCATCGTCGTCGTCGTCGTCATCGGTTGGTCACTGTTCACCGTCGTGTCTCATTTCACACTCGACGGTAGACGCAGACACGGACATCACCACTCAGCTGCTTTTCACCGGCGTCAGCAAATCACCCGCCAGAGTCGACAATTCGACCAACGCTACGGCAGCGACATCAGCGGCCAGTATAACTTCAGCGAACTTACATTCTACTCCGACCAGCCTTGAACCTGCAGCAGTGGAAGAACGTTCGCTGATTAACGGTTGGTTTGAAACAGACGATTGAATCGTTCAGTTAACTCATGGGCTGAAGCAGTAACTAATAATCTATTTCCTAAAAATTGTTTTCAAAAAGGCAACAGCGATTGCCGAAAAGTCAACAAATCAATAAATGTCAACCTATTATGCGACTAAATCGTAGTCATACCTACGTATCGAGTATGTTGTAAATTGAACGATATGAGCAATAGCTGCATTAATTACCATTTTTTTCTTAGCGTTTCGTCATAGAATACGATACAATAAAGAATAGCACTTGTAACTGACAGACAGTTTGACATTACACTTTGCATTATGCCGTTTAAGTTAATCCGTCTGGCTAGCAGAAGGTGCGTCATTGATTGCGACGTTTGATCAATGATTTTACCTAGCGACAGCTATTGTACAATTTGTACCAGGCGTGTACATGCGTCTACATGATCGATTACAACTCATGGTTTCGGTTTCATGTAACAGGTGTCATAAGCATGCGTGCTGCAAGTCAATATTTCGGTCCAGGGCAGTCGCCACTGTGAAATCTTTTCATGCTAAATCACATCTTCCTCAGATTTAAAATATGGTCTTAAATTAACTTGAGTCAATTTATATATACTAATTTGCGTGTGACTGTGGTTGCGTCGACTGTAGTCTAGGGTTGTTAGCAATACTGGCAAAGAGTATTGCAATAGCAATAGCGATACTTGGTGGAAAAAGTATTGCAATACTAATTGCAATATCTTTTTTTTCTAAGTCAGTATTGCAATACTATTGCAACATTTTGGCAATACTTCGCTCTCCGCTCCCCCTAAATAAATGTTGATTTTTGCCACTGTGTATAACTTGTTCTAAATATTGAGTTAACTACAGACTATGTGATAATGTGGTCAACCCAGAATTTAAACAATAAACAAGTCGTTTTGACATGTTATTTTTGTTTAGTTTATTTTCACAATCGAACAAAAAATGAAAAACTTCTTTGCTGAATTAAACAGCGTTCTCACGATTAGAAGTGTGCTTCGTATCAAAAAGTATTGTTTTTAAGTATTGCAATATTTCGGCCCTAAAAGTATTGCAATACCACGTGCAATACTAAACATGCAGCCAGTATTGCAATATCTGTTGCAATATTAAAAAGTATTACAATACTTATTGCAGTAATTGCAATACCGCAATATCAACAACCCTGCTATAGTCTAATCTGCAATTTTGCAAAATAAATTTTTAGTTTGTGTGTAGTTTTTTGGTGTGCTAAATTTTATAACAAAAATTCGAACGGGAACCTTCCTCGTGTAGATTTATACAAGAGTATGGGAACTAGAACTATGGTTACTATATAGTAATGTTGCGATATCTGAAAACAACTTGAGTAACAGCTAGCAAGTGTAAAGTCTGGCTATACTTTAATTTGATACGACTTTTTGTTTTTTTGCGAATCCTTGTAACGTGTTTACTGCATGCACTTTATTGTTTCACGGCGGAAAATAGTTACAGCTGTGTTCAACCTAAACTTTGCTGAGATAATCATGTGTTTAATAAATGCTCTGTTAGGAGAGAATGGGAAGGTCGATGACGTCAGCAATGACGTGGCTGAAGACGTCGTACGTATTGGTTTATTTACCTCTTAGTTTACGTACCTGCCTACTTACTCTACATTTTTTTGCTATTATAAAGCAAGTGTAATAGTTGTAGTGATGACTGTTGTTGTTGTTTTTGACACATCGATGTCTACATTCTACACCTCTGGCTCTTTATCTCGAGGTTCAGGGAGTTACCGACGCCGGTTTTTAATCACACTCTGTTTCCGTTTAAACCAACCGTGAATTTTCGCGTACTAAACTGCGTGTATCTAACGTTTAGCGTTGTCGCTGTGTCTTGATGCGTGAAATACTCTACACGACGTGTGGATGTGTCAATAGATTGTTAGTTGTGTCGGCAACTCGTCGGACGCAGGCGAACACACGAAGGCTACTTACTTATCGGCGTCAACCAGAATGTGCGGGTTCGTTTCACAGCTTGCTCACAGCTCAACATTTTCTTTTCTTCGAAATTCCGCATAATTGCGGTAATCTGGGTTATACTGTTGTAGCAGGAATCGAATTATCTCTGCGTTATTGCTGCGTCTTATAGATGAAACATGCAATAATTTATCGGTTGCAAATCTAGCATGGCGAAGTGCCAAATTGAGTTAGTTTTCTGATGCGTTCGCATGTGACTTTGTATTAGGCGTCTGCGAGTGAAGAAATGGTTGCAACATCAAGATCACAAGCCGCAGTTGGTGCCGGACGCTGCGTGGCAGCGCTGCTGGGTTTGTCTGCGTGGTGGCGTCCTGCAGCTATATCGTGACCAGAAGTCAACGGAAAACCACAGCCAGCAACACTCCGACATTGGTTCGTCAACGACTTTGATCAACTCTTTTGATTAGAAATTTTATGATGAGTTATAAAAGAGTCACACACCGTCACTTTCGGTTGCGTACTAAAACGAGTCATTAACAGCGAAATTGTGACCGAAAGTGTCCCAACTGTTCTGGTTGTTTTTTATCTTTCTGACTCTTTGTTTTTTTTTCATTTGTATTTTTCCATGTCGCTGATGAAAGTGGTGTTACCTAAAATATGTAAGCGTGTGTTGTGTAACGATTGTGCAGTGATAGAGGGTGGGTTGGTTCACATCGACGATGAACTGTTGAACGCTGATGATCAGTTCTGCCTCTGCACCTCGTGCGGCGACGTCTTCATCTTTCAAGTTAGTCTTACGTGCTAGTTATCGTCGTAATAGACCATATTCTAGCAGAGAATCGTAATGAAACGAAGTAAACAAATCACAGCACAGTAGGTCTATTACCGCGTTCAATGCTGACTCGCACAGGAAGACTGTGTCGCGATAATTATCCGTGTGATTGTTAGTTAGAAATGAAAAATTTCATATTTTTCAGACTGAAATATTAGTTCAAAGAAAGTTTTACCAGGCTAGAAATTGCATAGTCGCTTTTAGTTTTTAAAGCTTTCAGGCATATATTGTTAACAATTATTCAACGACGTCGACAGCTTTTTGGAAATTTTAATAATTTCGCAGAATTTCCGACAATGAGTAAATTTTACGATGGAATGATGTTATTATCAGGTGGAAGGCGGCAGCGCTGAGGTTGCCGGCTGGACGAGTGCAATTCACACGGCCTGTGCGGCGTCACTGGCCAGACATCTCAACCGAGACTCCACCATCAGACTTCTACAGGCCAAGATGAGACAGCTCGAGATCAGCATCGACCTGGTATACGCGTCGCTACGCGTCAGTGCTTGTAAAGGTGTTTTAGTGAAACTACAGTGAACGTCTTGTCGTGCAATATGCCTTTAAAACAACAGTAAAAGTCAGTTATTAGTTTTAGTCCATTTTCGACTGATAAGTTGTCAAAACAGAGGGACCATTTTACACAGCACTGTGAAATTTTCTGCAATTTTCCTGACCCCAAGGAAAACATCTTTATATGCTGCTAAACGCTCGTGCTGTTCCAAACTTAGAGTCAACAAGAAAACGGTTTTTCCTACCAAGATTCTTTTCTGACGTTTTTCTGATTTTTGGTCAGTTCGCTGGCTTTTTTCTCCTACAGCTGCCGAACTGCCACTACACAAGTGCTAGTAACTCACCTTACGGTAAGATCAACAGAACCAAAGATGAAAGAAACTACAATTTGGGTTCGTAGCGTTACGTTGCTTTGTGACTAAGTAAAAGTGAGTAGGTATTCTTAAGTGTTTCTGATCTCGTACGCAGGACGTGAAGATGAAGCGGTTGGCGGCTCGTCACGTGACGTCAACGACGAGCGTTCACAGTCGTCAGGCCGTTCATCGACAACTGCGTCAGTGGGACTCGAATCTTCACCGTCTTCGACTTTCACACTACCGCTACGCCTGCTATGTCGCCTCTCTGCAGAACGTCGAACTGCCCAACTCACTCGTACGAGTTCAGAGTGATTGACATTTGCGCCTCGGTTAACTATGCTCCAATGTGCATGCATGTATTATCTGTTTTTTTTTCTTAGTAACTTTGAAAGGTCAACTCAGCCTGGCCATCCTTTTGTGGGTAGGTGCAGTGAGTACCGGCGAAAGCTGGGACGTAAGCAGGCACACTGCGCTATGCACTAGCCCCGAATCCATAGTCTGGCAGTGTAAACTGGTGTCTGGCTGAGGACTAAGGAAACGAAGAGCAGCGCCGCCATATGGGCTTTATAGCTCGGCAAGGACTTTACGTTATGTTTAACTTTGCAAGTTATTATGGCTTTTGTCCTTTGCCGTCATGTGCTTTATGTCGTCTTACATTTGGCTTTATTCTTTGGGCAAACTGTAAGACTGCAGTTTCTGCCCGTTTGCTCAAGCCTCACTGCCCTTACATTGTGATGTTATTTGTAGCAGCAATGGCGAATTGAGCGATGATGATATAAGTGCACTAGCGCACCGGACGATAAACAACACAGTATCGTGTCGGTCTACCAAAAACACCACAGATCTCATCAGATCAACAGGCTCAGCAGATCCAGTAATTGCTTAGGCCTGCGTTATTATAGTGGCCGCAGATCAGTCATTGTCTCTGGCACCCCAGCGTAACTCGGGTCACAGAAATAGTTTAAGTTAACGATCTGTTGTGATCTGCGGTGTTCAGGCAGACCCTATCATTTTGTTGTCTTTTAAATTCGGCCGCTGAAATTCTTTACAAGTAGAAACGCGCGTGTGTGTTCGTGCATGGGTGTGCAGATGCTGATGTGTGAAGTGTCGAAGAGCGTCAAGGAAAGTCTTCAGTCGTCGGTCGGCTGCGTCATTGCGGCGTCGTTCCACGCTCTGGTCTGTGCTCAGTCGTACGGCGGCCCCGGCGCTGATTGGACGTCGCCAGGTCACGTGACCCAGCAGGTGCCCGCCAACAGCCTGCTGCAGCAGACGACCGCTGACTTGCAGGCCGCAGCAGCAGCAGGCTCCGCTGAGATGTCTACGTTCAAAGCTGCCACTTCGTCCAGCATCGCCATCCAGCGAATGTCGCTTCCAAACAGGTTTATCTCCCTGGCTTTCTCTGATTCGGGTATATGTCTAAATTCCACTATTTCTGTTGCGCTCAAAACCTGCGTAAAACCAGGTTTTTGACAATTTGCTTAGAAGTAATCAACAGATTACATATTTTTTCTACTACGTAGAACCTACGTAGAACCGCCTAGAATGTTCAAGCGATAGGCTAGTCGCGCCGGCGCCGCTCGGAAAAGTATCTGTGGCACACTTGGTTTCTAGGCCTAAGCAACTGATCTAATGGAATTTAGGCTATATTGTCGCTATTTTTCATCATGGTTTAATTCAGTCATTACTGAATTGCATTAAATGTGTATGAATAATAGCTGCGTTGTCTTTTGTGCAGACACGTTGACTTCACAAGTGACTCTGAGTCAAGTTCGGCGGCTGGCGCTGAGTCAACCGCTTCTGACACCGCTAACAGCCACCAACCGGCTGACGTATGTCATTGCATTATCACAGTGCTTGTACCAAGCCCTTTCGTATATTTTATGAATATCTTATATATCGGTATAATACAATACAATACAATTTGAAGATTATTTATTGAGGTCATCCAAGGTCAATGATTTTCATGTTATTTGAAGGCCAATTAATATGCGATTTCTTATTAGTGATATAGGTTAAAGAGTTGCCTATAGCTCTTAATGGTAACCGGTCTCCGAGCTACGGAGCGTCGCCTGCCATGTAGGATCACACGGACAATCACCCATTTAGGTAAGCAGTGTTCATAGTAACCGCTTGATAGCGAACCTAGGACTTTTTGATGATACGTTTTACTTTCTGGCACGGTGGCTTTGTTGCCCAGTTTGAGTGATTGGTGCAAGATCGGCGAGTGTGTGTGCAGCAGAACGCAGTGAGCGATGACGTCACCGATAACGTCACTGACGACGATGATCGTCAACAGCGACTGACGCGCGGTGATCATGAACTTGACTTTGGAATGATGATCGAGGCTAAGCTGGTGCAAGGGGAGTCGGGACGGACGGCTTTGCGTGTGTTCGTGCGAGACATTACGCGCAGTGGCGCCGCTCAGCGGCATGGTACGTATTAGCTGTATTAGCCAAGTGAGTGACTGATCGATCATTTAGTTCATAAATTATTCACTCAATCAAAACACTTTTGTTTAGTACCACCATCGCGTTCCCAGGCAATCACGGGCATGTAGAGAATTCGTTGTTTTTTACTGCTTTTGTAACCTGACTTAGATATTTGTTACCAGTATTTTTTAAAAAATGCACTTCTGTTCTATTGTTTTTAAATTGTAAATAAAAAGTAAATTTGACAAGTTTGAGGCATACAATTGAGGCCACGAATTTAAAAACAAAAATGTGAAAGTGTCGCAGTGCACCACTGCACTTAACAGAATAAAATCAGAAACATGACGAGCTGCTGAAAGATGCTGTAGTTTATTATGATTTTGATATGGAGCGTAATCCCGGAAATGTGGGTCCGACCCCGGTTGCTGCTTAGACGAGTGATTGTCTGTGGACAGGTAAACCAGCTCAGTGTATAGTAAACCACTCAGTTCATTTCAGCATCCGGGCTGGATAAATTGAGTGCTAGCCTGCGTGGCTTCGGTTAAAGCGGGGCACGTTCATCTGTGTCAGATGGCAGGTAACACTGTTGACATATGGCAGGCGACGCTCCGTAGCTCTGCGACGGGTTAACGAAAAGAGCTATAGGCCTACTGTGTGTGTGTAGGCGTGAAGGTGGGCGACGAGCTGGTGACGGTGGAGAGTATGATGGTGGCCGAGCAGGATATGATTCAGATTGAGAGTATTCTCAAGACTACATCATCAGTTGACGTCACAGTGAGGTCAGTGCACGCTGAGTCGTCAGCCAATCAGCACTTGTCGTCGTCGTCATCATCACGACCACCCAGTCAGCTCAGCCTTCCTCCGCCGGCGGCATCACATTCACAGCAATATCAAGTGGTACAAGTGCCGGTGACGACCTCGGCCGAACTGGCTTCCAACGGCGCAAGTGCTGGTATGAAGAGAAATCACGCTTACTTAGAGACATAGACTTATAGGTTCTTCTATTCTTGATGGAACATTGACGACGAGGGATCTTCACTGTTTGCGATCACCAGCAACAGATCTTGCATCCTGACTGACATCCGTAGTTTGTAGTCGTCTCTTGCTGTGTCTTTTTTGGCCTGTCTCTTCTGTTTCTCCTCCTCGAGTCCACAGTACTGCTGCACTGATCTTCTAGCCGGTGGTAAACGTGATACGTGACCAATGAAAATAATCGCTGCCGAATATCATATTTTACGTAGTTTATTATACTGATTGGTTTTAGATTAAAATTACGCTCGTGCTTTTTATGCAAGTATGAAATGTTTACATTTCAGGTAGCACACACACATTTTCTGATGATCAGCGGTCAGGGAAAAATACCGTTTGGGTTCAGGTAGATACTGTTTTTTTTTTGTAAGATCAGCTTCATACATGCATACATGCATATGATGATGTCTGTTAGTTACATGATAGGATTTTAATTGCAGGTACAATTTCACATTCTTTAAGATATTTGACTTATGCAGTCTGTTGTGTTGTTGTTAGGTGCAAGGCAAATGACAAAAGATATTCCAGATCTTCTACAGACTCGATCAACCGATTACGACCCGCCACCGTCGCATGTTTGTGTTAATCTTTATTTGTTATGTTCACAGCACCATATTTTTTTTTACAAAAAAATACTTTTGATTTATTGCTGTTCGTTTTTGTTCCTAGTTCATTTAGTTAGTAAACATGTGCTTTTTAGATCGTCTCGCAATCCATTAAAATGTTGGCCTTCACATTGACAAAGCACACATCGCTTATACAACAGATTACCGTATAGGCCGTAAAAATAAAATTACCCAATGTGCAGCGTTAAAACGTTATGTGATTAATGTTATACTGTTTATGCTGCATTTCTTTTTTCTGTTCTTTTTTGGCCATTTTTTATTTATACATGCATATTTTTTGTAGTAGTTTTGTGTTTAGTCTAGCTATTTTTGGTTTGATCATGCTTGTAATCTCATCGTCATCGAATGTTTCCATGTCAAAGCATGTGCGAAATGTAAACTGTAATAAGGCAGTTTCTTGTAATTGTTTTTGATTTATTTTTGACACAGATGTGATATAAAAACCAGTTCAGGTCGGAGAGTGATGATAAATTAATTGCTGTGTTGAATTTATTCTGCGTTGCAGCACCGGTGTGTCATGGACGGCACTCTGTACGCCACCTTGCGGCCGCTTCCCAACTCTCAGCGCATCAGAAAAATCATCCTCGAGCTGCTCGACACCGAAAGGCAGTATGTCAGGGTAGGCAAGCCACATCACCATTTCTGCGATAAATTTATTAATTTGTTTAAGATAACAGTTTAGAGTTATTTCCAGTGTTCCAAATGTTTGGGCTGTCAGTATTATGAATTTTTAATTTTCCAGTTGTGCTTATCACACACCTCTGTTACGCTTGAGGTACCCGTCAGATGTTTAGTTAGTAAAAAACGTCAAAAACTCAAATTTGTTACTTTTTAACTCAGAATGTCGAAGAATGGACCAAGGCGATCTCATACAATATTTATTTATTAGTTCAGCACTGACATTCAAGAACAGAAGCAAAACACGGTACAAATAAGATTACAATGTCAGGCAAGGACAGAAAGGCTCCATACGAAGCACTGACAACTATCCTATTACAATAGTAATTTTGAAGACGACTGACCACCAAAAATAGCAACATAGCCACTCAAACCGCCAATTTTTAGTTCAAAAAGTCACAAGTCAATGTCAGTGGACGTCAAAAACGTCACAAATGACGCTTGTCTAGCGCATGGGTGGCTGCTTGCGCGCTGTCCGGCCAGCTAAAGGGCTAGGCGTAGGCCCAATCGTTGTTAGGTCTAACTCACTGTCGACGCCTGAACTGCGTAGCGTAGTGGCAAGGGTCTTCTAAATTTTGGGCTGTCGGAAAGTTGTGGGAGAATCTTCTTCTTGTAGGAAACTTTTCATCTAAAAAAGCAAGATTGGGGTGGAAAATTCCCAAATTTCGTGAGAAAATTGAAATTTTGAGCACCCTGTTCAAAATTAGCAGCTGTGTGTCATAATTCTTCGAAAAATTATTGCAACTACCTGTTCTTCTTACTTTTTCAACCCACGACGCAACTGTTGACAACTGGACGGACGCCCGCATACATGTCGGCATTCGGCGCCTACATCTTTTTTCGTTATTTGACGTTGTAAGCCTATATGCATGTGGTCGTGATGTAACCGCTGTGCGGTGATGCAGGATCTGGTAAATCTGATCCACCGATACCTGGAGCCGCTGCGGAGCAAGACGTTCTTGTCACACGACGACATGGAACAGTTGTTTGGCAGCGTCTACCGCATCTTTCAGTTCCATCATCTTTTCCTGCAGAGTCTTGAGAACATCATTGAGCGCACTGTGATGGCTTTCGGACCCACCGACGACATCCTCAGGGTATATAGTGCGGTTTCGTGTCATCGAGCACTCTCGCTAGCATCGAAACAGACAGAAAAATAGCACGAAGCTAAAAACTAAATTAACAAGCAAACAACAGAAGTTCACGTTGAATGGAGCAAAATAGGCCGGATAGGCCTACTAACATTTGTACTAGTTAAAAACAACTAGGATATAATTTGTATTATTCACATCATTTGCTATAAAGTTTTTCCCAACGTAAAATATTTCGTGCATTCGCTATGTATGTTCAATTGTTCATATGTGTTTTATTTTCTGATTTTGACGACGTGGTCCTTAGATTGATATCATGTTTCTTATCTGATATTGGAAAAGCATTTTATCTAAAATTTAGTAGGTTTTAATTACAAATTATTGAACGATTAATAAAAATAATTTTTACAATATTTTAGTCATTGTTACCGGTTGCTGAAACTTGTACTTTGTATTTGCATACATAGTCAAATATATGACATTGTATATGGACTTGTGTGTTCTCACTGAGGACATGGCAAAAACCGTCGCCTGTGCCCTCGTTGGAGCGCGGCTTGATTACGCCAACTCTGTTTTGGTCGGCGTAACGACGAAAAACGTCGCTCGTCTGCAGCGCACACAGAACGCCGTCGCCGTCGCCTGGGGCACCAATCGACAGTTGACCAGCTCATCTGCTCTGCTCAAACATTACCACTGGCTTCCAGTTCACCAGCGTATCCAATTCAAGATCACCTGCATTACATACAAGACCATCCACACCTCTCAGCCTGCTTATCTGAATTCTGTTCTGGAACATTACATTTCATCTCGTACATTGCGTTCATCTGACACTAATCTGTTGTCTGTGCCTCGTGTCCGTACATGTTTTGGCTCTAGAAGTT
>Ga0056128_1010617_pt1 | contig 11455 bp, 10 predicted proteins | sample WorMetLIZISLAND2_FD_71113 | JGI IMG/M metagenome (GOLD analysis project Ga0056128, IMG submission 71113) | Marine gutless worms symbiont microbial communities from Max Planck institute for Marine Microbiology, Germany - Olavius geniculatus... ... | reverse complement strand
TTTTTCTGCAAATTTTATGACTTGGAGCATGATTTTATGTAGGCTTAGTCATTTTATTGTATTTTATTACGTATTTTATTGTTATAGACTGTTCAGCTCCGCTGTAAGTTGACACTGTTATACATTATCATTATCATTAATACACTAAGTGTGGTCACGTTGTCGTGGAACTAGAAGTAACGTCAATTTCTGCCGATCAGCAGTGCTTGATCCAGATTTCATCTTCTGGCTGCCCAGTAAGACCGTACTTGGCCGTGACGGTCTGGTCAGGCGCCAGACTCAACTGTAGATCACTTCTCAACAGCTTGGCTAACAGCACGGAAACCGCGGCCATTGCAAACTCACGTCCGGGACAACTTCTCTTCCCAGCGAAGCCGAACGGTGCAAACGCATAGACAGGCAACTGCTGCATGTTGTTGGCAATGAACCGATCAGGATCAAACCTAACCACAAGCACAGTCACAATCATGATGTTATACTGTAGTGTTCTACCTGCATCAAAAACTGACAACGTAGTTCACCGTCTACAGAGTTGGCAAAACAGATGCAAAGAGACTTTGAAACATCGGGATTTTTGCAAAAAGCCGGAGCGGAATGAAGTTTCCAAGCCGAAGCATACATGCACACTCAACAGAACTGACTGGGTTACATGAACACATTGTCAGAAGCGTTTATACCCCAGAACCCCTGAAGCAAGTTCTCCTCATTCACTTCTCCTCTCCCCTCCTCCCTTTCGACCCCCGTTCCATTCCCACAGGTCTTTTCCAAAAAACGTAATGGGTTTAAGAAGTGCAGTAAGCTCCCCCAGTGGAGTCTGGAACAAAAGCGCAGTCGCCATCGATTTCGGGACATTCTAGATTTAAAAAAAACACACACTTTAAAACATACTAGCTTATGAAAGTTTTGAGACATCTGATGGTTGAAAAGATAAAATGGGGAAAAGTTTTGCAAAAGTTTAGAAAGGAAACTGGCATAATTTAGGTCCTAAATTATACTAGGGGGGCTCCTACATGTAATTCTCGTGAACAGCTTAAAAACTCTCCCTCCCAGTTTTGTGACCCAGACCCGTCAAGAGGGAGAGTAGGGGGGAAATAAGTTACCCCGGGTCCCGCAACGTTCGGGGGCCCCGCCTGTAAAATATAGAAAGTTAAAAACACATTTTAAACGTATAATCAACAATAACTGCCGTCATAGCTAGCATAGAAATCTATTAGCATGTCGTCAAAATAATTATTTATTTACAGTAATGACAGAATGGCAACTACGGTTTAGTTACTTGAATTCATTCGATTGTCAAATAACCGCAGTTTAACGGAATACTAGAACTTTTGTTTCACGGAATTTAGTAAATTAACATCAATTTACGTATGTGCGTTAATTATTTTAATGCGTGTTAATTTTTTAACATGCATTAATTTATTAACGCATTGATGCGTTAATTAATGAGTTAATTTGACAGCTCTAATTTATATTAATTACTTACTTACTCACTTACTTACTTACTTACTTAATTACTTACTCAGTGAACACAAAACTACGAGTTTACTGACGTGTCTGGCTCATCAAAGACATCAGAATCATGCAACGCCACGCCCAGAGCTTGTATCACTGGCGTCTGCAGACGACAAGTTAACAACAACAACAACAACAACAACTATTACTATAGTACTACTACACAGCAATAAATTTATATAGCACACAAACAGTTTCTAAATACCTCGTTTACATGATGAAGCAAATACGAAGCAAACTTAGAGCACACGTCGTGCACTGTATATTGAATACGTTTGCTTGACGTTTGCTTCATGTTCGTTTCAACGTTTAAATAAGGTATAAAGCACTGTAGTGTCAAAGGCTAATACCCTGTTTACACAATGAAGCAAACATGAAGCAAAGATGAAGCAAACGTATTCAATATACACATGCACAACGTGTGCTCTAAGTTTGCTTCATGTAGGGGCCTATGCTTCATGTTTGCTTGATGTTTGCTTATCGTGTAAACGGGGTATAACAGACAGCAAACCGACGGACACAGAAGACCATCACTGCCTGTTTATTACACGTTTTCACACTGGTGCACTACATAATGTTTCACGCTTTACTCAATTCCTACTAGAACTGCACTGCTAAATTTTTTTTTGAAAATTTAATTGACTTTCAACATAAATAATACCAATCTGTGAAGTTCACGAATAATTTATAAAATACGCTGTGTCCCACAAAAAGTAAGTCACTTTCATCTTTATGAAAACTTTAATAAATGTGATACAGTTCTTTTATTTTTGCATTTACTGATGAACTGTCGAAGAGGCAGAAGCAAAAGCTGCCACCTCACCTCAAATCTGTTGCCACACTACCTCGAGAAATTTGAACGTTCAACTGTACAACTTGGCACTTATGTGACATCAGCCAAATTCAATTATGCAACATCAAACATTAATTTTGTCTCAGTATTGAAAATCTGGAACTACTTTTAAATAGGTTTTACTGCTAACTCATGTTTTCTGTGCTGCTGACGTCATTTGATGTGATGTAAATTAATCTACAGAAACACATAAATAAGGAACTGAGTCCATAACAAATATGCACTGTAAATAATGATTTTCCATCAAACAACTGCTATAAAGGTGCACAGATGGAGATTTAAAATTAACAAAGTAGTGCAGCAACAGATTTGAGGTGAAGTGGCAGCGTTTGATTCTGGCCCTCTTCCATAGTTTATCATTAAATGCAAAAAAGTGGAAAAATTATAGAAATCAAACTATGTTTGCCAAAATTATCATTGAAACTAAAAGTGGCTTACTTTTTGTGAGACACAGTGTCTTTCAATTACAGTTACTACTGTTACAATTGCTGACCCACCCCCGCAGGTATGAGATGTCCATCAATGACTATGTCAATGTCTTGAACTCTGCTGGTGAGTGGTGAAATGACCGCCCAGCGCAAAGTCTCATTAACCACCTGCCGCAGGTAGCTACACCACACACACCGCAAATAATGGTATCAACAAGCAATCGTTTAATTTGCCAAAGAAAAATCAATGCCAATAAAAGCAATGCTGCAATTGTTGATGCTTTGTAAAACAAATATGAAACTATATAAAGACTATATTGTAAATGAAACAACAAGAAATCTGAGCTAATGCTCATGAGACGTGCGAGAGCCTATAGCAGTTCCTGTTCTTAGGTAATCTTGGCCTATGTCCATCTGTTTCATCGCAATTCACTCTTTTAAAGCCGAAAATCGCAAAAAATCTTAGGAATGTTAACATTGATGACCTTGAATAACCTTGAACCCCTAAAACAGGGGGTTTTAGTGAATTTTTTGCGATTTCTGGCTGCAACATGCATTTCAAGAGTGAAGTGCACCAAAATGGTTGGCGATAGACTAAGACAACCTGCGTATGAAATTTTCAGCATTGGATGTAGATTTATGAGAGCAATCCAAGTTCGGACCCTCTAGCTTAAAGGAGGCCTGCGCACGTGGGTGTCAAAAAGTTGTACCCTTCTAAAAAGTGGTTATTTATCTGCTGTTGGCTTGTCTAGCATAAAAATGGTTGCAGATAGGCACAGACATGCTGCTTAAAATAACAAGCACTGGCGACGACCTTCTTAGTATTGTCAACATTGATGACCTTGAATGACCTTGAATCCTAAAAAAGGGGGTTTTAGTGATTTTTTGACGATTTTTGGCTGCTAAAAAGTGAATCGCAACAAAATGGATAAAGACAGACCAAAATTACCTTAAACAGGAACTGCTATAGACTCTCGTGCATCTCCTGAGCATTAGCTCTGATTTCTTGTTATGATAAGCAGCATGTCTGTGCCTGTCTGCAACCATTTTCATGCTAGACAAGCTAATATCAATAAAATAATGTATTTTTCAGGGAGTGCCTCTCTTTTGCCCCCTCGTTCTTGGAGGCTCCCTTGATCCAGTGGCATCAAATTTTGTCGTAAAAAACTAGAAACTCCAAGGTATCATATGGTGAAAACCCGAAGTCTCTATCTTACCTGGGCTTGAATCGGTACCAAGTCATGACAGACAGACGGACAGAATTACCATAGCTAATACGTGCTATAGCTATACTAGCTCTTGCGTGTAAAAATAAAATAGTGCTGTAAAATCAACGCTATTAAACATCAGTAAAATGGCAATGAAAAAAATACTAGGGTTAAAACACCAGACGCCCACAGCAGGGGGAATTCTCCTAACCCTAGCATTAGCAATTTAGCTGGTCAAAATGCCCCAGTATTTTGAGTCAGACTGTACATGTGCGCAGAGTTAATCAATACAATTGTGAATGCAGACTGAACAGTGAACGTCTTACATCATCTCATCAACAGCTGATGGAGATACATCTTTATTGTCGGCACAAACTTGTTGCACTTCCTGGCGAGCTGTGAGTTGTATGTCATCATAGACAGATAAACAGTAGACAGCCCACGTCAACACTGCATCAGCACAAGCATGCAACAGCTGAACACTAAGGCTCAGTCCAAATGTATGCAAAACAGACAGCCTGCATCAACACACCAACAAAACAGTATGGCTCTGCGTAAAAAAGCAATATCAAAGCTAGGCAGCGTCACCTGCCATATGAGATCACACAGCTGCTTTAACCCGGCCAGCCAGGCTGAAAATCTGTTTACCAATCCCAGAGGAATAAATGGCTGAGTTGGCAACTCTTAATGGCAATCCCTCTCAAAGCCACGAGACATCACCTACCATACAGGATCAAACGATGTTACACGCCACCCTACACAGGTGAATGCATCCTACCCTAATCCTTGGCCAAACAGATTGGTATTTGATTTACCTATCCACCCCAGACTGTCTGGAAGAATGGTGGTTCATTATAATCAGAGCAAAAAACTTTAACAGTTTACAAAGCTATGTAAAAGCGATATAAGTCAAAACTCAAAAACAGCAAAAATGGTTTTGGGGCGATATTATCGTGTGTTGAATTGCAGACTGGCCCTTACAAGACTAGCCATTCTAAATACTTGAAAAACATTACTGTATATCCTACACAAAATTTCATTGTAGATACTTTTCCTTAACTGACACAAAATAGGTGCAAAGCTAAGCTAAGTGAAAGTCGTTTTCGAGTGTTGACTCATATCGCCCTTACATAGCTTTGTAAACTGTGAAAGCCACTTGTGAGAATGCGTAGGCCTATATCCATTATGTAAGTTTTTACTCAATGTAATTTAACGCACAGTGAATTTGAAAGTGAAGATAAAAATATTTCATTTTTTCTTTCTTAACAGTAACATATAGCTGAAATTTTCTGTTACTGGCACGCTGCCAGCGTTGCAGCTGGTGACGTCGCAGGCAATGCATAAACTACTGCAGTCTGAAATTCAACACGCAATAATATCGCCCCAAAACGATTTTTGCTGTTTTCGAGTTTTGACTCATATCGCCCTTACATAGCTTTGTAAACTGTTAACATTTTTTGCTCTGATTTTTGCTGTTTTTTAGTTAAATTTTGTCAAAATTTTTGGTATTTGATTTTATGACAATAAATTTTTTTTACTGTTTTCAGAATACCTCCGGGCGGGTAAAGGAAGTTGGTGCAAGGAAAAAAATGTGTGACGTAACAATGTCTGCTGCAGCCAATTTTGTCTTTGAATAAGAACGGTTAGTTGCCATGGCAATAAGGGTCGTCATGGGATAAATTTAAATGACACCATCGGATAGCCCGGGTCCGAAAATACGGGTGTAGGTGCAAACAGCGCGCAATTATTTTTTACAGGGGCCGAGTTATAGTCCATTTTCTCCCAAAATTTGTTGCCATGGCAATGGCGGTAGGCAGGGGAAAAATTTAAATGACACTATTAGATAGCCTGGGCCGAAAATAGGGGGTAGATGCAAACCGCATGCAATTATCTTTTACGAGGACCGAGTTATATCGCTTTGAAATCTCCATCGGCTGTAATGCAAAATTTCGCAACTTTTGAATGGTTGCTGTGGCAAAGGGGTCGTTAGGGGTAAATTTAAATGACACCATTAGATCGCCCAATCCCCAAAATAAGGGGATAGGTAAACACAGCGAGCAATTATTTTTTACGGAGACCGAGTTATACCACTTTGAAGTCCCTATAGACTGTAATGCTAATTTTTAAAAATTGGGGCACAAAAGGGGTAAATTTAAAAAATTTAAATCAAAACTATATAAAGAATGTATCCTGCGTCAAGACGCTTCGTTTGAGCCATTAGCGGCGTCGGTCAGTCCAACAAGCTGATCTGTAGCCATGCGCAAGAAAAAAAGAAAAAAATAGACGCCTAATGGCGAATTTCATGCATGCGCAGCCACGCCCCCTTTGAACCAATTGTAACCAAATTTTTCATGTGGGGTCGGGTGAACGACGTGATCACAGGCGCCAAGTTTTATGAAAATCGGTTAAGGGGTTTCGGAGTTACCAGATCCCCCCAAACGCCATTTCCTATACTTAACGTTCATCACCCTTACAACAGTGTGAGCACTACCGTGCTGCACTGTGATACCGATATGGTTTATCTTCCTGCTGACAGCCACACAACCAGCACTACACACAAATCAATCAAATTTAATATAATTTTTACAGCACATCTACAATGTCTCTAATGGAACAAGGCTCAAGTACGCACGCGATGCAGTTGGAGTAAGGGCAGCAATGAGAAAGCTAACAAGATCAGCAGACAACACAGCATCGGAGACGTCCAGACCACCAGACCTCACCGCATCTGCTAGGGCACTGCTACGTTCAGCCGATGACAGTTCACTGTCCCGATGTAATCGCGTCGTCATTTCTAGCAGGACACGATGTAACTTGTCCTTGTCTGAAGCACAACATCAACTTAACTCGCATGCAATGTGAACTACGAATTCACTCAAGACTATGCAATGCTAGCTATTCACTGAGAATAAGCAAAAATGTGGCTACCATTCATGATGACATGTATGTGGCTGTTTGCACAGTGACCAGAGTGCAGTGGCATGGACACTAGCACACACAGCATCAAATGATCCAACAGTGATCAGTAAATGGCACACACAAGATATGCATCATTGTCAGCAGATTTAGAACGTCCGATGACCTTGACCTTGACCAACTGAAATGAAAATTAGCACAGAGGTTACTGCTGTCATAGCAAACGTTTCCACCAATTTTGGGTTTTCTACAATCTTATTTTCAAGGTGATCTTTATTTAGTGATGCACTACTGGCAAAAGTTTCGTGAAAATCGAAAAATGTTAATAGACAGATCAATGAATAAATGTGATGAATAAACTACAGGAGAACAAATACCACACAAAGATGTGAAAACAAAAAAAACTGTCATTTCACACAATGGCAACTAACTGCAAGAATGATTTCAAACACTAATAAAACATACGCTGAGTAAATCGTGCATTGTGATCAGATGCTGCAACTTCATTTACTTCCCATCTCAACTGACGCTCTACTTCTCCAATGCACTAACACAAACCACTGACACATTAGCATCTGCTATTAAACTAACTCTGGCTGACTGACTCATTGACTGACCAACGACATCGATACTTGACAACTCATCGCTGACTGCTGCAGTGACTGGTGTAGACTAGGAACTGCAATCGGATCCCAGGATCCTGAATCACGACTGTTTTCACCAATCCCACAGCATTCCAATCCCAAAATTTCGAAATTACAAAAATTAGTTCAAATTGTACTTCTTGTGTCTTGAATGACACAATTAAGAATTCTAGCCATGTGATGAATAAAACATTTTATGTGTGCTGAAGTCCTACTCTTTGCTGTGCATTGAAATTTGTATTTTGATAGTCACTGTCGCTCCATACAGTTCAGATATACCTTCCATAGAGGCCAATGCTACAACCTAAGCATAATTACGTCTATTTGGAATACCAAAATGATGACCAATCTGTAGCCTAATCCCAAAACAGGATCCCGAGATTACAATTTTCTCAATCGTGGATCCTGGGGTTGTCAATTTAATCATGGGATTGCAATCGCTAGTGCAGACATAAGAAAATCCATTGCTGTTGCAGCTACTTCATGCTTGCAGTAAACACTATTATTTTACATGGCTGTTCAGTGTCCCTATAGGCCACAATATGAGTCTTGCCTATCCACCCGCCTGTCTGTCCATTTGTCTGTCCCATATGAAAAACTGCTCAAATTATAAACATTATTAATCCGTTTAACTTGACTAAATATATAAGAAAAGCTGTAATTCTATAAATTAACTGTACTGAGTGACAGAGGAGAACTGACAACATCAAGGCTGGCATGGACAGTCCTAATGAGCTGGTCATCACTGTTGCTGCTGAATCCGTACAATGTAAACAGAATCACTCGGAGGCTGTAGTCAAACATCTCTCTCATCAGTGGAATGAATTCATCCGCTGGATACTTCGACCATCTCTCTATCATCTTCTCCACTTCCTACCAACACAAGTGACATTAATAATAACAAATAATGATGATAGTGATAATAATAAATTTGTACAGTGCCATTAGGTAGTAACTTCAGAAATGAATTAGCATAATATTAACAACCAATATCATTCAACACTAAGCAGAGCAGCACGACCATTTTGGGATGTACTTCTTTCTAACAACAGAATGTTAAAAACTGGTTAATGTATGCCATAAATATGGTGAAAAAACAAACCAAACAAAAGTTGAGATAACAGTAAAATGGTTTTAAATCTAAAACAGAAACACAGCTTTTCCTGGTAACTAATAGCAACTAACCACAGCACTAACAGTGATACAAAATCTGTACTGGTTGTTGTCGTTATTTGTTGTTGTTGCTAACAAGGCTGCCACTTCTACTACTACTGCTATAACTACTAATGGACATAACGGTACAGTTCTGGAGTTACTGAAGAGTCCCCCCAAAAAATCTTGCACATGAAAGCTTTGAAGATTCTTACAAGACATATGCCTTTCTTATCAGCCAAGTAAAACTAAAAAAAACGACACAGTTCAGTTACGTTTAATAAGTACACTAGAAATAGTTGAGCTAATCACGTGCACCACCTGGTTATATACAGCATAGTATTTGTGTAGAGCTGATGGAGTAAAACACTTGGAATAAGCAGCACGTCTGCGCCGACCCTCGACTCCATTCATCATGTGAACGGCTTCTAACGTCGTGACGGAGTTCAGCGCTTCGTGCAGAATGCCTGCAACGTCCGCACATACACAACTGCCACAAACAGCTGAACTCAACACTACAAGATGCTGACCAACAGTGACAAGACTTCCTTCCATCAACACCATGACCTAGATTACCGTTCAAAACTAATGATTCAATACTTTAAAAACGCCACCACTAAATGACAGCAAAAGCACCACTGCATTTGTATGCTGTAAGTAAAATCATCACATCCTTCTGCAGTTCATTTAGTACATACATTACCAAAATCAACTTGCAAGAATAACAACCAGTTCTACAAACAACAGTGCACTCACCTGCTTGATCAAAAGCATTGGCCTGTTGTGCAAATAGTTCCGCCGAGCCAATACTGATACACAGTGTAGGTCCAAGCCAGAATGATACAACTGGTCCATACTCCTCATGTGTTTTACACAGAAACTCGTGTAGACTTCCACATGCCACAATGTCAGGAATATTGCCTTCCCTAACACACAGAAACAACTCAGTCATGGCTATCAATTGAGTAAAACTTGCTTGATACCTTGACACACTGTGTATAAAGTGGACAGATTCTCAGCTGGACAACACAAAGTACAACAAGCGAAATTTGCCACCAAAAATGCATGAACATGAAAGCAATCATTTTTATTCAGCGATGCTTATTGCATTGTCCATGGTGACTCATGATGGTTTTTATCAGATCTCACTATGTAGTATGTATTTTATTAACTTTGAACTCTGTAATGCATTCAATATCTTAGACTGCTGAAATCTACATTTAATGCTGAAAATTTCATATGCAGGTTGTCTTGGTCTATCTCCAGCCATCTCATCGCAAATCAGTGCTAAAATGTGTGCTGCATCAAAAAATTGCGAAAAATTCACTAAAAACACTTTTTGGTGGGTTCCAGGTCATTCAAAGTCATCGATGTTGACAAATCTAAGTAGCCCGTCATCAATGCTTGTTATAATATGCAGCAAGTCTATACCCATCTGCAACCGTTTTCACACTATAAGAGCCAATAGCGGCAAAATAACGTCGTTTTAAGGGGATACCCCTCTTTGACGCCCTCATTCGAGGGGAACCCCCTCACCCAAAAGCACAAAATTTTGTCACTAAAAACTAGAGTCCTTCTGGCAGCCCACAGTGAAGATTTCGTGATCCTAGCTTGCACCACTTTGATACAGTCCACGAGTGTGGCAGACAGACAGACGGATAGACAGACGCCTAGACGATGGCTAAGATGCGTGAAGCATTCTGCTGTCGCACGTCAAAATGGATAAAGTAGTCACAACACAAAAACAAAAAAAACTAGAAATTTAAGGCAAAGCCCAACGTGAGTGAGCCCTAAGTCCGATTTGGGAAATTAGAGGGGAAGGGGTAAAATTTTCCCGACATCAAATCACGTGGCCCAAACTCAAATGCATTGGTATATGCCGAACGCGCATTGTCGACTTAGGGTAGGTCAACGTGAGCGCTTATAACTTGGTTCGTCGTGGACCGAATTTCACAAAATGTTTTTTGTTCAACGCCAAAAGGATCGTACTTGTTAACGCCGTTTAGATTTTGTCGCTTAGATTTTGTCGCTATCTTCATCGGTTCCAGAGATATTTGCGCTCATACTCAAAAGTTGTCGTAAATCGCACCGATTTTTAAACGTTTTTTGCCCTCCCAAATTTTAAGGGGGGCGGTGCCCCCAAAAGTTGTACTTGCGTTTACACCCTGACCTAGAGCCGCGTCAAATGCCAAAGTTTCGTCGGGCTACACCCGCTAACTCCGAAGTTATAAGCGCTCCTTTATTGCATTTTAAGCCAATTTTTGACCCCCTTTTGAAAAAAAGTTGTAAGGGGGCCCCTGTCCCCGGTTGGGGGTGCGCTAGTAAGACTTCGTCATTCTCTAGCGCGTGTAAAAATTTGGGGGCGCAGCACCGCCTACGGGCCAAAATATCGTTTTCCGAAAAATGCGCTTAGGGTATGTCAACATGAGCGCCTATAACTTTGTTCGTAGTGGACGGAATTTCACAAATTTTTTTTGTTCAACGCCGAAAAGATCGGGCTCGTCAACGCCGTTTAGATTTTGTCGCTATCTTTATCGATTCCAGAGATATTCACGGTCAAACTCGAAAATTGTCATAAAACGTACTAAATTTTGGACGTTTTTTGCCCTCCCAAATTTTAAGGGGGGGCGGTACCCCCAATTTTCGTACTTGCGTTAACACCCCAACCTAGAGGCGCGTCAAGTGTTAAAGTTCCGTCGGGCTACACCCCCTGACTCCGAAGTTATAAGCGCTCATTTTTTG
>Ga0056128_1010616_pt1 | contig 11455 bp, 5 predicted proteins | sample WorMetLIZISLAND2_FD_71113 | JGI IMG/M metagenome (GOLD analysis project Ga0056128, IMG submission 71113) | Marine gutless worms symbiont microbial communities from Max Planck institute for Marine Microbiology, Germany - Olavius geniculatus... ... | reverse complement strand
TGCTGGAAGATGAATCCGGTGCGCAGACGGCAATTGCTTTAAAGGAACGATAGTTTAGTGATAATTTATAAACAATACAAATTGCTGTTTATCAAAACGTCACTGTGACGTCATCGGCAGCAACGTGTAACCAGTTTTTTGAAAATTAAATAGCATTTTTAGCATGATCATTTTTAAATGCCAAAAAATCGGTAGGCGGTCATGTTAAAAAATCTATAACTTCCTCGTTTTTCAACAGAATCACATTTTACTTGGCTGTTAGATGTAGAATGTTTCGATAAATAAAGCTGTAAAATTTCGTATCAAAATCCCAAACGGTTGCTGAGAAAACAGCGAAAAAATTTAGGGGTCCACTTTTTTCTGCCGCACCCTGTATTTTCAATTCAACCCCACGCGCACTATGCTTCAATGCTGATTACAATCATAAATGAGAGGCTACCAAAATAGGTTTGTGTGTGATTAGAAAAAAGAAGGACTGATGTACTAGAATCATTTAAAAATTATTAATGGTTGTTATAAATTGCAAACTGATTTATTCTTTACATAATTATGATGAAGGTCAAAGAAAGAGGTCATTCAAAGAAATTGTATAAAAAAACCCAGTAGACTAGATTTGGGAAAGTATGTATTTAGCAAAAGAGTTATCGATAGGGCCCATAGTTTTCCGCGGGCCGCGGAATTTTGAGCCGAGCCGCGGAATTTGCTTTTTTCCGCGGAATTTTGATATATTCACAGAATTTTGCGGAATTTTGTAAAAGTTGAGAAATGACCGACGATCAGTACGATTGTCGGCTTGATGACGCAATTTTGTCACGGAATGTGAAAGAATAATTCAAACTAAATTGCCTAAAACTGTGGGCCCTATTAATAGCTATCACAATGCGGCACAGTCGTATAAACCAAACACAACACAACTTGACAGACTGCACTTTAAAAAAGATGGATATTTTTATATATTGCTGGCATAACTGAGCACAATGACAGCGTTAAATAACGGAAGTTTCTGGACAGAATACAGAATAGGCCTATAGGCCTATCACAGTTTACTCACAAACGGAAAACCGCGGTGAGCCGTGAAATTTGGACAATTTTGCCGCGCGGAATGCCGCGAAATTGTGCAAACTGGCCTGCGGAATTTGGAATTTTTTTCCGCTGAAAACTGTGGGCTTTAGTTATCGATAGCTAGAATGCACTGTCTGATGTGTGTGTTAACAGCACTACAGTAAATCAGTTCAAAAACTGTTAGAAACGTCAACTGCAACCGGAAGCACGTAGTTAATCTTAGTTATTAGAACAGTAAGTGTTATATGGCTTTTGTCTGTGCTTACTCATGCCACCAGTAATACTGGTGGCTTCGCGGTGAATTCGGTGAATCTCGCTTGACTTATGCCTTGTCGCTCCCGATGGAACATATTAAATCTATAGGCTGCAGACGACTTTTTTCCACCCAACTCAAACTCTGCTTTGTGTTGGCACAGCCATCTTATTGCAGCTCTATTTGAAACCTGTTTTTTATATCGCGGTATATTTCTTATATCGGTTTTCGTCCATCACTAAATGCGACCGCAACACAGCGCCCATTCATCGCCCGCGATTTCTCACTTTCGCTGGAATGTAAGGTCAATGCCGTAGCCAAACAACCGAAAACAGACTTAATTGTTAATATACTACGCTAGCTTTCTGACTACATTCTGCTTTCCACTACTCGCCAGTCACCACGCTCTCGAAAAGGGCTTCGCATGGGGTCAGCTGACCTAGCTGCCAATTTTAGGCCTTCTCGACTGCAGCCCTGGGCACTATCTTTTGGCCACCAATTTAGTTCCAAAGACAGAAAAGTGAATTATAGGCTTACGGGTATGCAAATCTTCTTTACCCGATTACATCAATGCACTCCAGTTTTTGCAAATTATGCCTTTCCTCTTTTCTCGTACTTGCGTATTGTAAAAAAGTACAGCCCTGACAAAATGCACAGGGCTTACGAAAAAAGTTTTTTTCGTAATGCCTGCTTATATAGTTACTGAACTACTTCTAATTAATTGGGGTGCAATGTGGTGATTAATTTGCACAATGCCTGTGTACAACTGATGCGATCAGTATAATCACATTTGAAACTCGACGACGTCGACGTGCTACATTCTGTAAACAGTGACAGCGTTACACAGGCCGATGCAGCGGTTCAAACACTGTTTTAGCACCCTCATTTTCTAGATGTTTATAAATATAATTTGTACTTTGTAAACAAAACGTAAGAACTGCATAACTGCGAACTGCGAATTTCTAGGAAGCAGAGTAATTTACTATTACAATATTACGTTACGTTACTAGTCGGTGCGATGAATGACGTATATTTTCGCCGGAAGTTCCTGGAAGGTAGAGGGTGTGTCCTTTGTTTATGTTTGACGATCTATGTTTAAGTCGCAAAAATAATACAATACAGTTAGTCCGTTTTTGTGAAGAGATATAGCAGAGTTGGTTTAAAGTGCGTACAGTATTTTCCGTCCACGTCATAGCTTATATACGCTGGGGTAGGTGTTTGATGTGTTTTACTGCTCGCCGGCTGGTACGTGAACGGATGTTAATCGCTGAACCACGGCTATGGGTAATAAGCGGATGTGCGGATGTGGCAACGGGTAAAAGAAGGCGGCAGGATAAAATCTGCGGATGCTAAGTGCGGATGTTTGGGTAAAAGACGGATGTGCGGATAACAGTTGTCACGTACATTACCGCAAAAATTTACCAGTCATGAAAGTTGTTGAGTTTTTCAATCATTCGCTCCATAATTAACTGCTGACGCTTTATAGGCGGCGTTCGTTTGAAGTCTGCCGCTGTGAATTTCTTCACAGTTTACACGCTGCATAGGCCTAAGCTTAGACAATGGCCTAATTTCTGATTGCAAATTCGTCTAGGCATTTACTCAGAAAACAATGATCTGCTTTGTCACTTGATGACAACAATGTACAATGGCAAAATACAATGACGACTACGCACAATAACGCACGAGAAAGTGCGATGTCGACGCAAGTAGACGACGCAATGTGCGACAAGACGCACAGAGACGATAGGCCTATACGACGACGACACGGGACGACGACGTATCGACGCACGACGACATACGACAACGCTTGTCAATGCACTACGACAACGTAGGCCTACAGTGACGTCACGTGACCATGAATAACAATGCATGACGACGACGATGACTACTAAGTGGCAGTAAGTGCAGCTGTTGTAAACCTAGATTTGCCAACTGAGGCCTACTTATTTTGCCAACTTACGATTTTAATTTGAACGGCATGCAAAGTACAGCAATTTTGATAACGTGCCAGTCACAGAGCATGGCGCCCAAATGTCCAGCTCCCAAAGGCCCCAAATTAATACAGGGTTATACACCACTTATTGGCCCAGAGGCATGGCTGAGTACGATGGGTGAAAGGCGGATGTTCTCCACATCCACATTTGTCTTTTACCCGTTGCCACATCCACAGATCTGCACATCTGCCTCTTATCATCGTCCCTGAACCAGACACATATTTACTATGAACTTTAGAAACTCTGCAAAGTGAATGACATCTAATGAGGAACCTTGGCGCGTGTAATTTACCGATAGTGATGTTGGATTCTGTCCAAGTTTTTATGGACATTGGATGCGACACCACACAGTACAGTGTCACGAAACACCATAGATCACGCACAGAAGATTAGTGTTATGGTTGTAGGTGGTTATGGTCAGAGTTGTGGTTAGGCTTAAGTTTCGCGATCTGATCTGATCATATAATTTTTGCTGGTGTGGTTGATGCAGCCAGTGTGGTTGGTGTGGTGTTTCATGATACCCTCAGTAGGCATAAAGTCTAGAATTGGATGCTATATTTGGTGGTGATTGTGATGCTGTTTTCTTGATTTGTATATCGTAACTTTTGGCATTGCAGACAATGTCAAGTTGTTCGTCTTCCACAAAGCTATATGTTGTGTTATCACCAGTGACGGCAAATGATCACGTGGTATTTGGAGTGAATTCTGTGAGACCAGTGGATGAAGTACAGGATGTTGTCTATCTGCCTGCTGCTGAATCTGCTTCCACAGTGAAGGTTAGTTTGCACCATATTGTAAGGTAATGTAGCAACGTGATAGGTATCATATGCATGCCACTGAGTAGCAAATTACTTGTGGAGTCTACTGGTGAAAAAAATTGTGGAAATTGATAAGTATTTAGCAATGATATGGACTAAGTATAATAGCTTAGATTTTTTTGACTTACCCTGTATGTGTGTATGTGGTTTATTCAGTGCACGTACAAAGAGATTGAGATGCCATTGAAGCTTACCAATGCTGTGGTACTGAGCCAGCCGGCTGGTAGTTGGGGTGCTGAGATGGGGGCAAATGACCATGCTGTGTCTGTTGGCTGTTCACAGCTTCACACCAGCGATAACATTACTGGTGGACTTACAGCTCAGGACCTTGTCAGGTCAGTCAACTGGCAGTATTTGATTCCTGGTTTCATTACATGTACCAGGCTCAAGACCCATCTGTTAGGGCAAGAGCTGCGGCATTTTTGATTTAGAATTAATGCCTTTAATTTTGCGAATTAACTAATCAGCTAACTAACTGACTAAATGGACATTTTCTGCTTGGCTTTTGTTAGACATTCCTCAATGCAGAAATACTCAGTGACTCTTCCAATTTTATTTTATTATTTTATAGTTACATACAGAGTACGGAATATTGTACCTATTTTTACCTAGCTTTTAGCAAATTTCATCATTTATTTCTGGCATTCAGTGTCAGTTACATTATTTTTCTGCCATGTTATTGAACCTTGAGTGACTTTTCCTGAACGTTTTCAAACATTTTTCTTGGGTTGCATTTGATTTTTTGTGGTATGGTCATGCCTTGTCTAAGCTCTGCCTATCAAGCTTATAACATGTGACCTCAGGTCATACATATTTTCTGCCATCAGTATAATCTGCCGATTTTATGACATATTCTATCACAGACGACACAGAGGCTTATTTCAATTTTTTAAAAAGTGTTCTGTTATACTATTGTATAAAACAGTACATTATTGTGTGTACGTTACTAACCAGTTATGTTTTTGTTCTGTGTCATGTAACATTTCTTGTGCGATTGATTGTCACTTTAAATTCATGACAACTTACTTACTTACTTTTTTACATAGGTGCAAATGTTTGCATATGATGATGGCAATCTGCTAGCAAAGAGTATTTTTATGTTTGATATTTCTGCTAACTGAAGACTTGGTCTGGAGAGGGCTGACAGTGCTCGTGAAGCAGTTAAACTAATTACTGGACTAGTTGATGAACATGGACTGTTTTGTGGAGATGGCACTGACCCGGCAAAAGCAGCTGAGATAGGTTTCTTAGTGTGTGATCGGATGGAGGCCTGGGCGGTAGAGGTGTCTGGCAGACAGTGGGTGTCTGAACACATCACAAGTATGCAGTACAATTTAGTTTAACTGTTAAGTGTTGTCTTTTTTACTTGGCCTTCGTTGTCTCTGCATTTGTTTTTATGCTTTGTTGAGTTTCTGACTGTTGTGAAATGATTTCTGTGCCATCCTGACTGTCACTTTGTATGTGAATGTTGTGAACTTGTTTTCGGTCCACTTTCTGATCCAAACAAATAATAATAATAACAGAGCTGTCAAATTAATGCGTTGCGCGATGAAGAATTAATGCTTGTTAAAAAATTCAACGCGCGTTAAAAAACTAATGTATATACATAAATTTACTTAATTCTGTGAAGCAGGAGTTCCAGTATTCCATTAAACTATGTTTATAGGATGATTGAACAATATTTAAGTAATTAATAATTGTTTTGTTGCCGTTCTGTCACTACTATCATGGTTCTCTGTCACAGCCATGAGTTTGTTGGCCGTCATTTCACCCTCTTGATGTAGTCCACCTACAATATCAGCAATATTAATGATGCGTTATTAACGCATTAGCGCATGCATTAAAAAAATTTAACGCTTTGACAGCTCTAAATAATAATAATAATTTGATAGTCATGGTCACAACAGTGTTGCTGGCACTGCTGTCATGGCACATCCATTTCTATAGTTTACCTGATTTTTTGGATTAAGCAGAAACCGATCTTTTCTGTCATTTCTGCTACATGCTACTGGGTAGCTACTAGCTACCATGAATAGGGTGTGTCCTAAAATCTCTCAGGTCAGCAGATTGCAGGAACAGAATTGTTATGGGCTTTGTGACAGACAGTGCTAGATAGATAGACAGAATGAATGCATCCTTGACCTCCATTCGTGCAAACAAACTCCATGTATATGTGTTATTGTAAGTTGCTTTGTTGCACAAAAAGTTTGAAGGAGATGAGGTTGTTGGCTAATTTCAATCATTGCTGTTAGTCGCTTTTTGTATTTCTTCAAAGTTTGTTGTCATTGGGTATTGTTTTTTCTCACTTTTGTCAAGCACTTTGTGATGCATATGTGTGCATGAGTCTTTTGGTTAAGTCATTTCACTGATGCCGTTTCATTTTCCGTTTGTAGTGTTAGCTTGTTACTATTTCTCATGTCTTTCCAATTATTGCATTTGTGTCTATGTAATTGTGTTAATTTTTGCTGTAATATGTGCCCATTCAATATAAGACATTGCGAACAGACTTGCAACGCATGTGCTCCTATTGTCCTCAGTTTGGGTCAGTTTTCTCCTGCCTGTTTCTATTGTTATAGAATTGTACTGCTTCCTGTTGTGAATAAGCAGTGACTGATTTCGTCACGAGTGTGTAGAGAATTTTAATTTTTTTAGTGAAAAGTTACTGACCGAAATACTGACATTGATTTGGAAAATGGAATTGCTATTTTGGTTACATATATTCTACGAGGGTCGTCTGATAAATAAGTTACAAAATGATGTTATTTCATTAATTTTTAAAATAGGAAAAATCTGAAATATACGTTTTGTAGGGAATTTAATTATAAGTACCTACTGTGAGTTTTATTACGATGACGTTACTGTGACGTCTTTTATAAATATTAAATCCGGCAACGTTACCACTGAAATTGCTCTGTAACGAACACCGTGCCATTATTTTCTTTTTGTGGGCAAAAAGACTTCGTGCAAATTTGATTCACTCTGAGATGGAGTTAACGTGTTTTATGAAGCCAACAGTACATGCTTTTTGGTAGAAAATGTTAGTTGGACAGAAATTTGCATCAGGTACCAAAGTGCAATTGGTCCTTCTTCAGTGGCTTGGACAGCAGCCAACATCATTCTTTGCATTGGGAATTCAGAAGCTTGGTGACAGATGGGACATAATGTTTGAATGAAATCAGACGATATGTTGAGAAATGAAACAATTATGTTCAACCTTTAAAGATGAGACATTAACTTGTTCAGATTATTCGTTTTTTCTCGCTCCTGGGCTGTTTGTTATTTGTGAGTTATGATAGATTACTGACAGAGAAAATAATACACAAGTAGACTGTTCTATGAACTGATGACGTCGCAGTAATAACGTCATCAATAAAAGAATTTCAGCGAATGTTCTGAATGAAATTTCCTACAAAATGTATATTTCGAATTTTTTCTGTTTTAAGAATTAATGGTATGGCGCCATTTTGTAACTTATTTATCGAACGACCCTCGTAGTTATATGCTGATGCTAAAACTACTTTATAACGTGTATAACGTATAAGTTTTTTTCAGTTATTCAAAAGTAGAGCTATGCCATGGTTTTTTAGAAGTGAACTGTTTCAAATGTTCGGAGTCATTTTTTTTCTGGCCAGATTTTAGTCCTCTCAGTGAATCAACAGTGTGATAAAGCATTTATACGCTTAATATAGTTGTGAGTTTTTACGTGCGAAAGCAGCTGCTTTCAGCGCGTCTTAGCCATCGCAGTTCTGTCTGTCCGTCTGTCACACGGGTAGATCAGTCAAAAACTGTCTAAGCTAGGATTACCAAATCGTCACCGTCGGCTGCCCGGAAGACTCTAGTTTCAGGAACCGTAAAGCTTTTCCATAAATTCGAAGAGGGTCACCCCGAACGAGGGCGCTAAATGAGAGGGGGGTGGGCAAAGTTTGCTATTTTTTGGCCAATAAGTCTCTGTATCTTAGTAACGGTGCGAGATAGGGTCTAGGTTACTATTAATCACTAATAGGAAGTCGTACACTGGCTCTCGATTGGCGCTGAATTCAGTGACCTTGAATGACCTTGAACGCCAAAATAGGGTGTTTTATGGATTTTTTTGGCGATTTCGGGCTGCGACACAAGTCTATATCATTCACAAGGTGGTGCCATGGAACTGTCGTTATGCGATCTAGATTGAGAATTTGGTATTTGTATATTAACTTAGCGTGAACACCCCAGTTTTCAGCTAAACTACTGAACGGGAACTGCTATAGGCTTTCGCGCGTCTCGTGAGCATTAGCTCAAATTTCTTGTTGCTTTTTGTTATAGTCACATCTTAGTACTTTTGCCATGAAGGCAGGAAAGTTTCAAAGTGCGATTCTTTCAATATATTATGCACAGTTCAATCTACATACTAAATTGTAAACATTTTTGCTGTCATGACATTGTAACATTACTACCAGTAGCCGTAGCATGTGTTGTATTTATGTAGGTGGCTGGAAATGTTTAAATGGGTCCTTCACTATCCAGACAAACTTTGACGACTCATCGGCAGATCTCAAACAGTTTGCAATGGAACATCGTGGATGGACGCCTTCCGACGGAGAGCTCAACTTTGCACGAGTGTTTTCCACTGCTCTGTGGCACGAGGATCAACAGTACAGTGGCGCCATCTACTTCCAACATATAGCAGAGAATGGTGTGCTGCTTCTGAATTTTTTTGTAAATTTTTTCTTTAATTTTTGTGCAGCTGCAAATGCTTTTTCCTGCTCATGGTGAAGTTTTTATACGAAAATTTTTCAGTTCTTGATGTCGTTGGTTGAACAATTAAACCAGAATTGAAGTTTAAAGTAGTAGTAGGGTTTTGACATAGTTATGGGGTGAAGAAAATCTAATTTTATTGTTATAGACTTGATAATAGACTTGATAACACAAACATTTATTAATTGTGTCTGTATGGATTTGACACACTGTAAACTGGAAAACTTGAACTTCTGTTAAACCAAAAAATGCATTTTTTGGACAGTTATCGTTGTTAGTTTTTTAATGTAAGTTATAATTGATTAATTTATTAATTTCAGTAAAGTTAAATATTGCAATTTTTTTAGTTAATACCATTCATGGTTATGTAGTGTTGTATGCATGTGTTTCTGTGTGTGAAGCTAAGGGTGAGTTCACACTAGAGTCAATGTTCAATGTGCTGAGACATGCTGAAGTGGAGACGTGCCCTGAGGGATTTATCGTAGCTTCCAGCCAGGTGTCGTTGCTTCCGCGTCATTCCACAGGCGGCGCCAGCGCCGACCCCGTTAGCACCCACTGGCTCACGGCCACACCCGTACCCTCCCTGTCATTCTTCAAACCGTTTGTTTTCACTGGTGCCGGGGAGCTTGAGGGAACCACGACAAAACTGGGAGCCGAGGAGGAAGGGCACCGACTGTGGGTGGCACATCGGGGGTTCCGTGAACGTCTGGAGGGTGGGGAGGGGCGGACGGGAGTAGCCAGGGAAAATGTGAGACAGCTGGAGGCAAGCTGTGCTTCGGATGTGGATCAGCTGACCGGGGGTACCTGCTCTGACCCTCAGGCTACAACCTCGGGGGCCATGGCTGGACCACCCTCCATGCCTGTCTCCCTCTTCCAGCATCTGGTAGACCTTGAAATTAACTTTTACTAGAGACACTGTTTCAGCACCAGACTTATCAAGCTGTGTTGCTTATCTGCTGACTTTGTCGGAAAATGTGTCATTCTGCATTGCAGTTGATTGTTTTGTCTGACCTTCGCAGCAGTCTAACTATATGATTGTTGTAAAAGAATGTTGAATGTTGAATACTGAATGAATACAGATTCACATTTATGCATGAAGAACTTGGTTTTATGACAGCATTTCGTAAATCTTATATCTTCACAGATTTTTGTCAAGAAATAGCAGCTTCCATTTCTTGATCATCAAGCTTCCATGATAAGCTTACAGAAAGCAAGCATAAATCTGGCATTTTAAAGTTAATCGGTTGTGGTAATTAGTGTTTCAAATATTGGTGTTCAGTGTTTTACTGACATTTTAAGAACTGTGCAGCCGTGACATTTTGGCGTTTTGAGTGCTCAGAATACATTAGGTGTTATATTGCAGAATTTTCAAAGTCTGCGTTGTGTTATGTGTTAGTTAATGACAGTGGAATTTATAAGAATCAAACTATAATAGATGATTGTGATATGCTGATTAATAATACTGTTTTTACTCAAGTTTGTTTAACAGTACCACATTGTTTTTTTGTTTGCTATGATGTATTGTGAATTGTCTTTTTACTTGCTCACGTGTTATACAAGTGATAGAATATTTTTTTGATTTACTCATGGTAGAACACTGCAGTAAATGTGTAGCAAATTAAATCATCCGTGCATCACTGCATGTAGTACTGATTTGATCACTCACTGTTGTCTTATATGTGGAGCATTTAGCTGTGGCTTCAGTATCTGATAACTCTCTATCTGTATGTGCTGTGCTTGTGTAAATGTACATTTATGTTCTGAGGTCACGTCTTATAGATTATGTACTGTTGGAAGTATATTTTTGTAATATGCAACGATCTGTCTCATCTTGTTTAGTGCTGGAAAAGCCTATAGGAACTCGTCACCGCCTTATATAATGTGCTGTGGCTGAAACCCTACAACATGCCATTTAGCTACAATGCATACGCTACAAACAGAAGACAAACGACACACTAGACTGCCTCAAAGCCTCAACCTAATGGAAATTCAGATAAATTTTACCTTATTTATTAAAAAGGGGCAACCACTCAGAATGCGTTCAGTGCCTCCATGCTACTACAGTGGGGCAGCGTGGAACGTTCCTCGATGACCTTGCACTGACCTTGGACCGCCAGGCGGCGGTCTCCCGCCAGGTGGCGGTCGCTGACCGCCATGAGGCGGTCGCATCAGGTCAGTGCTCAGTCTGCCTCGCGCTCAGCACTGAACGCTACCACTCATCATCGTGGTTGGCGGTCTGCAGTCAGTTTTACCTGACGTCCTGGCGATGCATACTATAGAAATGATCCCTAAAAGTATGATCTTAGTCGGGCACTTGCCAGCGACAACTTCTTATAAACCTAGTAGCAACTTTTATTCGGGTGTCAGAATTTGGCTAAAATAATACACTAATTTTCTACGAATCACATATTTATAAACAGTATTCAAATGTGCATTAATCACAGGCTGAACGGTAGTTCAAGCCCTGTGTTAACGGCGACTTCTCTTTCTTATGGGAAAGCCAAAAATTCGACCCCCACAGAATCAAAACCCCTGACCCGATTAAGATAAAATTTGGCAGGGTTGATTACGTCGGCGAGGGGACCCGTCATGCA
>Ga0056128_1010613_pt1 | contig 11457 bp, 8 predicted proteins | sample WorMetLIZISLAND2_FD_71113 | JGI IMG/M metagenome (GOLD analysis project Ga0056128, IMG submission 71113) | Marine gutless worms symbiont microbial communities from Max Planck institute for Marine Microbiology, Germany - Olavius geniculatus... ... | reverse complement strand
CTCGGCCCATACCAAACTTTTCAAGCACAACGAATCCGCAACTGAATGGCAGTGCACTGTGTGAAAAATCATTTTAGGCAAACTTATTTTGATAAATTTATGCCGACCTGCCTTAGGGGTCCGGTTTTTTTATGAAACACAGTGTAGTGTTAATTCTGTACTGAGTTTGCATCTCAGTGATTGGTGTAGAGGTAATACGGCTGTGTGTAGGGATGCTGTCTCACCAGTTGTTGCAGCATATCATTGATGGCAAGAAAGCCATCATTCAGAACCCCACCGAAGCTCAGCGGTTAGCGCTTTCTTCTCATCCCAGCTTCCTTGTAAATTTGCCGAGGGCTTTCGCTGCTTTTATTTGTGTGTAAGATGTGCCGTACGGTAGTGGCTGTTGAAAGTCCTTGAATTCCGTTGTTTAAGTCCATTAATGTTGCGGAATTTACTTTGTTGTGACCGGTAGTGAAGCAAAAGCAACACTCGATCAAACATTTGCGTGTTTACTTCAAATGCATATGTGCCGGTGCATGCTTGCATGCTGCTATATGAACGTGTATAAGTGGATTAATATTGACTGATCCACTGACTAACATTGGGTGAGGTCAAGTTAATCTAAGACCAAAGTCAAGATCAAATTTGACCTGACTTTGGTCGAAGCCCAACGTTAAACTTAGAATCAAAATTAAATCAGCTGACAATTTTCAATGTCGAAACAGTACAATTAGGGCTTAGCTTGACCAAACAGACGTCCCAGTTCGTTATTTGAGCATAATATTTACTTTTTGTGCAGTAAAATAACGTGCGGTGTCTGGTAACTAATAAGCATTTAGTTACTTACTCTCTACCGGCGTTAACTACACAGACGACACAAGCATGAGTAATGACGTCATAGCTGGCACAAATATTGCACAAAATTCCTTTTATATCCTCAAAATGGCCACATAGGAAAAAAACTAATATTGCACACATTACCCGATATAATTTAGGCCTGAAAAACACTTCTATAATGTTAATTTAACTAATCATATTATTGCAATTATTTGATGGTTGCGAAAAAAGATGAACGACCAGAAATGAAAGCCAAGTCAAAAGTCAAGACTAAAGTCAAGTCCAGCTTATAGATAAGTCCAAAGTTAAGACTTTAGTCTTAGACTAAAGTCTTAGCGAAACTTGGCTTTACCCGTTGCATTTTAAAAATATTTTCATTTCATTTCTTGCATTCAGGGCATTAGTGTGTGTAAAAGCTTCTTTGTCTTGATTTTGTTGGTGAGTTGTCTAAAGTGTACTATGTGACTGGTAATGTTTCGACTATAACACGTTGCACCTTTTTAACTAGTCATTTGGCACAGCAAGCAGCTTCATGAACTAATAGCTTAGGTGATGACATTTTCACTGAACAGTACATTAACTCGAATGTTTTCTTGGAGGCTCAGAGTTGTGAAGCTGTAACTTTCTATTTTTTAAATATTTCAAGGTAGTACATTTTTATTAGTATTTGAATAGTGCAGTAGTGAGTAGCGTGTGATATATTGTGCTTATAGGAAAGACCATGAGAAGTGTGAATTTGAAGTCCATGAAGTGTATGCCGTTGACGTATTGGTCAGCACAGGTGACGGAAAGGTATATTTTAGCTCGAAGTCATCTGATGTACATTGTACAAGGTTTTTTGTTAGCTGCAGTAATATTTACCGTGTTGTGCATGATCAGTTTTGCATGTTCAGTACCAGATTCTTGCATGTGGGGCCTGTAGCAAAATCTCAGTATGCCATTTTTAGTGAGTGATCACGACCAGAGACCTCTAACTTTGCAGTACTGGTTCTCATATGTAATGTACTAAACATAGAGCTGTAAGAATGTTCATTTTAGTACATGTGCACTTGTCTGGAAAACCTGGAAATGTCAGGGAATTTGAAACGAGCGATTGGCGACATCCCAATTCTGGGATTTTGGGATTACAAAAATTAGTTAAAATCGTACTTTTTTCGCATGTTAAATGATAGAAATAAGATTCTTACCCATCTGGTGAATAAAATATTTATGTGCGCTAGAGTTCCACTCTTTGCTGTGCACTGTAATTCGGATTTTGACAGTCATTGTCATTTCCTGCAGTTCGGATATACCTTCTGTGTGGGCCTATACTACACCATATGCATGAAATAGGTCAATTAAGGATATCAAAATGACGACCAATCTGTAAGCCTAATCCCGAAACAGGATCCCGGGATTGCAAATTTCTCAATTTCTATTGTAGAAGTTGAACTTGCTGTTCCATTACCATGTGTTTGTGTGCATTCTGCCTTGAAAGGCCATCCCCGAAATGACCTATACTGTGTCGGGTGGGACGTTAAACCATACTCACTCACTCACTCATCAGCGCTGGGGGGACGGCCTGGATATTTGCTTTGAACTTTCATAACGGTACTGTGTTTCTTAGTTTCAGTCAAACGTGACATATTTTGCGCCCCAGGGCCGGGAGATGGACACGCGGACAACAGTTTACAAGCTGAAGAAGGAGACAATCTACAACTTGAAAATGAAAGCTTCACGACGTATGTACTTGATAATACAAGAAATACATGTTTAGAGTTTCTTTTCATTGTTTTCTTGCCTCTGTCGTGCAGATTATGTTCTTGTTTTGTTTTGGCAAGTGTTTTTTTATGTCAGCAGGGTCACTCAAAAACTTGTAAAGGATTTGTTGGGGAGCGATTTTTTACATTCCAAGTGCTCGAAGTAATTTCTTAAAATGTTTTTTCCCCAGTTTATTAGCTCTGTAACGCTGGTTGTATTATCACTTTGGTAGTATCATAGCTCTGTCGTCTTACAATGTTGTGTGTTATCATTATAAGTCCTCGTGCCGCATCAGCAATTGTCACACGTTGTCGTCGTCGTGTGTCATCGTCACGCTTTGCGTCATTGCCATCATTGCACTAAATTGTGCGTTGTTGAGTGTCATGTGTTGTTGTAGGTTGTCATCGTCAAATGACGGAGCAGACCAATGTTTTTTACGTAAACGATCAGGAGAATTTTGCACAATTTGTACATGAATTAATCAGGGATTTTTAAAGCAGCCTAAGTAATGCAAACTACTGCTGTTGTCCATCAATTTGTGTTTATTATCTAGGGTTTGAATCTTAAACAATTTCAGTTTTGTCACCTAAGATAACTGTCTTTTGCCAGCATCAAGTTGTCCGACTCTAATTCTGCATTGTGGTATCTTTTGGTGTGCTTTCAGTGTATTTAAGAAGCGATTGTGAGTTTGTTAGTATTTATTTGCTGATGTTGCAGAATTTTACAGTGAGGTAGACAAGAAATTTGGTTGTATGGCATTTTCACTGCGGTCAGTGGTCTGCTTTATTGCTGTAATCACTATGCTTTGATTGATGACTACAATTAGCGCTGTGGAAATTCAGGCTTGGGTTGATCATTAAAAGCCCCAACAGCATTCTGAAGTAGATATGTTATGTTCTGCACACTTGCAATATCTGTAAAAGTTTTCTACACCGACGTCCATAAAAAACATGACACTTATTTTTTGCATAGCTTCATGCAGCATTGGTCGATTTTAATAATTTCTGGCGTGCAACATCAGGAAGAAACTTGACACCAATGACTACTTTGGCCACCTCACTTTAATACTGTCACTGCACTACCTTGTGAAATGCAGGTTGTTGAGCCTGCTGTTTGCGAGTGGTGTCAGCGTTTGCCGCTCGCATTCACACTGGAGGAAGACATTTTGAGCACATGCTGTAATCAGAAGGATGTGATGTGATACGTGTGACTTTTTGAGATACAATAGTTGCCAATCGTGTTCGTTGCTTTTCAGTTACCGGTAATCATTTCTGAGCGATGCATGTGCTGTCCAGTATGAAATCGTTGTAAATGGCCAAACTACGACTCTTGCATTTCACAAGGTAGTGTAGCGACTAGCGACATTATTAAAGTCAGGTGACCAAAACTACAGTCATTTGCATCAAGTTCTTTCCTGATGTCGCATGCCAAAAATTATTAAAATCGGCCAATGTTTCACAAAGCTATTGAAAAAAATAAAAGTGGCATGTTTTTTTATGGACCACGGTGTATATCCACAGCCCATAGAATGCTGCTGATTTTCGTTTCCTTAGCCCTCTGCCAGGCACAAGGCTAATTTACATTACAAGACCTCAGATAGGGGCTATTCCGTTGCACAATCTGTCTGTTCATGTCAAGCTTTCACTGCTTTCCCATGGAGGGATGGCCAGGCTTAGTTGGCTTTTGTGGCTGGTTACATACTGTGATGGTATTTCAATATTTGTACCATCTGGTATTTCATCAATTAAAATGATATGTTTTTCCTGAGGCTGTCTATCTGCTGGACCAGATAAAACTGCTCTACTTTTGTCTTTGTACATTTGTGACAGCTGTTGAAGTTTCTGAATGAAAATGTTCTCTAGTGTTTCTGCTGAACATAAAATTTATTTATTGCTAATGTCTTGCAGTGTTAACTGTTACAAAAAGCAATTGTTCTCCTAAGCTCTGATCACTTTTTTCACTTAGCAGAGAAATGTTTTTATTTTGTCTATTTTTGACAGATTTAATTATAGCTATTGCACTCTCGTACATGCCATATCCACTGCATATTATATGACTGTTCTATATTAGTATTTTAAAAAATTATATTACTGTTTTTCTTATGATTTAATTTGTTTATAATTTTTATAATCTTGTTAGTTGAATGAATTCTGAGCTTAATGAATTTTAGACATGAACAAACAGCACACTAACAAATAAGGAAATATTATCTTATTTGTTGTTGTCGATTTCAGGTCATTTGAGGATGAGAAGAAGGCAAAGATGGGAATTGTCGAGTGTGTTAAACATTCTTTGATTGAGCCGTTCTCCGTTCTCTATGAAAGAGAAGGTATTCTTGTTCCTGTTCTTGTTCTCTTTTTTTCTTGTGAATCTCGATCAGGTGTTCATTATTCAGCTCGGTCACTGGTTAACTGCTGTTGACATCACACCTCACACGATAGTGTGAGTGTTGTAAGGACAACTTTCAAAGTATATGGGAAAAGGCAAACTTTTGACCCTCAGCCAACCAAAAACCCCTGAACTGATCGTCACCAAATTTGAATGGCGTGATTACGTCGTGGTTACCACCAAAAAATTGGGCTCAATCCGCCCAAAGGTTTTTGCTCCCCATATAGGTGAAATATACACCCCTACTGTTTGAAATTTACTACACTTTTTTGGTTCTTGAACTCGCCTACAGGCAAGCCCGTTAGACCGATTTTTACGCTTAATACGTCAAATGACACGGTTCTGTGCAAGGAAGTGCCTTTTTATTGTTATAAAATAAAAATTTTATTTTTCACTTATTTATTCGAACAGTTCGAAAAAAAATTACAATGGCGCCTATGGGGAAAATTTTAAAATCCTAGAGTCATAATTTTTTGTTCTAGGATGTGGTTTTCGGGGATGGCCCAATTAATGGTGACATTTATATTTATCCCTGGTTGACCCCCGTTGGCATGGCAATGAAATTTGGGACAAAATTGACTATAACTCGGCTTGTGTAAGAGATTTTGGCGAGATTTTGCGACTATAGGGGGTTTTCGGGTTTTTTTACATATATGTTTAGTAGTAATTGCTAGGAAATTGTTACGATTTTGTCAAGACATACTATTTTTTGTCTTCGAGATGCTTGGAGACCAAGAACATATCTCAAAGACTACATCATGAACACTAGTATCCTCTTCAGTGGTTATGCGCCCTGATTCTTTCTGAGACTTTGGCGTTTTATAAATCATTTAATTACTTACTTTGTTGCATCTGCTAACCTCAGCGTCATTTCTGTTGTGTTCAGCTTGCATTGTTTTTTCTCTGCCAGTTCTTGGCCATCTATAGGATTTTACTGTTTTTCCCAGTGTTAAGCAAAGACTGAGTCTATGGCTCAGCTGTATCACTCCAAAAATTTTGATGACATTTTTCCACTGTTGGGCATGGCTCAAGGCAAAATTGATCAGACCGTTTTTAATCATTATTCGGTATTCTTTGTTATTATCAGTTGTATTCAGCAGGTGGCAGCACCGTGCTTGGCATAGGTTTGAGATCTCTGGTCACTTGTGGTTCATGCGTGAAACTGTGGGCTGCCCTTGTGTGCAATATTGCAGGTGAACTTGTAGCCCAGTTCAAGTTTACGTTACTTCTAATGCCAAACGGTCCGATGAAGATCACCGGCTTGTCGTTTGACGAGAGTCTGTTTGAGTCTGAAAACAGTGTCACCGATGAAGAGATGAAGGTACATATACGAGGGTCGTTCAACAAATTCCAGGACTGTTCTTCTCAGTAGTCAAACAGTGACAGTTGAAGATCAAAACTATTATTAAGTTGCAGGGCCACTATTGTACATTACTTATTGTGGTTTCATTTATGACGTCATGCTGTGACATCATTATTATTGAGATATAAATGATGGACATTGACATTTGGCATGGTCACAGAATAATCATGAAATTTTTTAGTCGTAGAAGGCGTAGAAAGTGCTGAAATTTATTGCAGATTATTTGTTATGTTTAGCAGCGACACTTATATCTCGTTCGAATGTATTTGAATAGTTTTCCGGTTTTTGCAGCGACATTTAGTTTAAGAACAACGACGTTCAGCAACATGCGTCCGGATATTTCTACATGGTGTCAACAAAAACTTAATGCTACGGGTTCAGGCCGACTTGTAGAACAATGGAAACATTGCACTGAACTGCAGGAAGATTATGTTTAACAAGAAATATTTAGATTATGACCAATCTAATGTACTCCCCGTGCGCATCATTTTCTTTTGTATTCTTTTAAGAGCTTTTTCTCTCCTTTCGGCTTGTATTAGAGACCAGGGGTCTAACTGAGACTCGTTTAATATTATAAGCTTACTAATAGTGACTGGCATCAAGGTTGTTATTGAAAATTGTCTTCCCAAAGTTCATAAAATATTGCCCAATTTTAGGAAGTGAGACGAAAAAAATTTCCAATAATGGTCAATGATGCTAGTTGCCATTTGTCTTGTTATACCTCAACGCATGGGTGTATCTGGCACCGTTACGGAGATATAGTGCCTCAAAGATAATGGGGTCATGACCTTGACCTTTTGGGGTCACGTGACGTCATCGGTCCCGTGACCATTCGACTCCTGGGTCGACTTTTTATGGGTGGTTCATAGTGACCATGCGTCTATCTTGCACCATTATGGAGATATGGCCATTTGAAGTTCTTCCAGGAACGTAGGTCAGTCGTTGATCAGTCGGTTGGTCCGTCCTCAATATTACACTGATCTCATATACTCCTCTTCGCTATGTTAGGAACGTAGCACGCGAGGAGTAAAAAATAACATAAGGCCCACCTGTCATAATTGTGCAATTTGCTGTCGTTGTATAAGAACGTCAATCCTGGAATTTATTGAATGACTCTCCTACTAGTCTGCTATTGCATCTGGGCTCATCTCGGGGTTTTAGCCTTCTTGTACCATCAGCTACTGATGATGGATGGCATATTTTTCCAAAACGAAGACACGTGTTGATGTTAGCTTTACGTGGAGGAATATCAGAGATGAACGGGAAAGTAAGACCAAAAATTTAAGACAGCGTTAGGCCAAGGTGAAACCAAAATAATGAGAGCGGCATGACCGGGATCGATGATTTCAGACCTGAACAATACCTTCGTTAAATTGACCCATAGACCCAGAAGTGGGATCATTTAGATGTTTGGTAGTTAACCTTCAGGTGTAAAACTGTAAAACCAGAATGGGATTTTGTACCAGAGCCACGGACTGCAGACTTTTATTTGAGACGAAAAGTGCAAGTCCAAGTCGAAAATCTTGAGACCCACAGAGTTGAGACCAAGACGGAAACCATTCAGTTTGTGGTCACAAGATTAGAATCTTGGTCTTGAGATGACATTCTTGAAGATTAGAGTAGTCCGTGAGCGAGGAAGATTAAGAGGAGTCGTTGTTAATAATAATAATAATAATAAAAAGTGAACATTTATATAGCGCACTATCATTTTGAAGAAATCTCTAGTTGTTATTGCTATTGTTTACTATTTAGCCAAGGTTGTCTGTGGTGTGTTCAGAGTTTGCTGGCCTCGTCGACGTCTCGCCGTGCAGCGAAGAAGAAGAAGAAGAAGGCGGAGAAGGCGACTGCGGAGGCTGCCATTGAGGACATGGATGAAGAACTCACGGCAGATGCCGAACCTTAGTCGAGATAACTCTCTCTGTCTCTCAGCGTGTCACACGGCAGGCGGCTAGACCTGTGTCACATGTCAGTGTGGTCTGATGTGTCGGACCTTGGTGATGTCACACTGCCAGCGGTCTGTTTGTTGAGGCTCGAACCGCAGTTGCAACGAATGTTAGTAATGAAATTTGCATTTTAACATTTTTTCCACTAAGTTTTGCCCACGCTTTTGCTTCTAATAATTGTTGAGTATTCAGTGTTAAAACTCAACCACACAGCGGATGGTGATATAAAATAGTTGTATGTGATGAATTGATGCTAAAAATTGACGAAGCTGTGTCTTGGTGCACTGGTTTTTGTCAGTGCGTCAAGTGCGAAGGCGACACTCTTCATTCAACAGTTTGAAATTTTTTTTGCAAATTTTTTTTTATATAACACATGTTTTAATATTTGCCTAACTTTTGTTACATCTGTGGGTCGAGCAGTGTCTCATGTCAGCCGAGTGGTGATGAACTGTTGGTGGCGGAAAGTACAGTACTCCTGCTGATCGCCATAGATACGAAGATGCCGTTTTTATTTCCATCATTAATGCAGACAGTGCAGTTAGCGCATTGCGTGTGACGTTGTTGTGCACACGGTTTATTTTTATCCGTTATTTTTAGCTTTCTCGTCTTGTGTTTTGTTCGTTGTATCTGACGATTCTGCCTAAACTTGAAAATCTGACATTGTTGACTTTTGAGACCTCTTTCACAGATGTCTGGTAAACTTGCTAAGCCAAAGTTCTGTTCCTGCACGTGGATTATCTGCATTTATGGGCCATGGTTCTGATCGTTCCTTTTTTCTTACTGATCTGGTATTAATCATCGTTGTGTGCACCCAGTAGCTTCAACTGCTGAGGAGTGGACTGTCCGATTGATGTTATGTTTATTGATAGAAGTATTTTTATCACTTGGCATGCGTTATTTGATCTTTTGCTGGCTGAATAGTGGAGACATTTCGTGCGAAAAAAATCTTACACGCCATTCTGTTGTGTCATTGTTTGCATGTTTGCTGTCCCTTTGATAAAATGAGCACAGGGCTATCCAGAATTTTTTCCATAACGACAACAGCTTGACTTCTGTGTTGCAAAGCACTTTGATGCTTGGGCGGCGCTAGGAATCTGAAGCTGGGGGGATAATATGGGGCAAGGGCCAGGGCACAGGAGGGCAGTAAATTTTTGTGTGTGTGCCCCAAATGTCGACCTTACTCAGTTGTTGTGTGCACGGAAAAGATGCGGGATCCAGGGGCAGAGCTCCTGCTCGGAGTCAGGGGCCGAAGCCGCCAAGAAGCTGAAACACTTTGCTTGCGCGTCCAATGGAAGATGCAAATTTGCCTGTTTTTTAATATTTGGAAGCACAAAAAAACTGACGATTATTTGTGTTTTCTTGCAAAAATGGCGTTTTAATACTTTACGCCTTGGCATGATAAAGTGCCCAGAGGGCACCAAAATTTTTCGTGGAGAGGGTGGGATAAGGGGGAGAGTACATGAGATGTGGTATTGTACTAATTGGGTTAGTGATCTCTGCATTTACAATTAACTTATGAGGTGACTAGTTTAATGAAATGGTGTATTCTTATCGAGGTGGCAGTTTCTGCTTAGTGTGTTCAACTCTTGGGCAGCGCCAGTAGGGAGCAGGACAGCTGCCCCTCTGTGCCCTTCGCCCCTACCTTCCCCTCAGCCTGCCGCCCAGGAAAAATTTTGATGGTGATAATGTGTTCTCTGGTAACCATACGCATCCTGAGGCGTGATTTTAAAAACATCACTTTTAAAGGCAACACATATAGCTGTGATTTTTTTGTGTTTTCAAACATTAATAAGCAGGCAAATTTGGGGCTTCCATTTCGCGTCCAGAAGCAGTGTTTCAACTTCAGGGGGAGGAGTTTCGCTATCCTCATCTCCGACCAGGGGCTTTTTTGTTGATATGAAATTACAATATTGTTCTTTTTTTAAAAAGATTGTGTGAAAGAGCAATCAACAGGAGAAACGGCTAAGAAGAAAAAGAAATACCTGAAATAGACTATTTTTAAATACTATTTTGTTTGGTAAGTAAAAAGAAACGATAAAAATCCGAAAGCTTAGCACATCAATTGTGTGTACAGATTAATATAGTATGATAGTCTGCAGGTAGCTGCAGTCGATTGTGTTACTTATGGAATATGGATGCTACGATAGACTGTAGGGCTACAATCAATCAATCATTTATTTGACTCAGGCTACATGCAGTTAATGTGCTTTGTTTAGGCCTATAGTGTCTACTAATTAATTAACCTCCCGAATCGTGCGTTTACAGTTTGCTGGAGTAAGATCCTATAAGTAGGCCTCAGCCTGTGTAGTCAACTGCTAACCGTTTTAACGTAGCTTGACTTATTTTGGCCAGTACATCCCGGTACTGTCAGACTAAGCCTGTGTACTGAATTTTCTTTTTGGTTGCTGGTTAATTCGAGTACCAGCTTACATCTCCTTCTGTGATTGGTGAGATTTGGGTCATTATAGGTCAGGTGAAATTGCGAAATCCTTCTTAAAGGTGAATTTTGGCGGTTCTGCCTTTGTGCGCTAATTTTTGGAGCGAGTAGTGTGTAACTCGTAAATTTGTATTTGACGATAGCAACTTACACGTATATCATCAGAAATGTCTGGTCGTGGCAAAGGAGGAAAAGTCAAGAGTAAAGCGAAGAGCCGGTCAAGCCGTGCTGGTCTCCAGTTCCCGGTCGGAAGAATTCACCGGCTTCTCAGAAAAGGTTTGTACAGAGACGATTATAATTACGATATATCTGACCCGTAACAATGCAAATTCCTAGTTACTTTGCGTTAATGTTATCTTCCGTCCGTACGGACGGAAGAATACGTCACGAAACGGCTATTTTCCGTCCGTATAGATGGAAGACCGCGTATCTAGGCGCTATTTTTTGTCCGCAAAGTCTCGTTTGTGGTATATCTGGCAGAGTTGGCAGTATGTGCTATTGCATTTATGTATATTTACTAGTTATGTACTTTGCTTAGACTTATTTTGGTGTGTATTTTTACTGTGGTTGGGCCGTGGCCTAGTGCAGGCGGGCATTATGGATATTAATGAGTGCAAGCGCTCCTCAGCCAGCGCACGAGCCAAGCAATATGCGGACAGCCATTTTGTCCATTCATCAATGGATTTTGTAGTAAAATTTGTAGCAGCAAACGTCTCCTCGTGCGTTTTGAAGACGATGCTATATACGGTAAAATCGTTTTATAGTAT
>Ga0056128_1010609_pt1 | contig 11461 bp, 6 predicted proteins | sample WorMetLIZISLAND2_FD_71113 | JGI IMG/M metagenome (GOLD analysis project Ga0056128, IMG submission 71113) | Marine gutless worms symbiont microbial communities from Max Planck institute for Marine Microbiology, Germany - Olavius geniculatus... ... | reverse complement strand
TTTGCATGGAAAAGATAGCTTTAGACCTTAGGGCTTAACTTTCGCTGAGTCTGAATCCACTTCAACTTTTGACTTTAGCTGAGCGAAAACATGGCGACTATTTACAGTCCTATGCGTACGTTTAGTAAATTTAAGCAGTCTGGTATCAAAAATAAACGCCGTAATAAATATGCAATGACGTCAGATGTTACGTAATTTCGTTATTTGCGTGCGCAGCGCAATTAAATAAGCAAGTCCAAGCGTAAATGGTTGATTTATTTCCTGTTAGGTTTACCGGTTTTCCGCCATTTTTACTGACTTAGACCAAAGTTTAGTTGAACTGTGGTCTAAGTACAGACTTTAGCGTTTAGCTTTAGCTTTCGCTCAGCGAAAGTCTAAGTCAAAAAGTGAAGTCACCCATTGTCTGTCCATTGCCTCTCAGCCTGTGGCTGTGGCAAAACAGTACAGACTGTACCAGGAATAAGAGACAGCCACGTTTGATCCTCACTACAGGGCAGTGGCAGTAGCAATGTGGTGTCAAATTACACCATGCAGCACACGTGCCTATGGTCTGTCTTGCATGCTAGTGAGCCAGTAGTGGCAACCACCAGAGTACAGTGGTTGGCAGTGAGCCGCGGAATTTTGCAAACTGGCCCGCGGAATTTGGCAAAATTGTCCGCGGAAAACTGTGGGCCCTAGTGATCAATAGCAACCTAGGCCGTATTTTGCACCGTTTAGCCACAATACATCTGTGACAGACAGACAACAGACGACAACCACGACAAAGGGTTGATCTGTAAGCTTAACGGTCGGCCCAAAAATCTTTTTCCAATGTCGACTGAAAACACTTACATGGCCAAAAGCGATATCTGACGGCCATATCCAAACTCTAGAATGACGCATTACACAAAGGTGTCTTTTCCAGTATATGCATTATGCAAACTATTCAGAACCGTAAAACACAGGCACTTAAATAGCCGCTACATGCATACAAACTCTGCAAAGCTTGAAAAATAAACCGCATGTCCAGTAACGTCGACGCAGCAACATGTCCAGTCTATTCAAAAGCATCCAACAAGTGATGAAAACAGCAAATATTTGCGCCGCACACACAGATGAATGCAAAAGCTTGCATTATGCAGTACTATGATATATACATTACATCATCATTCATACTGCGCTACACAACTCTCATACTGTACATCATTCTCCAACATAATGGCAACAATAAAGGTTTCAAATCAAATCATGTTCTTTTACAAATTGTTTCAACCAATTTATACACAATTGTATATATAATTCAGTATACACAAAATCACTACAGAATATCTACTGTGCAATGCTCATTTGAGTTCAGACAACCGATAAATGCTTTTTGAAAGTTTAATTACAAAGCCAATATGTTATTTACCAAAACAAAATCTAATATAACCCAAAGAGCTGGGCTGTTAAAAGCCCGGCTCTTAAACTCTGGCAGCATAAGAAAAAACAAAAGCAAACCGTAACGTTCAACTGTTAAAAACAACTTATGCATAACAAGAATTAACAAGAACCTTAGTAACAACAATTCCGCACCACACTGTGATCATGCAGTAATAAACCTTGTCCACAATAGTCACTCCAGATTGTTTTTTCTTCTTTTTTTCTTATTATTAAAAGCTGCTACAATCAAGGGCACTAGAAGTGGTGCATGATTTTCCACATCCAAAGGCCAGGTCACTTCACATTCAGTATCAAGGAAGCCAGTACAATAGAATCAACAATAATTCTCACGTTTAAAGTCAATGTTTTGGACATATCACAAACCATCGGTAAGTTATCAACGATCAAGAGCAGACCATTTCTGGCCTACCCTGTAAAACATCCATACAGTCATAAATAAACACACATTTAACAAAAAAATGCCGATGTACTGAAAGCAGACTGCGGTCAGCTTGTGGGTGGTGACAAAAGTGAAAATGCAGTCGTGACAGCAGACTTATCAGACCTCCGCGAATAGGCCGGGTTACGTGACGACACGTAGTGGCATAAAAGAGAGGAGGGGCAATTTCCCCCACCCATCCCTCTAAATTTTAGCCGGTCAATAAATTTTCTTTCTGTCCGGAAAATTTTCTTTCAAACAAATACCACGTCTAGGGCTGCAAATACTCCCTTTTGGGGGAGATTTAAGAGAAAATGACATTTTGAGCACCCATAATCAAATCTGTTAAAAATTTGCAGTTGGCCACTGGAAAATTGTAACATCCTGCTCTGCAAGTTTTTACGAGCAACAGCAGCTACTGCTGTAGCGCATCTTAGCCATCGCAATTCTACCTGTTTGTCTGTCTGTCACACGAGTGGATCAGTCAAAAACGGTGCAAGCTAGGATCACCAGATCTTCACCGTCGGCTGCCTGAGAGGGGGGTAGGGAAAATTTGTGATTTCCAGCCGATACGGCGTTGGCAAAGCGAGACAAGTCACGCCCTCTGGTGAGTACAAGTAAAACACTAAAGATAATTAGCCACCGGTCATCTGGTGCCCTCTGGTGACTGATTCTGTTTGACATGGGCTTTCAAACATGCACCACTATTGTGAGATCCCCTTTGTGTTAGCTGGGCTTTCCTTGTTTAACCCACAATGCTGACTGACAATGTCTGTCAGGCATAGAACCTGGCCCATCGTAAGGACTGCATTAGTCTGTGATAAATAACATATTATGTGCAGTGAACACTGGCATCAAAGACCAGCCAGAGCAACAGAAACTAGCACACTCAACAGTACACTGCTACTGTGTGAATAACAACACTTATTACAAAAATCTGCACAAAGAGATCTCACATACAAAGTGACCAGAAAATCGTGCATTTGTAGTTTAACTACCAACATACTTCTGAGTTCCAAGCTAAAATGCTGACAGCTCGTGTTATGCCCCTTACTTTGATACAACCTGATGGGTAATAGAGTCATCGGAAAATACTAACACTAATCCAGAACCCATCCAATTTCCGGTGCCATTATCCATCGCTCATACTAACAGTACGCTAAGAAGAGAAATAGCAGTGTAATAATCCAGCGCAATACGCTACAAAAATGCAAGACAAACTGTGATGATGCTCTAATGCAAAGTTCACAATAACAAACAGCTTCCCTGAGATTTGGAGAACTCTCTGGCATTTCCCTATCGACTGCCAAAATTCCCCACATTCCCATACATGTTTCCAGACACGTGGTCACCCTGGAATTCCCACTTTGTTTTAACTGGCATATTTCTCCGGAATTAATACAGGTCACGCCAAGTCCCCAAAGTGCAGTAGCACAACTCCGAACAACTACGGCTCGATGGACAGTCAGCAAAATTGGGTGCTGGAAAGCTCCCATGAACACAAACAAATCTGTCAAAACTAGAAACTAAATGGATGCAGGTGAGCAGGAGGCTGCGAAATGAAAAAGATTCCATGAGAAAAAACTGGCGACAACCTGCCATAGCCACGGGCCAGCAATCCCCCAGGCACAGCCAGGAAAAGGCAGCCTTAGGCATCTTTGTCAGATCCAGACAAGAGAATGAGAATGCTACATCTTTCCAACCAGTCGTACAGGGTGCAGCAAAAAAGTAGCCCCCTAAAGTTTTTCGTTATTTTCTCAGCAACCATTTGGAATTTTAATTTGAAATTTTACACGTTTATTAACTGAATTGTTCTACTGCGAAGTTCCAAGCAAAATTTGATTCTGTTGAAAAATGACAAAGCGAAAAACTTTTTAACGTGACCGCCTACCGATTTTTCAGCATTAAAAATGTTCAAGCTAAAAATGCTATTTAATTCTCAAAAACTAGTTGCCACGTTAATGCTGATGACGTCACAGTGACGTTTTGATAAACAGTAATTTATTTTGTTTATAAATTATCACTAAATTATCGTTCTTTTAAAGCAATCTCCAGCCGCCCACCGAATTCATCTTCCAGCAGTACGGCACGCCAGCATACACAGCGCGCAGCGCACGTAACTGGCTGTGGGCCAACTGTCCAGATTTCATCACAAAAGACCAGTCAAATCCAAATTCGCCGAATATAAACCCAGTGGAGTATAATGTGTGGGGTGCAATGTTGGAGGTTTACTGCAAGCTTAGAACAAAGCCGAAAACAATCGCCAAAGTCAAGGAAGTGCTTCAGGTTATCTGGGGCAACCTGCAACAAGAACCGATCGACAAGGCTGTGAAAGATTTCCCAAATTAAGCGACTAAAGGCTTCTGTTGAAGCTTGGAGCTGGCGGTGAACACTTCAAACATTCACAGTGACAATGGAAATCTGTCATCAGATTATTAGTTAACTATGTTGTTTCAACGATGATACTGAATTCGTGTTGTAGCCTGAACATTTTTGAATGCTAAAAAATTGGTAGGCAGTCACGTTAAAGTCTATAACTTTGTCGTTTTTCAACAGAATCACATTTTACTTGGCAGTGAAATGTAAAAGGCTTCATTAGATAGAGCTCTTAAATTTCAAATTAAAATTTCGAACAGTTGCTGAGAAAACAGCAAAAAACTTTAGGGGGCTACTTTTTCTTGCCGCACCCTGTAGGCCTATGAGATGCAAATTTGGGTTAGGTTATGGTCATAGATAGGGTTAGGGAGAACAATAGGTTAGACGGGGATAAAAATGCATCTTTCATTATGGCGGCCCTTGGCTATGGTGGACCAGAGCTGAAAAAATGTCATCCGTTTGCCAGCAACATCATCACTTGCGATAGAGCGAGTCCTCGCTACGTCGATACGCATCAATTCGCCACTCGGTGTTAGACGATATACAGCACATGATGAGTTTGTACAGGGACTGCGATGCGCGTATCTGCGTCAGCAGCGCAACGATGAATGCTATGAAGAAAGTCAGACCACCCACGAGCACGACAACATCCTCCTGAGACAGGGTGTCACGCGGGACCTGGCTTGTGATCTTGGCGTGGTTCGACACAAACCCGACGACTGTGAATGTGCCGCTGATGAACAGGATCACCACCGCCGTCAGGAAGATCATGTGAAGGGTGAGGTCGGTCGACGACACCGCGGGAATCCGACAGTTGCGAATCTGCACGTGCAACGGAAAAACAAACTAGACGTGCAAAATCCCCATGTTTCCATTTGCCGTCAGTTTCTGATCAAACTCCATTCCTAAAATTCCATCTGGTCCCTCAAAACTACTGACCAGTGCAGTTTTAGTTTTAGTTACATTGCTAATTATAAAAATCTTCCAGGAGCCTTGAAACATCAACAAAATTCCAGGAAATTTCCAGTATTTCCTGGAGTTGTAGATAAACACCCTGAGCAGTGCAGTATTATTTCCCCCCGGCTCTGAGCAATACAGAGACGAGCTCACTCAAACGTACCAATCTGTGCAAACTAACTTTCTTTTCTGGTATTAACTAAAAACGCATACATGGCTCCAAAACATCACCACAGTTGGCCATATCCAAGCAAAACAATTCAGCACTGTACATGTACCACTGTATAATGTAACTTCACCATTCAACAACTTAGATTTCTACACCATGTCCTAGAAACCGTCAAAATTGTTTTTGGCATAACTTTGTCAAATTTCCATCAACTTCAATAATTTTTGGCGTAATGATGGCCATGATGTACGGTGTGCTCATATACCACCTCACTTAATTTATGTCAATGCACTACCGTGTGAAACACAGATGCTCCAATTGTTACATTACCTGGTGATTATTTGTATCAGATGGCTCACCTTTGCATCATCATTTTGACAGAGGGTGTGACGTGGTTTAACAATTTTGATGTATTAAATATTTTATTCTGAAAATAGCAGACAACAAAAATGCTGGCTGACGAGCTTAAAACATGTCTAATCGATGAGCAAATGCATTTGATCAGTCAATTGTTGATTCTGCTATCAGCCATTGGCATTGCATCTAAGCCACTGCGTCTTTGTATGCGGAGCATACTTTGGCATAAATTCTAATTTGCAAGCAAATTGTTATACAAACATATAATTCTGTTAAATAATTCACATTTCAGTGTATTTTTTGCCTAATTAACTTGTTCCAGCATTTACTTGAGACAGAACTCAGCATTATGCAAAAATTTGGAGCATCTATGTTTCACATGGTAGTGCTTTGACACAAATTAGGTGAGGTGGAAAATGAGTGCACGTTACATAATTTCATCATCTTAGGGTCGGTTTCTGGATCTTTTAGTTAACTGCTCAGTTAGCAAAGTGTCTGTTAATTGTAACTCACTAGTTTGTGCACGTTTCTGAACAAAACCTTGACTGGCCATCAGCTAACCGGAGGGTAAACTACAGTTGCTTAGCAACGATGCGCACGGTGCTAATTACATCCAACTAGCGTAGGCAGGCATCATGAATATTAATAAGCACAAGTGCATATCAGTCAGCTCACGAGCCAGCCAAGAGATTGCGGATAGCCATTTTGTTCATTCATGAATGGATATCGTAGTAAAATATGTAGTAGCAAATGTCTCGTCCAGCGTTTTGAAAGCAGAGCTATGCGGTAAAATCGTTCTATTGTATTACATTCTTTAATTAACTGCTTGCAAAATGGTACAAAAGTTGCATTAAATATGATAATCACGACTGATGGTTAGCTAACTGGCCAATTTCGTTTAGTTAAATTTTTGGCCATTTTGACCGTTGGTTAGTGCAAAGGGAAATATGAGTTATGCAAATCTGTCAGTTTACGCTAACTTGACCGGCCAGTTAAGATCCAGAAACCTGGCCTTAGCCATCAACATGCCAAAAATTATAAAAATCAGTAAAACCTTGACAAAGTTATCACAAACAACAATTTTGACTTTTTTTTCCTGAGACACGGAGCATTTAACTGATGAATTGTGCAGAGTTCCCGTGGTTTAAGTCGTGTGCCTCAGAAATAAATTTGTGGGTAGATACTGCTGGAGCAAACAAGAGCCATTCGAACAGCATAAAAGGAAGTTACTCAAAAGTAAGGTTTCTGCATTTTCTGGTGCCAGTAATTTACACACCGAATGCACTTTTTGTCATCCGAACTCCCAACAGCAGTAAAAGATGAAAACTAATTGCACTGCTGAAAGTTACAGGGTAATTTCCCAATGGGCCAGTAGCTAGAAACATGTTCAGCTGATAAAATTCATATATATATTTGGAAGACAGCTATTACATGTTCTGCATATTCTCTTGCAGACCTTTGGCAAGCAAATCAAATCTAATCTAGTCCAAAAATTCCCAAATCAATTTGGTGTTATGCCAGCAATTCAATGCAACTGTCATTGTGAATCAGAAGTGCTGTGGTGGCACAGACTGCTAAGCTAACACAAAATAACTGCCGAATAATGATTGTTGAAAAAGATACAAGAACATAAGTTAAGTTACCTTATCTAAGGTTAGGGATGTGACGAACTTCGTGTTCGCATTCGACGACATGCGATTATTAACCAGTTTTCAGCTATTCGATATTCGACAAAAAGTTGGAAACATTTTTGGTGAATTCGAACATTCTATTTTACTCAGAATGATTAAACTTTATTAAGCTTAGATAGAAGATACTAACTGAAGATAACAGTAAACACCCTCGATGTTTCATTTTCTTAATGAAACATAACTGGTTGATCTCTGCCTTAGATACTAAAGTCTATACCAACTTAACAGTGAACAGCTACTTAGAAGGTCTCGCTTCATTCAAATACTGGTATAGTAAGGTTCTCTTCAGGCTGAATTAGTATTCACATTCACATTCGTTATTCGACGAATAGTAAAATTAATACTCACAATCGACGAATGCAAATATTTTTCTGCTTCGTTACATCCCTATCTAAGGTATGCAGAAAACAAACCCGATAGCACTTGCGAGTGTGAATCCGGTAGCGACAAACCTCACACCTCGGTGCGCTGCGGGCGTTAATTGTCTCCAACCATTTCTGAAAAGACAGATCACAAAATAAAACTATCACTTACTATTCACTTTCAGAAGACTTGCCGATTTAGCATCGTGTGATGAATTTCTGAAATTCAATGCAAACACGCAAACAGTACTTACACCAGAATCAGGGCTAGGAAAGAAAAGTGCTGGCATGGAAATATCAGGAGTGTCAGCTACAGATCTAAAAGTGAGCATTTAATAGTTATCTTCTGCTTTAACTCTCTCAGACAAAAAGTATTGGACTAGTAGTAAACCTGTGCTTTCCAGATGGCCTAGAATACGCCATATCGGCCCATATCTTCCATTACGACACATATAAACCTAGCCACCATTTCTAAACGAATCCCAAACATGGACTGGTAAACAACACACATTATATGGCCAGAACATCAGCAATAATCTCAAATGTTACGTCAAAACCCTGCTCAAACACACATATGTCAGGGGCATGGTCGGCATCCTATTCGATGCATGACAACCACTGCCTATAGCCAATCACAGCGAAGCTGCCTATAGCTACTTTTCAATAGAAATGCCAGGACTGCTACAACAGCAGTTAGAGGAGTTGTGCAGTCATCAAGAAAACTAGGAATATGTAGTCGTAATAAGCGCGGTCACCATTTGGGCAACGAGTTATTAGCATTGTATAGTTATCATACTGCTATATTTGCTGTCGGGGCCTCGACGACAATGATGCGCTACGCTTGAAGAAAACATATATTATTACACTTCCTCTTTCTTTCTTTGTTTCTGCACACATTGACATTCACACCATGATCCTCTCCCAGCTTAGACGATACAATCAGTTCATCATTATACATTAAAGTGAGTGATTGAGTAAAGTTTAACGTCCCACCCAACACAGTATGGATCATTTCGGGGACGGCCTTTCCAGGCGGAATGCACACAAACACATAATAACAGAACAGCAAGTTTAACCTTTACAGAAACACAAAACACAAAATACAAAAAAATGAGCTAAACCTAAAATTGTAAAAACTCCATTATACGTGTGCATATGCAATTAACGTAATGGTAGTTCTAATAATCTTCCCTGTTATTAGAATTATACCTATTAAACCAGAAGCTACCACGACTTCCAAAAAACTCCCAGAAATCTACTAGTAAACTAAACACATTATATGGCAAGAACATCAACAATCTCAAACATCACTCACATTAAGACACTGCTCGTGAACGAATTTCGAAGTGCCAGAGCAGCGGCACGGACTGATGAGCCGATTCGACCCATCACCCGCCGAGTCACAGATCCTGCACGTTGGACCGTTGGCCGACGATTCCGTGTCCGACCTCGCATATGAAAGCACGCTCGTGGTACTGGGGCAGGCCTTCATGGACAACGGGGGCTCAGTGCTTGCTGTGACGTGACCCCCATGTTGGACCTCGCTGTATAACTGCACCGCGGCATGATGTGGTCGATCAGTCGTACGGCCGTGAACCCTTGCTCCACTGCTGGTGTCCGGCAAACTGACCAACAAAGCACTCGATGACCCATCGACTTCAGCATAAAGCAGAGCTGCACAAATTAACCATAAGTCACTCACTCAGAAACAGTACAAATGAGCAAAACTTCAAACTTTGATTAAGTTTCATCCATAGAAACACTATATAATGTGCAAGAAAATACAAAAGCAACGTAATAAGCATACTAAATCATCAAGTTTTGAAAAAAACAACCACTTTCATCTGTCTGCAAAACTGGGCCAAAAAATGTACAGTGCATCAGTGCATATGTGAAAGCTTATAGAGCTTGACAATTGAAGAATCTGCTAAATAAATAAATGCGTAAATCTTTGGCAATTGCCACTGTAAGCTTTGTATTCGAAATCAACGATTACTTAATTTTTATTTTATTTTTTTGCACAATTAGCCATTTAAAGAAGTCCAATCATTACCAGCTCTGGTGTCAAGTGGCTCCATGAAACAGGAAGGCATTGACGACACAGTAGCAGCGGCATTGGTAGAATGAAGGCACCCGGAGACACAATGTGGCTGAACTGGTACCACGGTACTTCCATGGACCGTTGGAATTACCTCCGCCCGATCTGCTGATCGCTGCATGGTAGTGACAAAGGCGTGTGCTAATTCACGGACGGCGACAGCTTGTGCCAAGAAACCAAAGTCTGTGTTAATGTGTCAACCTGTAGCCAAGAGCAGGTATATTAGCTTCAATAATGTTTTAAAGATGAAAATATTCCCTTCACACCGTGTCACCGACCATACAGAACAGATTCAAACCAGAGAACTATTTCTCAACCATATGCTTCAACTGCTGCAAATATACATGACAACTTTGTAGCAACAAGCAAAAGCATGAAACTGACATCACACACACAAACCATAACAGTAAGCAAAATGTTTTTATCGCAATGCCAAATCATTAATGAAGCAAAGATATGAAAATGGTTCTGGTTCTGATGAGTCCGTTTTAGCCCCAGATATTCAAAATAGCCAAAACTGTAATATGAGCACCTCTGAACGTTCTACAGCTATGTTAGTCAACACTGATCTAAATGATCAGCCGGAAAAAAAATACAAAATTTACATCTATTTTACTACTGATAGTCACAAAAGCAAACATAAAAACCAGCAAACAACGTAGTCAGCAACAGGATCATAAGATTGTAATTTTGAGGCATAATAATGACCTGCATTTTACCAGATGATATTAGCAGCCGAATAATTTCAAACATAATGGCGCTGCGGTTTCGAATAGCCTGAGTCAGCTGACTGACACAAAGACGCAACAAAGAAAATCCACTTCGGCGTAGATTCTTCCGAAGAATTCCACAAGAATAAAACACGCCGTGATAAACTAATACACAACAATTCTATTAATACAACCACACTAACATGAACCATGCGTCTATCGCTATAACTCACCACAATTCGCAGAAAAACAACACGCCATCAAAATAATCGCCGTAAACAGAATTGTGATCACGTGACTTATCTTGGCCGTGACCCGATGGCATGACCTTATAAGCAAATTAGGTTAAACACATTGAGTCATTTCAGTGAGGTTTGTTTTCCGAAAGTAGGAAAATGGTATTGCAATTTGCAACTTGCAATATAGATTTAATGTCATTAAAGAATAAAAATACGCTTTATAAAATGTTTCAGAACCAAGTACTCGCTTTCCGCTGAGATGCTTACGAACTGTAGAAATGTCATCACCGTTACGCGATGACAAATTGCACGATCCTATAGTATTACTATCTGCACTGTAACAATACGTTTCTGATTTGTATACCGTAATACGTATAAAATTATTGTAATATAATTGCCACACAACATAACTAGAGTAAAAACTAATTTTGTCTTCATGCGTGAGAGCGAGACCGATGGTTCTTTGCCTTTGTAGTATAATTTTTTAAAAAATCTTTGCGTTTGATATAAAATAAAATCACTTGCAAGTTTAATGTTTGTTTGTCATCAGGACACGTTATCATCTTCATCTGCCTCCGTTTCTCACCTTTCCTTGTATCACACTGCCTCTCAACAATACTCACACTTAACCCGTACCTCATTTTCTTTCTGTCTAATCTTCT
>Ga0056128_1010608_pt1 | contig 11462 bp, 6 predicted proteins | sample WorMetLIZISLAND2_FD_71113 | JGI IMG/M metagenome (GOLD analysis project Ga0056128, IMG submission 71113) | Marine gutless worms symbiont microbial communities from Max Planck institute for Marine Microbiology, Germany - Olavius geniculatus... ... | reverse complement strand
GCTTGTCTCAACTGGTGCTGTCACTTGTTACTCTGCTTCGATGGTGAATTTTATCTGGTTCATTGATGAAAAATTTTCATCGTATCAGCAATAAGCAACACGGGAGCATGAAATCAGGCGTTTTGCAATTCAAAAACTCGACCAACTTGCAAGCAATGTGTGCTAGTGCACTGTCATGCTGTAAGGTCTAAAAGTCAAGCTATCCTTACAAGTGTGTGAAAGTGATCGTTTTAGGCGTTTTGTGGCTGCAATGGTAAAACTTCAACAGTTTAATGTCATCAGCGGCCCAGATAAAGTTCACCATCAATGCAGGGCAGCTATTCAGCAACTTACAGCACTGGTTGTGACAAACCAGTTTGTACTCGCGCCACACTATGACGTCAGCATTACATCACAACTACCAAAGAACATTTAATTAACAGCCATATTTTGTCCATATATTTTGAATTAGCATTTCTTCAGCTACATCTGGTAAAAATTTCGTGTAAATTGATCATCATGTGAGTGAATTATGAAAGAAATAAAAAGGGTGCCATTTTTTATGAAACACCGTGTAGTTTCATACTGCATCTTTCTGTATTCTGCTATATGTTCACTGAATATTGTTGTGCTCACATTGTTCAGTTGTGTTCTGTAATGTGAATGTGGTAGCTAGAACTCTTTAAAATTTTGAATTTGTATTTTTTACAGCATTACACATTTGATCATGCGTTTATTAATAAGTGTTTAGGCCTAGTGTTTCTGGTTGTTAAGCACTGCTGTTCAGGACTGTGTTGGAGGTTTGATATAAAATTGATCGATTGATTTAAGTGATTGGTTGTTGGTGCAGTTGTTGTCTGTCTCTCTGTCTTACACAGCAGGAGTAATCTGTGCTACTCCAGTGTTGTTGTGAATGCTGTCGTGGTCATTTGATTCTGTTGTGTTTTGTATTATGTGATTGTGAGAGCTAGAACTAGTATCAATGTTGTCAGTGTGACGTTGTGAGAATTATCTGCTGACTGCTGGCGAGTTAAGTCGTTTAATCATGATCGTTGTGCTTAATGCGTGTGATAGCTAGGATCATTGTCTCAGTGTGAAAGCCAATGTTGTTGTGTTGTGTGTGTAATACGCAGTGGGAGTGATCTGTGCTGCTCCAATGTTGTCTGATTGGTGTCGTGCCCAAGTTGTTCAGTCGTTTCCCGACACTGATGAGTATGACTTAAAACTTGTTGACTACGGTGGTTACTTGCGTCTTCCCGGCACGTCACTCCGCCAGATCCGGTATAATATCTGGGCATTTTATTGGCTGCGTGACTCCAAAAAGTTACGAATGTCACTGAATGAATTTTGATGAAATTTTTTCCCAGGTTGGGAATTTTGTGCTTGTTGCCAAGTTTACTGGACACACGCATATTGCAAACTGTGGAAGAACACCCGGTGAAATTTTGAATATTCGTGTAACAATTATGAGGTGTAAATGCCTCTGTCAACACTGGACATTAGTTGCTGCAAAATTCGGAGTGGTACTGAACATTGATATGAGTATAATGTTAGCCTAATTAGGAGACTTGAGGTGTTACTGCTTCAGCTTATTTTTTAGGCTGCAATCGATTAAAAGTTTTTTGGAAGATTAATTTCCAACAAGAAATTTGAGCTAATGCTCATCAGACATGCGAGAGCTTATGGCAGTTTTTGTGTTCGCAGCTAATATCCGTTCATTTCGTTGCACTTCACTCTTCTGCAGCCAAAAATTGCACAAAATCACAAAAATCTTCTATTTTCTAGGTTCAAGGTCATCGATATTGATACCATTAACAAGCGCATCACCATTGCTTGTTATGATATTATAGCCAAATTTTGCCAAAAAGCAGGTCATTCAACACCGTCTTACCTTAGGTTACCGCTAAGATAGGGTACCCACAACTTTAAACCTTCCTATAAAATCTAAGTTCCATTTTATAAATTTTAACACCTATTCCTAAAAAACCCAGTTCTTTTCTTTTTCAGTAGCCGTCAACATCATAGTAATCGGTGCAGTATTTATTAAGATATAGCCAAAAAGGAACCGTAATCTTTTTTATCCCCTTTTCTATAACTACAGCGAGTCCCTCAATTATGTAATGGTGCTCCCATAATCGATCGTCGATGATCGATCTCATATTTTTCAATAAGTTTTCACAAAAACCATATATCACCAAAATCCCTATTTGCCGCGTTAACAAATGCGACATTTGGTATTTCTTGTTGTTAGTTCTAATAAATGTACAAAACATAAGTTTATACACTTGTTAACAGCAACATTTAAGGACTTGCACATCGAAAACAGCAAAAATTAAAAAAGGTAGTATTGCCCGCATCACACTGTCTGTGTGTCAATGTGCTGCTGAATAAGATTATCTTTTGTAATTTTTGCTGTTTTCGATGTGCAAGTCCTTAAATGTTGCCATTAACAAGTGTATAAACCAACGTATCGTACATTTATAATTGCTGTTTTATTACTAAAATAACGTATTCCTACAGTTGATCAGTTACGGAGATATCTGGCCATAGATATATTACAATCACGATTTTGACCGTTTGGGGTCACATGACATTCAAATGGCAACAACGGTCGGTTGTGGTGGAATTAGATTGGCCTCATTCAATAGCCCATCCTCTAAATCCTCCCATTAGATGCAAAGATCTTAGAGATATCTCTTACAGAATCCGAATTATAGCCCTTTTGTCTCAAATTTCGTTGCCATGGCAACAAGGGTCAGTTGGGGTAAAATTTCGTTGGCAGTATTCGATAACCCAACCCCGAAAACCCCCTTATAGATGCAAAGATCTTGCAGATATCTCTAGCAGAAGTCGAGTTATAGCCCATTTTGTCCCAAATTTTGTTGCCATGGCAACCAGGGAGAGTACGGGGTAAATTTGAGTGACGCTTAGATTGGCCATCCTCAAAAACCATACCTAGGACCAGAAATTACAACTTTATCTTATACACAGCCAAAGTTATGACCATTTAGAGAATTGTTTAATTTTCCCCATACGCACCATTGTATTTTTTGGAATTTTTTGAATAAATACGTTAAATATTAATTTCATGGCATGAAATTTTGTCACGAAATACTAGAGACCCTAAACTATCATATGGTGATAACCCGAAGTCTCTATCTCACCTGGTCTTGGAACGGTACTGGGACGTGACACCAAGACAGACAGAATTACCATAGCTAATACGTGCTATAGCTGTGCTAGCTCTCGCGCAAAAAAATTAATCAATTAATTTTGATGATGATGCAGTACACAAATTGTGTAGGCAAAACTGGCAAAGTGCAGACTGTTAAACTACCACTATGCAAGTACAAATTTGATTACATGTCTTATGTTGAGTGACATATTTGTGAAAATGGCTTACCCGGTATGCAATTTGTCAGTGATTAGTTGCAGATTATGTTTGTAGAAGTGATTTTATGTCGGTGCCGTTTCAAGCGATTGAGTGCTACATGACAAGTGTCATACCACCGACCAGTAAGTAGCTCTGCAGAGCAACTGTGCATTTCATACTAGGCAGAATGTATTCTGTAAATTAATGTTACCATGATACTAAGTGCAAACTAGTATGAGGGCCAGTAATTAGGAAAACTATGATCAATAAGGCATTGTGGTAGAGTAATTCATAATAATAAATTGATAATATAATAAGTAATAGAAGTGTTCGCATAGGCTTGTCAAAGTTTTCACTGTAGCATACCAGTTGAAAAACATGCTGCTTCAGATGATGATCTTGTGATTCTAGCATATCATTCTTGCATGTTATGTGTGTTTCACTTGTTTGTTAGTCAGTCTGTTGTCGGTGCACAGATGATGATGATTTTCCTCCTGCAGCCAGCAAGGAGTTGGAGTCTTTGGTGAGTGGCTGCATACTGCACTGTGAGGTGACGGCTGTTGAGGAGGACGGAGTGCCGTACGTCATGCTGACCAAAGTCTCCGGCACCGAGGTGATTATGACGTCCACTAGCATGCGCGCATTCATTGTTGTCGTTAGATGCAGTGTGTGAGTCAGTGGCATCGTGGGAGACGGGCAATGCCGGAAAATTGTCGGAAATTCTTCTTGTTCGAAAGTGCAAAATTTGGGGCTAAAGACCCATTTCGAGGAAATTTAGGGACAAAAAGTCGAAAATTTTAGCACCCAGCGTCTCGTCTGAAACTTGCAGCTCTTTTGTCGGAATTCTGTCGAAATTTTAGAGTGTCGTTGTCTGTCAAATGATTGCAAATTTCTGCTCCCGCCTGCTTTTTTGACGCAACACTGCTGATCTGAGTGCAACAACCATCTAGCATGAATGCTGTGTGACGAAATCTTTCCTTCTACCGCCAGTTGTACTCAGTGGACATGGTCGCACACATAGCGTGTGGTTTTGTCAGCATTTTTCGACATTAACCTGGGTTAGCCATTTAGTTACCCAGCTTTTGATATCTGCATCAATTGTTATTCCTTACTTGTTACAAACATATTTCCAGACACGCTGAAACTTTTTTTTGGCTATGCTTTATTTAGTTGCTCTGTGTTGGGCCCAGTTGTTACTTGGATTGGTGACTTGTCTACAGACATGCATACCATGCGATGGTATAACAAACCACGCAGGTGAACTCAGCCTCCATCCCTTAGTATTGACCTGCACAAAATTTATCCATTATGTCTGTCTTTATAAAAAGGTTTATGCTTGCATGGGTTAAACAGCATTATCACATTGATGACTGTCTGGAGGATAACAGGGAAGATTATTAGAACTACCATTATGTTAATTACATACGCACGCGTATAATGGAGCTCTTACAATTTTAGGTTAAGCTCATTTTTGTGTTTTGTGTTTCTGTAACGGTTAAACTTTATGTTTATTGTAAAGTTTAAACTTACCATTCCATTATTGTGTTTGTGTGCATTCTGCCTGAAAAGGCTGTCGCCAAAATGACCTATACTGTGTCAGGTGGGACGTTAAACCCTGTCAGACTGCATTGCATGATGTGTGTGTGCTTGTTGGGTGTTCAGGCAACGGTGATTAATCGTGAGCTCGTGCAGCGAGGTTTGGTGCGCTGGCTGGAAATGTGATCTGTGACTTTGCCCCCTTACCTGTACATTGGTCGATGTGCTGTCGTTCATTGTTCGGTCAGACTATTGTTGCTGCTGCTGATGTCGCTGGCCGGTGGCCATGTTTTTAGTTAGTGGTGCACAGTGTTTTGGACCATGGGCCACGTAACTTTGTCTTCACTGCATGCCAGATCGGTGCAAAATGCTAATTATCATTAGTGCTGAAAGCCTGCAGACATATATTGTATTACATATTTTACTGTGCTCAGTGGAGCATTACCACTGGAAATTATAAGTGCCACTTAAAAACATCTCCAAAAACAAGTGAATGTAATGATTACAAAGTGGCATATAATATAATTTTTCGTGTTATATTTTTATGTTTTTTACTGGATGTGAGTCAGATAACAAGCCCATCAGGACCTGGATGTGGCTCGTGGGACAGACGTTGTGTGCCGCCACTGTTTCAGTTGAAGAACAGTTGATTTTGGTCTTTGACGTATGTAGTCTTTTTTTCTTGCAGCTGCAGTTGACTTAAGTTTAGTGAGCAGCAGTAATTGCATGATATTATTCTTGCTTATGAGTTACTTACAGGGTGCACGCAGATTTTGCAATATCGTGGAATTTAAAGCTCAAGTTTTGGGGGGTATGGGAAGTCATAGAATCAGTAATTAGGCTTAGGTGCTGAAAAATGTCATGAAGAAATAAACCAAATGGTTGCCACCTTTAAGATCTGTCTGCATGTTTTTCGGCCTTTACATACATGATGATCATGATCTGTCTACTGTCAGACTCTGTCAAGTTTTTTGTTGCTTACTATAATTATGACCTCGGTGGACGAACGAGCGAATGGACTTAGTGACTTACCAGACACACTTTAGCAAGATTAACTATGTATTTTTGTAATGTAATTGATGTAGTGAATGTATAAGAAAATCTAACTTGTTTGACGTATAGTTGATTAAGTAGTCTTGGAAAATGGACATGCAAGACGGTGGAAAATGCACACAAGAAGATCATGGAAAACCACTTTTTACGCACGAAAGCAGCTTCTACTTTTAGCACATCTTAGCCATCGCAATTCTGTCTGTCCGTCATATGGGTGGATCAATCAAAAACTGTGCAAGCTACGATCACCAAATCTTCACCGTCAGCTGCCTGGAAGACTAGTTTCAGGAACCGTAAAGCTTTTCCATAAATTCGAAGGGGTCACCCCAAACGAGGGCGCTAAATGAGAGGGGTGGACAAAATTTGCGATTTTTAGCCAATAAGTCACTGTATCTCAGTAACGGTGCGAGATAGGGCCTAGGTTAATATTAATCACTAATAGGAAGTCGTACGCTGGCTCTCAATTGGCGCTGAATTCAATGACCTTGAATGCCAAAGTAGGGAATTTTATGGATTTCTTTGGCGATTTTGGGCTGTGACACAAGTCTATATCATTCACAAGGTGGCGCCATGGAACTATCGTTATGCGATCCAGATATCCAGATAGAGAATTTGGTATTTGTATATTAACTTAGCGTGAACACCCATATTTTCAGCTAAACTACTGAACCGGAACTGCTATAGGCTTTCACGCGTCTTGTGCGCATTAGCTCAAATTTCTTGTAGTGTGCTGTGTGCACCCTGTGTTTATGCCGGCCAGGCTGCCATTTTTAGTTTGTTGCTGCAGTCGTCGTGGCCATCTGTATGTAATTTCCCTACATTCAAAATATTTTTATTTCTGGTTGGCATACATGTGTTGTTGAATCAGTGATTTTGGTGAGAAATAGTATATGTGGATACGATCTCACTTGGTTGTCTCGTTTTGCTTTTTTCCTGGTTTCTATGGTCAGGCGTAGTCAGGGAAAGTAATGGAATTTAAAAGTACCAGGGTGCAAAAGTTAACAAATATGCAAGAAGAAATTTTAACTGCTGTACACAGACTGCACACAGCAGTTCAAATTTTTTCCTGCTTGCTTCGCTCGCAGATTCTTTGTACCTCCACTTTTAAATTTCTTTCACTGCCCTTGTTTCTAGTGTTACTGCAAGCGATTGAAATCCAACATTGGTATTTTTGCGTGAACAAATTAGTCAGGAAAAACGATTGATTTTCTTCTGAAAAGTCAGGGAAAATGAATGCTGCAGAGTAGTAGGAATCATGTTTTTTTGCATTAGCATTTGTTTCAGTGTTCTGTGGAATTTTTCCAAGTGCACAGAATGACAAGGTGTGGAACATTTTCTCCGTGAGATGGATTTTTTCATGCTACTTGATTTTATTATGTATGTGCGTGCATTTTTCATAGTGTAAGGGCCAACTCTCCTGATTCAAAAACTGCATTTTCTTTGCAGCACATTGTGTATCTGTCTATGTTGCAACTGGTAAGGAAGTGTTTATGTGCTGTTGGTTTTGGTTTTAAATGATGCTTTTAGTCTTCAAGAGTTGGAAAATCTTAAGCCGACTTACTTGTCGTTGACGTGAGTGTGCCAAGTCATCACCGTTGTACTGACGCTGTTGGTGACCAAGTGATGCTGATCTTGTCAAAGTCTGTTAATTCTTGTGCTGCTCGGAGACTGCTGGCTATTATTGCTAGATTTATGTTCAGTTGACTGTAGTAGAGCTGACTTGTTCCACTGGACGATTTTGTAATTTTCTACTTGCATGTGAATAGTGATGGAAGTTGTTTGTTTGCAAAATTTAGCTAAGTTTTTGTGTGAGTGATTAAATGAACTTCTTTCCTGTGGAGTGTCTTCTCACTTGTGGTGGATGGCTTAACAAAGTAAAGTGTCAGGTTTAGAAGAATGTCGCTCAGCCTATGCAATGCATGCAGGTATCAACGGGTAATGAGTGTGTGGAATTTTGCATTAAAATTCCAACCGGTTGTCCAGAAAATTTTGAACAGCTTTGGGGATTACTTTTTTGTCACACCCCAACTAGACGCCCTTGAATTGACGTGACTGAGACGCAATTTGCAATGACAATACACTACACCGACTAGACTAGAAGAACAGTGATGGATGTGCAACAAACAAATGGACGAAAAAGAGCAGACTTAAGGGGTGTTTACACGATCGAGCAAACATCGAGCAGCTACCTCGACGTTCTATGGTAATTAGCATGCTAATTAGGAGGGCGGGCGGGTTGTAATTGAAATGCCTATATAGGCCTAACACGTGATCAGCTGTGGGCTAAGAGCCTAAGCCTAGGCTTACATTTGAGCCAGGGGCGGGGTTCCAATCGGCTTGCTTGAGCCAGCTCGGTCTTTGCTTCGTATAGGCTATATGCTTTATGCATGCGTCATATTTGCTCGATCGTGTAAATACCCTATTATACGCTAGGGACGTCTTTCCGCTATCAAAGCTTTGAACCAGCAAGCGTTGCTAGACGATCATCATGCTTGGGCTGTCGCTGACATTAGTCAAGAATGCGTTCCCATATCATCGTTACAACAGGATGGACACAAACCTGGAATACTCTCGGAATTTTGTGCAACCTCAGGGAAAAATAATAAATTTTAACAAACCTAATAGTGTCACCAGATGCGGTTTCTACAGTGCAAAAATGCTCTAAAATACGTTTGCGGCCAAGGCTCTGCCGCATACTTCGCTGGCGGAGGATGTTCACATGCTGCAATGCAACAAAATATGTGTTTTGTTGCAGTTGTATTCTATTCTATTTTGTTGCGGGTGAGCGTGCTCAATAACAGGTCGCACGCAGTGCTGCGCGGCAATCAGTAGCAATTCAGCAGCAGCTTCAATTGGCAGCACGCAGCATCATCAGAGATACATCAATAAGCATCTTCCTGCTTCTGCTGCTGCTGCTGCTGCTGCTGTGCGTGTTAGCAGTGATTTATCGACCAGCTCGTAATACGTGCGTTGCGCAGTCTGTCAGTCCGAGATACCGTTTTATCCTTTTCACATTACGTTATAAACCGTCTCCTCCCCCCGCACCCCGCCCGCTTGCCACTGCAGTCGCTGCGTAGGTCGTCACCGACTTGGCGTAGCAGACGTCGATATCGTCCACAGGTGTGATGTAGCCGATAGGTGTAGAAACTGTAGGCTATCTAGCTCTAAACGGCCAACTAATCAATAGCATTGTCTTTTTCGCAACACCGCTGTACTCGCGAGCATTTTTCGACTAACTTCTAGATCTCTTTTATTTCTTGTTTCTTGCAGTTTGCAGCATATGCGATTTTAGTTAGTTTAAGTGGTTGCTTTGTGACTGATTTGTGTTGATTGCATTGACGCTATACTCGAGTTGATAGCTTGATACAACGACACTATAAAATTTCATACGAATTTGTAACGTTAACAGACGCCTGAAAACCGCTGACGATTACTCAGTTTGTTTAATATATCGCTCAACACGGTGTCAAACAGAAAAGAAGCCCAGCTGTCGCTAGGATAGCCGACCCTACCGGTTGTCAGTGACCAAGGTCATCCAAGGTCGATGATTTTCATGTTATTGGAAAGCCAATATGGCACTTCCTATTCGTAATCAATAGCAACCTAGGTCCTATCTCTCACAGTTTCGGAGATATGGCCAGTTTTCCGTTCAAAAACGCAGATTTTTTCCGACCCTCTCCATTCAACCCAAATTTGAAAATGTTTCTCTTGCACTAGATCGCTGAAATTTTGCAAGTTTGTTTTTCAGACACATGACCAATTATTCGTGTAAAAACTTTCCCCTAAGACTTGACGCTTAGCCGAATCCGTTACAGACGACAGACGAGCTGAAACGACGAATGACAACCGTACCATAAGCTCGACCGTTAACGTAAGTCCGGTGTCTGACAAAACAACCGAACAATTCGATGAAACTAACTTTCTGTTTTGGTCTTACTTCACTGTTTTTCGTTCTGTCTGGGGTTCAGATAGCCAAACTGCTGACTGTGCGAGCTCTGCTCTGCAGGACGGCAGAGTCACGCTAACGATGTCTGTAACAGCATCTGCAGCGTATCAATCAAGCGCCCACTGTCCGGTGGGACCGATTTTTTGCCGGTAATTAGTCGCCGGGCTGACGCCGGGAGACTTTTAGGAGGGTGGGGAGCGATTCTCTAATGAGACAGCCGCCCTCCCCCATGTCTTCGCCGCTCGCCATCTGCTGCCTATACAAGCATACAGAAACACTGCAAGACGAACTGCTGTGCGGCATTCCATCAAACGAGACTGGCAAATGATAACGACATGATTCAATAATACCAGCAACAGTTAACAATAAAACAACAAAAACAATACCGACCAGGAATTATTAGGCCTATTGCCGCATCAATTTTATATACAACCGTATGACGGCCAGATATAGCGCAATTGGGCCTACAGATGAAATATATACAGTGGCTGTACTGGCCAGTGATAGACACAAAGTTTCAATTTTTAGTTAAACTTTCAACTATTTTTCTGCCGAAAAAAATAGTAGTTAAACTTAAGTTTAACGTTTTTTTTCTAAATACGCTGGAAAACAGTTCACATTAACTTATTTTTAAATAGTTAAACTTTTTCCAAACTTTCTAACAACTTTTTCTGACAAGATTGACTTTACGGACTGTAATTGATTGTTTTCTGCATCTACTGAGACTTAATACAACCAAAAAAGTGAAGCATTAAAACTGCAATTGAAGTTATATTCCTTCTATCATCCAACACAGTTCCACAGGTCAGTGTATAGTCACAAAATAAAGTCATCATTCATGAAAACTCTTAAATTATTACTCTATTGCTAACAGAATGTCACTTGACTCAGGACTGAGTCTCGCAAACTGCCAGTGAATATTTCGAATTAATTAAAATAACCTAGTTAAACTTTTAGTTAGTAACTAGTTCTTTTTAATTAAACTACTCTCTTAAACTTTTTAAAGTTAGTTAAACTAAAAACGTACTTTTAGTTAGTAATTTTTTAGTTAACTTTTGCCCATCACTGGTACTGGCTACGTATTTTAACACATTACTCTCAGCCCACTTTTGACCAAAGAAAACAATCGAATTAAGCCCAAAAAATGAAGCAATACAAAATGCACTTCAAACTTCAATGGAAACGACATAGTACAAGGTGGTCCAAAAAACTGCACAAAGTTAATGACACCATAATTTTGCAACCGTACGTCATAGAGTCATGTGGTTTTCAGCAAAATGTTCCGAAAGAAATTTCTTACGTGACTAAAGTCAATAATTAAATACAGCAGTGACCACTGCATTTCACACGGTAGTGTAGCGACAACCTTAGAGGTGGCCAAAACTAAAGACACATGCGCCAAGTTTCTTTCTAATATTGCCTGCCAAAATTTATTAAAATCGCCCAATGTTTCACGGAGCTATTCAAAAAATAAAACTGGCATGTTTTTTATGGACCACAGTGTCGAGGGTAATACTTTTTTGCACAGTTCAATTTCCAGCGGCAATAACAAAGAATATTTAACTGCTGTATTCA
>Ga0056128_1010607_pt1 | contig 11463 bp, 10 predicted proteins | sample WorMetLIZISLAND2_FD_71113 | JGI IMG/M metagenome (GOLD analysis project Ga0056128, IMG submission 71113) | Marine gutless worms symbiont microbial communities from Max Planck institute for Marine Microbiology, Germany - Olavius geniculatus... ... | reverse complement strand
GCGCGTTCACCTCTGTCGGGTGGCAGGTAACACTGTGTGATCCCATATGACAAGTGACGCTCCGTAGCTCTGAGATGGGTTCGCTCATTAGGAGCTATATGCGACCTTTAACCTTTCTTTTTTTACCAGACAATAAAGTAATTTTTATTTGCCCGTTGATGCATTTTTTTCACTGTCCATAAAGTAATTGTTGCTGGTGTAGCTGATTGCCATAGCAACTGGTGGTCGGATTGTCCCACGGTTCAGTGAGTTGACGGCTGATAAGCTTGGCCATGCTGGTATTGTACGTGAGCTCAGCTTTGGAACAACGAAGGACAGAATGCTTGTCATTGAAGGCTGTCAGAACTCTCGAGCTGTCACAATATTCATACGTGGTGGCAACAAAATGGTAATTGATTCATTAATTTTAATGTTTATCCACTCCTTGTGTATAATAATCAAGCAGTTTGACTTGTATTTACTATAGAATTTTTATTGTACCATATTGTCAATTTTTTGGGCTCCTGTTCATGTGTGTGTTTGTATTTTTGAAAAAAAAAATTTCATGTATAATACAAGCTTTTCTTTGTATTATTTTATTTTGGCCGTGCGTGCTTTTTATTACTAAATTTTTGTGCCCCTGCTGTGTTGTTTATACTTTTAAATTTCCATATATGCAGATTCATGTACTCTGATTCAGGTAAGTGATTGATTTTATTGATTCAAAATGTTGACTAAATTTGTTGAGAATTTGCTGCATTACTTTCCAATAACCATACTGTGTGATGAGTGATGACTGTAATAATGTTTAAAGTAGTTATGCACTGTGTATACTGTATGCAGTAAACGAATTAGGTTACGTACAGACCACGGAAAGTCTTGTAAGTTATGAAGTTGAAATGTTAAAATTTCCGATTCTGGAAAGACCTGGAAAAAATTCTAAAGTAGTGTTTTTGGACATTTACTTTCTAGTTCAAATATCGCTCACCAGAGACAAAATTTCATTCTAGTACATTGTGTGCAAATTTTTGTAGGGTAAAACTAACATTTTCAGGGTTGTTTCATGACCAAAAAGCATTTACAGCTGAGGCTCTGCCCAAGTATCCACTGTGGGAGCTAACAGCACTCTCCCAAACCTCCTATATGGTCATTAGGAGCTCTCTGCTTCATCACAAAGAACCTGGAGTGTATCCTGGAAAGCCCTGGAATTCGGTCTTTGCAAGTCCTGGAAGGCAGTATTTTAATATCCATACAGACCCTGATTAGTATGCAAGATAATCTTGTGTGTTGCTGTTGTTTGGTAACAGATTGTTGAGGAAGCAAAGCGCAGCATGCATGATGCCCTGTGTGTTGTGCGTAACCTTGTGAAAGACAGTCGCATCGTCTACGGAGGTGGGGCATCCGAGATTGCTTGTGCCGTGGCTGTTGCACAGCATGCTGACAAGGTGATAGACTGATTTTCCTTCTTTGTTCTCTTACACTACGCTCTTTCTTTCTAATCTGTGAATGATTATGATAACTAAAAATTCATGGTCGTTTTCATATTCGGTATTTTGAATCATGGGTCAGTTGCCATTGAGGTTGTTGCCGTGTACTCACATTAGAAAATTATAGCACACTGACACAGACATTTTTGCCATTTCCCATTAAAACATATGTTTGTCAGAGGCCTTCGTGATGTTTTTTGTTCATATGCTTACTCTTGGCACCAACCACAGATATAAAACCATAGATAGTGGATTCAGCAAAAACACTGAAGCCCAAAAAATGCCACGCCCATCTCCGCATATGCACGATAAATATTTGATATATTTCGAATTACAAGCGTCTTTAATTTGGTTTGCGCAACAGAAAGTCCTAAGGTTAGAGCTACATGATCCAAAAGTTCATGATATGCGATTTAGAAAAAAATAACGTACCGGGTAGCAAAAACAATCTGATTTGCTAACAGACGATAATGACGTTTGTGACGTAAACCGTGTTTTTTGATGGCCTATCTAACACTAGCGCGTTAGTCATCAAAAACGCAGCTATAAGTCGGTGGATCATACCCACTGAAATATGCACGATGAATATTTAATGAAACTGGCTTCAACTCGTTGTGTTAGGCGAACGGTGAATAAACAGTCTACTTGTTTATAGGTCTGGCACTAACCAAAACCTTTATAATTTGTTAAGTGCCAGACATAGTCAGCACACACTATACATTGTGTCTCAAAAAAAACTAAGCAGATTTGTTTTTGTCAGAACTGCGTCAAATTTCCACCGATTTTGATAATTTTTGGCAGAAAGATAACAAACGATCCAAATATATGCGAGGTGCACTCATTTTCCATTTCACCTAATTTGCGTCATCACCTTACCGTGTTAAACGCAAATGTTCCAAATTGCTACATAACGCCGAATGTTGTTATCTGCAATAAACTTTTAAAGACTTAATTAGCGCAGAATAAACAAAAGGTGCTTTATTTAGCAAAATTATAAGTTCCTATAACTCCTGTGTTCAAAATTGTCAGTACTTGTGCTCGAAGTGTGCCCCACGTGCACAGACACAAGCGCTCAGACGGCGGCGCCACTGGCTGATCGCGGCATCAATGATCGACTGGTCGAACTGCGCCCACCCGTTGACGAGACGCGTTTTGAGTTCATCGATGTTTATCTGACAATTTTGAACACAGGTGTTATAGGAACTTATAATTTTGCTAAATAAAGCACCTTTTGTTTATTGTGCGCTAATTAAGTCATTAAAAGTTTATTGCAGATAACAACATTTGGCGTTATGCAGCAATTTTGTACATTTGCGTTTAACACAGTAAGGTGATGACACAAATTAGGTGAGGTGGAAAATTTGTGCACCTCGCATATATTTGGATCGTTTGCCATCTTTCTGCCAAAAATTATCAAAATCGGTGGAAATTTGACGCAGTTCTGACAAAAACAAATCTGCTTAGTTTTTTTTGGGACACGGTGTACATTCCAAGTCTAAAGCATTTCAGTTCCTCTGGGGTAGGTAAATCAAGTACCGGCCTTTCTGTCTGGGATTAAGATGGGGCGGGTTTACCTGTATTGGTTATTGAGTCTCAGGTAGCACTGTGATCTACTGATTCCATATGGCAGGTGATGCTCCATAAGTTTGAGACAGGTTTCATGTAACAAGCTATACACGACCTTCTTTAACCTATATTGTAGGTGGCGACATTGGAGCAGTATGCCATGAGAGCATTTGCCGAGGCATTGGAGTCGATTCCGATGGCATTGGCAGAGAACAGTGGCCAGGCGCCGATCCAGACACTTGCAGACATCAAGTCCAGGCAGATCATGGAGAAAAACTCGCAACTTGGCATTGACTGCATGAACACTGGCACTAATGGTGCGTGTATGTTATTTTAGTTGCATCTTGCATTTCTGTGCTACTGAGCTTCTACTGCTATTTAGAACTTGGTTTGTTTAAAAGCAGAATTCTCTAGAATGTCTAGCAAGCCATTGTAATTAAACTGTCTTAATTTCTGTAATAGGATGCAGCACAGTGGATAGTTATACAACCTGTATTCTTGTTGCTGTTGAAAACACATAGCAAGTCAGATTGATAGTTTTTGCTAAGCGTGGCACTCTGCTTCTACCTTATAAGTCAGCCCTTTGTGTGCTCCATTTTGTAAGTGATAAGTCCTCACATGCCAGCGTCTGCTTGGTGTGTCGTTACTGAGCTGATGTCACATGTCACATCATGTACTTGATTTGGTAGGCTGTTCAGTGTTCAGGTTACAATGACTATGAGATAGAAACTTTGGGTTTTCAGCATATGATAGCTTAGAGACTCTAGTATTTCGTGACAAAAATTTCATGCTGCTGGGTGAGGGGTCCCCACAAACGAGGGGAGAAAGAGGACCATCCATCTAAAACACATTATTTTTCTGGTATTGGCTCATCTAGTGCGAAAATAGCTGCAGATACAGACATGACAACAGTTGCAGATATACACAAACATGTTGCTTATTATTACAAGCACTGGTGATGTGCTTTTTGGTGGTATTAACGTTAATGACTTTGAACCTCAAAAAAGGGGTTTTAGTGATTTTTTTTTGCGATTTTTGGCTGCTGAAGAGTAAATTGCAACTTAATGGATGCACATAGACCACGACAACCTGCATGTAAAATTTCCAGCTATAGGCTCTTGCGCATTTTGTGAGCATCAGTTCAGATTTCGTTGTCTATGTGTCGATAGCTATTTCTTGAAATATTCCAATCCAGGATGATCTTGAAATCCATATTCCCCAGATTGAAAGTGGTGGAATTTAAGTGACGTGGCTAATTTTAGTTAACTTTCTGTGGAGGATCTACGGTCGTTGTGTATTTGTGATAATCAAATCTGCATGCATAATTTCCTTTTATCATCTGCTGCACTTATTTGTGGTGATTTGTTAACAGCCTATAACTGGCTTTGCACAGATATGAAGGACCAGCATGTGATCGAGACTTTGCTGTCAAAGAAGCAGCAGATTCTTCTTGCGACGCAGGTCGTGCGAATGATTCTGAAGATTGACGATGTCCGAGCACCAAACGACCAAGTTTAACAGCATCTGAACTCTGTATCCAAGTTAATAACTGTCGTTAGTCAAGTTGACTGGTGACTAAGTCTGCCCAGTAATGTTTCAGCTTTGTGTGTGTGGCATGTGTTGTTGAATATTTTTTAAAAAATAAATTTCCGTTTGTTTCTGCAATTCGTTGTGTAATTTCTGCTTCTCAGTTGTTGATCCATTCCAGAGATATTCATGATCAAAGTCCGCAGTTGTCCAAAATCCAGTATGCTGTTGATAACTCATAAATCGCTGCATGTAGCTTGTTGACATTTAGCACGAATTATATATTGCCATGTTGCCAACCCCTAAAAGGCTAAAAGCCTATTCAACATCTACATCATAATTCAAAGGTCAAGATCACGTCGGTTTTTGTGTGGTAAATTTGTGATTTTTACTAGATCATTTGCCATACTGCCAATAGTACCGCTTCTAGATTGGAGACTATAGCGCACATGTACTCAGTGATTGAGGCTACACAGTAGGTCCTGCAAACCCACCACTTTGATGGGTGGTAGTGCTGTAAGCCAAACCCAAACCACCTGACAATGTTGCATCATTCTGGGCCGGAAACAAGCATTTAGCCACAGTAGCTGCCACACGCAATAGACGTTAAGTCATCTGCGAACACTTAGCAAACATGCCTGGAAAATGCCTTGTTGGTGTATTATTTGGTGCTAGGTTTTAACTTACACAAATCCAACCTCTGAACAACTACAGAACCTAAGCCCTTTTAAGACACATTTGCTTTATGATTCATAAACGCCCCTCTATGTACTGAGAAATCTGAGACATGGATCTCTATAGCTAAGACAAATACCTATTTTGGAGCTGATGAAATATCTCTATCATTGGCCCATTGACTGAAATGTACAAGTATCCAACTGAATGCTAAACTGTATCGTACCCAACATGCAACAATTCTTGGTCATGGATAACTTCATGTTAGGTGCAACCAACATTCAAGAAATGGCAAATTACTTACAACTAATGGTGATGCAAGGTGGCCACATATAGTAGCAGAGAAAAAAACTCCCAAGCTCTCCAGGCTTTTCCATAGACATAAAATTACTTTTCTATAGGTTATCGTAACAAAAAGTAATTATGGTAATCTGGGCAGCACTACAAACTACTAGAGGAGTCTGGCAGAGTTTGGCCACAAATGTATTTTAGAGCATTTTCCACCCCAAAAACCACATCTGGCGACACCTGTTTGTTACCATTTTTCCCTGAGGATGTGCAGCATTCCCCAAGTTTTCCAGGTTAAAAGACTTCCCAAATATTCCACATGTGTGGCTACCCTGTAATGATACATAGGAAACATAAAAATGACCTCTTGTTGTAGCAGCTTCTTTGGATCAATCGCATTTTGATTACGCCGACAATTCTACATGGGTCTACCAATACCAGAAGGTTGCAAACTACACAGAACTTTTGCTCGTATAGTGCTACCGAGCAACCGTCATCTGTTGCCTAACAACCTGTTACAAGAACTCCACTGGTTACCCATTCACTCACATATACCTTCAAACTGGCTAGTGTAACCTATAAAACACTCTCTACTAATCAACCTATATACTTTAGATCACTACTGAATCAGTATACACCTATCTGAACACTACGCTCCACAGATCAGCATCTTCTCGACAGGCTTCGCGTCAGCAGACTTCGATAAAAACAGCCTTTTCATACAAGGCTCCCAAAATTTGCAACATTTGTAACAAATGACATTTTGTTAAACAATCCACTTCACATTCAACCTTCAAACGTAATCTCAAAACCTACCTACTCAGTTTAAATAATAACTATTGCCCATCACTACCCATCTAGCGACTGCTGGCACCTCAGATGCAGCTTGCTGACACTGTGTGCAGTATGTATTGTTATATTATTATTATTATTATAACTGCTGTTAACTGTTATAACAACCCATTAGTAAAATCTGAAGACAAAATGTACTTATTAACATTTTATTTATGACACAACTGCAATAAATCGTCCGTCTGCATGCACAGAAGAATGTCCAACATTTAAAACCGTAGCTTCTGGAAGAACCAGCGATTCTTTCCCGTCTTGTACCTGTTACAGCAGCAACACAGACACAAAATCATAATATGAACTACCATGCATCTAAAAAAACTAACAAAAAACAACCATGGTTCAATATCAACAAATTTTGGTACAACAGTTGAAAAGTCAGCAATTAATAGCACTTGTGGCTTTGTAAACAAGAAAGCCCAGCTAATGCAAAGGGGAAGGCGTGACAGCGGTGCATATTTGAAGGCCCACTGCGAACACAAACTAAGCTCACCCATCCCAGCAACTGACATTGGCAGGGTTCATAGCAAACTGAAAGTACAAAATTCAAGGACTTTCAAGGATAGAAAATTGCAGTTTTGAAGTACCAAAAGTATTGATATAAAGACATATCATACTCGCGCTATATCAAAATTTAGAGTGAAATATATACTTTAGTGTACTCACCAATGGTGCACTAATGATAAAGGCAGATTATTGACATATTTATTGACATTTTGTTAAGTAAGCAAGTGAACTATAACCAAGTAGTGGTGAAATGCCAAATTTTAGAAGAATGCTTTCTTCAAAATTTCAATATGCAAAAATTTTAAACTATGGAACATTCAAATTCAAAGACTTTCAAGGGCCTGGATTTTTTTTTCAAAATTCAAGGACTTCTCTAAGACCCTTACGAACCCTGCATTGGATACGACGCACTCACATATGCCACATGGTGCCAAAATGGTGAAACGTGGCTGCTTCCGTTTGAGTGGCCGAATTTGAGTATTTTGAAGGGGGTACCCAAGTTTGATGTCCCCGTGTAGAGAATTCCTCGAACGCAGGGAGACAAAATTTAAACTACTGAAAACTACGTCTAATGGTGAAAGTTTCATAAGCAGGATGTCTTGGTTTATCTCGTGATTTTGGCGCAATTCGCTATTGAAATGTGCGTCACAGCCCAAAATCGCCAAACAATCCATAAAACCCTATTTTAATGTTCAAGGTCATCCAAGGTCATTGCTCTCGGTGGCAATCGAAAGTCTGTGTACAACTTCCTATTAGTGATTAATAGTAACCTAGGCCCTATCTCGCATTGTTTCTGAGATACAGCGACTTATTGGCCAAAAATCACAAATTTTCTATACCCCCTCATTTAGCGCCCTCGTTCTGGGTGACCCCTTTCGAATTTATTGGAAAGCTTTACGGTTCCTGAAACTAGAGTGTTCCGGGCAGCCAACGGTGAAGATCTAGTGATTCTAGCTTGCAACATTTATGTCTGATCCACCCGTGTAATGGACAGACAGATGGACGGATGGACAGACAGAATTGCGATGGCTAAGATACTCTATAGCAGTTCCTGCTTTCGCACGTAAAAAGTAGGCAGGAGCGGAAGTTGCAATTTCCAACAGATAAGATTACTGGTGATGAAATATCCAATTATGCTCCTAAATTTCCCCGAAATAACAGATTTTTAATTTTTGAATGAAAAATTTTAGACATTAAGAATTTCGAACAGTCATAAATTTAGGATAGGCAATTGCTCCCTTCCCAATCTCCCTGCCAAGGTACCACTGACTAATGACAGCTGCAATACTCACCGTTCTTCAAACTTGGCTTTGACTTCTCGTCGGGCCTTCTTCCTGAGTGCTGGGTCACGGAACGAGTCTTTGTTGACAAGCTGCTTGTCCATGTTCACGTCAACAGAGTAACTGTAATAAACGTAACAGTGCAATTAACATCATTACAGTATGAATCTCACACAGAAGCCAGTAAAGGTTTAAATTTAAGCCTGTCGAATTAACATGATAACGCATTCAAGAATTAATGTGTGTTCATCACTGCACGTGAAAAAAATTAATGCATATATGTAAGTCTAAATTCTGTGAAGCAGGAACTCCACATTCCACTAAACAGCAGATTATTTCAGGATCGAATAATAATTAAGTAATTATAGGTAAAGGTAAAGGTCGTCAATTTGTATAGCGCATCATTGCAAGCACGCACAGACCTCTAATGCGCTTTCGTCACTAACCAGAGCCGCCTGCCACACGGCCACCGTGTGCAGCCTGCAGACACAGGCAGGCGCAGCGGCTGGCTAGGCAACCCCAGTCAGCTGTACCAAGGTCCCCACCTTCCATAACCCATGTAACCGTCCCACGGAGGGTAGAAGGCTGAGTCGACCTAGCTGGCAGGCTTTGCACCGTGATGGTTTACCTGCCCGCAGGCAGTCACCCATCGCAGTACTAACCGGGCCCGGCATAGAGTAACTTCGTTTCATTCGCAACGCGTTACCAACTACGCCACGCCACCAACCTTAAATGCTCAATTCAAAATGTTTTTGTTGCCATTCCATCACTACTGTCATGGTCCTGCGACACAGCCATGAGTTCATCAGCCATCATTCCAGTCACCCTCTCGACGTAATCTTCCTACAACTTCAGCAATATAATGATGCATTAATTAGCGCATTAACACATTGCATTAAAAAATTAGCACATGTTAACGCCGTTCAAAAAATTAATACTTTGACAGCACCAGTTTTAATGGATACGATATGGCTAAAATTGTTAGTCTGCCATCTAACACTCAAAAGCATTATTTTAGCAATTTTTTGTAATCATGATTGCAATACCATCAATTACGAGACTTGGGATCGTACTCAGGATTGTCTAAAATGGCCAGGATCATCGGATTTGGGATCACCCTGGAATTGCAAGATTTCAGTAAAACAGTACACTGACCGTGTCGGCATGAGGTGGTTGTAGTTGTAGACTTTCATAAATGACTTGATCTTTGATCTCTGCTTGATCTTCTTCTTGCTCATGCGCCTCGTCACGGGGCGCGGATGTCGGTCAATCCCAGCTACCAGCGCGTGGCTGTAAGACCTGTCAGTTGTGCCATCATCGTAGTTCTACCAATTCACATGACAACAGTTCAAGTAAGAGCATAAAGAAATCTGACTAGAAATCTCACTGGACGAAACTTTGCCAGAAAACCGGATCCACCGCAGTAGGTCTAGCGGCATCAGTTGCCAATAAAGAGACCAATCTCAATTATATGTATCAGCCTTTCCAGATTCCCCTTGAAGACATTCAGGGAATCAGAGATACCATAAAACTTTGAACAGAAACCCCCAGCTTCTTCCCTTGTATCCAGGACCCAGCCTAAAAACAGGACCGAGCTTCTATTGGTACAACTTCACTACTACCACTACAGCGACTGCTACTACTACTATCAATAGTAGTACGTTCCCTCGTCCTGTATATGAGATTCAGCTTATATCCAGGATCCAGCATCTATTAGCAGAAGTTACCTTGACCCTTGGCCTGAATTTGAGGTCTGGCAATTATTCAGGACCTGCTTTCATTTTCAGTTTGAAGTTTTACGGTAAGTTTAATCTAGTTTGATCACACTAGATTAAACATTACCACCATTCCTCCAAAATGCAACCACACAGGATGGGCTGTTAACTCTCTCTCCCATATCAAAATCCTGAGAAGTATTAAGATATATTCAACGAAATTTATCTTTAAAAAAGACATTACTGATACCTTAACGATAACTGCTTTCCTTCCAGCAAATCGTCCACCAAGCACCAACACAACCTTTCCTGTTTTCATGAACTTTCCCATTTTGCTCTGAAACCAAACAGCAATTAAGTGCAAATACAGCGCACACAGTTTAGCAAAGACGACACATAGGCGAATGGCTGGTTGTCTGCATTAACTAGCAAATTCTTGATACCAGACTCTTCATTAACAACAATATGGCGCAGACAAACAAATATATAAAATATATTCTAACAGACAACAAGTAAAGCACAAAACACTTATAATTACATAACAGATTACACTCGATAAGAATAAACACAAACATTCTATCGAATTTGGTAAACATGAAAGACCCTTCCAATTCTTTAAACCGACTATAAGGAAATAAGTTCAAGTAAGTAAGTACGTACGAAGTTACGACTTACGAAGTTACGAACGCTGGAAAATTGAAAGTTTACGCAGACAGCAGAGTCTGCAAAGTGCAGACTGCAGATTGGCAGACATCAATTACATAGCAATATTCATCATCGGCGAGGGACGTATAATTGCCTGAAAAGGAAAGATTTTGCAAAATAATGTGGTATTTTTGGACCCGTTTGGCAGCAAAATACCGTTCAATATGTTGCGCTTGGCATTTTAGGTGGCAACCGTGGCGCCGCTTTCAACGACGTATTTCCGGTTGTGTTTTGATTCATATCGTGTCTGTTTATCATTGTCATTAGCCATTAAACACATTGCGTAAAATAAAAGTTTTGGCCAAAAGTGTGTTGATAAATTGCTTGCTGGAGGAGTACACTAGGCTTAAACGCAGCTTCACGGTAAACTTCTTTTTCACTTGCTGTCACACTCTCAGTGGCGGTTTTAGCCCGCAATATCTAGGGGGAGGGGCACGGCCCCATGACGAGCGCGGAAGCGCGAACATATCGGGGATCTGGGGGCAGACGGGGTCCAGGGGCAGAGCCCCTGGTCAGAGGGTCAGGGGCGAAGCCCCGCCCTTAAACCGCCACTGGTCACTCTAATTATCGTCACTTTCAAGACCTTATTTCTTGAATTTGAACTTGACTCGATATTAACGCAGTACTGCATTGGCAAAAGGGGAATGAAAACTAGGCATGGCTTATCTAAATTCCCTATTAAACCTGAGCTGATGGTCTAATTTCTTTTTTAAATTGAAGTCTGACTAGTCCTGTGATTGCTAGCAAAATAGGTTTATTTCCTAACATCTAACGTTGCTCTCGGCTTTACTAATCCTATCTTGAATTCGTGAACTCGTGGATCAAGTTCTGATTTAGTTGAATGTGAAGGGGGCGGGGGCGGTGCCCCCCCCCATTGACTTGATG
>Ga0056128_1010603_pt1 | contig 11465 bp, 5 predicted proteins | sample WorMetLIZISLAND2_FD_71113 | JGI IMG/M metagenome (GOLD analysis project Ga0056128, IMG submission 71113) | Marine gutless worms symbiont microbial communities from Max Planck institute for Marine Microbiology, Germany - Olavius geniculatus... ... | reverse complement strand
AAGAACTTTGCTGACTGTGTAATGGTAAAGTTTGAATTTTTTAAATTGTGATTTGTGCTGTTTTATATCTACAACCACGATGTCACCTTTACACTGTATATAAACTGAACAGTTTTTTACGTAAATTTTACTTACAAATGTAAGGCCGCGGTGAGCCACAGAATTTGGATGATTTTGCCGTGTAAGCCATGGAATTCTGCAAACTGGCCCGTGGAATTTGTCAAAATTTTCCGCAGAAAACTGTGCGCCTTACTAATCTAGGCATTCCAGGGCTTGACGTTGTTCACTGTAATCAAGGAGACCTTTATTCTAGCATTAGCTATTATCTATTAGTCATTGACTATGATCGACCCACTGACTAACCGACCAATCGCATGCGTGCACAGTGTTGTTTGACCTCCCTACCTGTCTCTTTGTTCCTGTCTCTTTCTGTCTGTCTGCCTAACTCTGCCTATGCATGATGAACATCAAGGACGCTGAAGCTCACAGGCCCGCCCAGCCATGTCAATCGCTGACCATGGGAAACTGTTGATTCCAGACGGCGGTTTTCACAACCCACACACCTTGCTGCCATGCCTTGCCCTCCCCTCCCCTCCCCTTTCCTCTCCACCACACTTGGTGGACAAATAGGCATCTGGGCTTCACTTTGCACATCCGGCCGGCCGGCGTGCCATGTGATCAGACAGTCTATCCCTTTCAGTCATGGATTAGCAAACTTGACGTGGCACCCAATCATAAGCACTTATAAATACGGTTAACCAGTTAATTGATCCTTTTCCTGATGGTTAGCAGGTCAGAATGAATGGGCGATCTTAACAGCCTTGGGTTCAACAGCAGCAGTTGTAGTAGTATCCAGAGGCCAGGGGGAAATGGTGAGGCAGCCTTCCACCACACCACAGAATGACAGCTCTGCCTGCTACAGATTAGTTGTAGTAGTAGTAGTAGTAACAGTTTATGACAGTTTCTTCTGCCATCTGTTCAAGTTATTCACACAGCCTGTAGGCAGCTACAAGCATTGCACTAATTATTGCCATTTATAACTACTCAGTCCAGAAACTGATACTCATTGTACGTACCATTCAATGGAGGGTAGAAGGCTGAGTCTACTTAGTTGGCTGGCTTCATACCGAGATGGTTTACCCACCTGCAGACAGTCACACATCCAAGTGCTAACCGGGCACAGGCATAGAGTAACTTCATTGATCAAATGAAATGCCTTACCGCTACGCCACACCACCAACCACTATTGGACAATATCCAATACCCCAGTACCAATATCGTCATCATCTGTGCATGTGTGATTCTGTTCAGATGTGGCAGCAGAGATCACAGGGCTCGTAACTGCCCCCGCGGTGGTGGTGGCGGTGGACGGTATGAGGTGCGTTGCTACAACTGCAACAAGCCCGGTCACATCGCACGGGAATGCCCCAACTGACCTGTCGGCTTTCCGCACCCGGCCACGTCCGGCGACGATGGCAAAGAATACTTATTCTCCCAGAGCACCAAGAGTGTGCGTGGGCCGCGTGGCGTTTGTCGCATTGTTGAAGAACGGCGACCAACCAAACGAGTGTTTTTTGACAACGTTTCTTATGTTAATGCCTTGTTTTGTTTTTCTGTCAATTTGAAGGCATGATTGATTATCGCATCCAGTCAGCCACTATAGGATACTGTTGGTAGTAGAAGTTCTCCTATCAGATTGAATGATATGCAACATTCGTTTGTTCGTACATAGTTTGTTTAATATTCTTTGCAGCAGGCTGTTTGTCCCGGAAGTGTTGAATTTGTATGCTCTGCTGTGCTGGCATGTAGATGTACGAAACAAGTAGCTCTGGTGCATTTGCTAGCATTTGGGCTGATTTTAGTGTCGGACTGAAGTGTTTAATTTTGTAGTGATGTGCTGTTAGATGTTTCATGGAAATATAGTTTGCTAGCTAGTGACAAGTGCTTTGTATTGGATTTTGTTTTACGAACTGGAAGACAGCTGGTCGTTCTTGCATTGTTTTAAACTTTTTAGTTTGTATATTATGTATACATTTAATTTTATGTAAAAAGTTAGTCATTGTTTGAACAGAAAATAAAGTGGAGAATTTATTTTACCAGTACCTGGTAGTTGAAATCAAAATGGCTTATAATTTTTTATTAAGTTTTTGAGTTTCAATTTGTGCTGGAAACACAGAAACATTACTGCACATTTATGTTGCTGTATGTTTTGATTTTTTGTTGTTGTTTTATTTGGCTGTTTGTGTTAATTACATAAACTGCGAGATGATTGTTTGAAGACCAGAGAGTCACTTCTTATTGCCAGTTTTTAGCTTACCACATGCTATTTTGTTGAGGTACCCTTGACTAGGATTTTTTCTTTCTGGATTTGTCATTAGTAGCCACAAGATAACTCAGAAGTTAACAACAGATGTTTGGATGCCCCACAAAGTTAGTGATTAGATTTTCGCTGGCAATCCAGATTTTATTTTGGGGATGTTTTGGATCATCAGTGATTTTCAGCATTGTGATTATATAGTCTAACGCCAAGTTCTCTGAGGTTTAGTTATAGTAGTTATATTAGTAGCTGTTTGTATGCTGCTAGTCACCAGAACTTAGCAGCAAGATCAGATGCAGCTAAATCTCAGATTTGGCGGGTCTCTTGCTGACATTGTTCACCTTGTTAATTTACCGACTTTCTTAGTTTGCTCCTTGACATTTCACAGTCTGTCAAGCAATTGGTTCCTTTGTGTTTTTAGCAGCGGCATAACCAATATGCACCTAACTTTCATGTCCGTATGTCTATCGACATCTTTCCCAAATTGTACAAATACATTTTTATGGGTGGGGACATTGTTTTTAAGCTTACTAGTGAGCATTAAGTTGCTTTTGGCTGAGACCACTCTGCAAATTTGCTAATTTCTTAGAAAAATGAATCTTCCTTTTCCTGTTATTTTTGTCTGACTGAGATATTTTCTCAGCTTTTTGTTGCTGTTTCTTACTAGATTTATTGGTATGGAGCATGCGTCAGACTGCTTGTCAGTTGTATACTTGAGTAGGGTATTTGACTACATGGGCATTGACAACTAACCAAGACAACTTTGTCATAACAAGTTTGCAGCATTACTAACCTTATCACCGACTGTTTGTTATCTGTCGACAAATGGTTGTTCGTGCTTAAGCTAACGTTTCCAGTTCATGCACCCAGTTTGCTGTTGTGAGCTGTGCTGTAACAAAATTAATGTGCAGAGGGCCTAAAATGGGCTTAATGTTGAAAATGGTTAGACATCTCGTTGTCATTTTCTGTTGAAGCATAGATTTTTGCTGAGTGACTGCAGTTTATTTCAGATCTGGTTCTAAAAGGCTGATTTTTGGTACCATCAATTATTGGGAGTGGTAATTTTTCGTAAGCGGTCACAACCGTGTCAGACGACTGGGCTTAGTGAACAGTATTGAAAAATTAACTGGCAGTCTTAAACAAAGCATCTTCTGCTGAGTGGCACATCTAGGTGAAAGTTTGTTGTCTGCAGGTGACATTGTAGTGTTGTTGAATAGACTGTGTGTTGATATGTTAGCAGTATGTATACATCTTGGTGCCATTAGCGCAGTGCACTTAGTAAGATTCAGGCCTCTCGCTCGTGCTGAAATTCCTGATATCTGAAGCTTTGAAACTCGTCCTAGAATGTTTTGCAATCAGCAGGTTTGACCTAAGAATTTTACAGAAATTACCAAGAAAATATTTATTCAGTCACCCAGTAGAAATAACAACAGATACGACGTTCTAGTGTCCGGCAGATGTGTCATAGTTCTGGCCTTGCCCTTGTGAATTACAGATTTGTTGTTGTTTCAAGTTAAGGAATACCAATTTGTAAGTTTTTTTACACTTTATTTTTATTCGCTCTTGTTTTACTTGGCAGATCAAGTAACCAGAATATGTACTGAATTTTGAGCATTGTTAGTGTCCTGCAAATTTCTTGATAAGAATGGGGGGCCTGCTGATTAGTTATTTCAATTGCTGAGTAATGTGCACACTGCATAGCTGTATTCCTAGTCATACCAAACAGTAAAGATAGAGCTAAGTTCGACAACCTCTATATCACATGGCACCTGATTTAGATCTTATTTTTAAAACTATTTAGTCCACAGAAGCTCTACAGGAGTTGCATGTTACCCACTGTGGTTGACAGAATTTGCGTGTGGATCTTGGGAATTGTGCCAGATGTTTTTGTGGATTCTGTGCATCATTTTCACTCCCATTTTTGTTTTGTTGTTGTTGTTGTTGGTACATTGTTTATTTGTTGTAATTATTTCTCCACGTCATACACCAGTAGTGCACAGTGTCTAGAGACTGTGGGCCTTGTTTGACCCACAGGAGGTTGCCATTCACAAAACGTACAAGAGAAAAAATAATAAAAAGACTGAATAGATATGCTGGCAGTGTATATGGTCTTGATTGCATTGTGATCAATTAGTAAGCTGTGCCTGTCTATCTGCCACGTTTTGTCACTATAGTGTTCTGTTGATGCAGGTTTAGCTGTTGCAGTTCAGTGTTATTATGAATCTGCACGTGAAGGGGCACTAAAAACTGAGGAGTAGAACACTCAAGTCTATATCTGGAGTGCAAAATCAGGCTAGGTATAGTGGGATATGTTACACGTTGTGCAATGCTACTGCCTGTATCGCCAATATATCTTACTGCATTGAAAATGCTATTAGATATCATTCAGCTGTGTTGCGTTGGTTTTCATAATAATAGTCTTCCCTTCGTTTTCGTTATAGCAATTTAGCGTGGTGTCAGTTTGACTTAATGGTGACAGGGTTGTGCATGTCAGATAATAACGATGCTCTTTGTTGAGCCTAGTATCAAGTTAGGTTACCATTAGCATCTGTGTAACAAGTTGCTATTTAACCAGCTGCCCAGACAAATTCAGCCTGGCCATTCTTCTGTGAACAGATGTTGCACATTAGCTTAGCTCAGATCAACAAAGTTACTTAACGTTGAGCTGGGTTAGTGCCAAGATGGGCGACCCATTTGCGGGTATACTGTCTTGGTATTTAACCAGCTGTGTAGGCTAGCTCAGCCTGGCCATCCTTCCATGGGTTATGGGCACAAGTGTCATGCACATGGTCTACTTTTGCCGGTTTTTAGTTGGACTATGTAATACGTTTTTATGCTGCATTTCGCAGAACTGCATCTGTAAGTGGTCGCTCATGGCATCCACACGTGTGCAACAAAATGCAACAGAAATTACAAAGAAAACAATATATTTTGTTGCATTGCAATTGTGCAAAACACTGCAACAAAGTATGCAGGTTCTCTGCAGGTTTGTGGCCATGTGATAAACAGTAAACGGAGTCAACGTTGACTGTTCCAGTTTTTTTTACTACATTTTATTGTATTTTATTGCACATGTGTGAACATCTTAGTGTTTGTTGTTTGGTCGATTGATTGCATCATATTTCTAGATGCAGGCGCTAGCTTGCACAGAACATTGTTTTGTTCCGTGTCCGATCGCTAGGTTCTATAACATGGTCATTAGTTGTTACCTTGACTGTAGTTGTCATCTGTAGATCGGAACCGTGTTTTTTTATCAGAGGCGGTGTTGGGTCGAAAAATCGGGGGTTGAACATTCTGTTATATCACTTCTGCTCTCTGATCTCCTTTCTCCGACAATTTTTTGCCGTTTTTTGCCCTAAGAAGGCATAATCCATTCACTTTTTCTCCTTCAGACTTTTACTTCAAACTCCTTTTACACTTCAAAGAAATCTTGGAATGTGACAATGTGCCACTAAATGTGGGTTTGAACATTCCTGCCTTGCATTTTTATTCCATTTCCTGTTGGGTTAAGTCTTTTTTTCTGTCACACATACACGGCTGAAACTTTTCCTGCCTGCCCCCATCTGTTTTAGTTTCAAGTATAAAAATTTGGGAACGTGTTCTTAGAATTTAGGGCATTAGCCCCCAAGGTAACTATTAGGCACCGCTTGTGCATAGTCTATTTGTACAATTTTAGGATTTTTCTTTTCTAGCAGTTTGTGCTAATGCTTCTAAGAGTGATTGGACTCTATCGATAGCTGCAGTGCACAGCATTTAGCATTGTGTGTCATTGGCCTTTGGTTGCTGTATTTTGCTGCTCGCTTAATTAGCCGATATGAAGATTCCTGTTGGCACAGAATGTATCTGTTTCTGGTTGCCTACAGCCATTTTTCTTTTCATGCATGCCTCGACACATTGGTGATTTGTTTGCACATTTTGTACATAATGTAGATCCGCATTTTGTGCTGGTTCTGGCCCGTGATAATACTACTTTCTGTTAGTTTTGATTCTTGTTTGTTTTTGGAAACTGAAGTCCTTGGCAAGTTTTCGAGCAGGGCTTTACAGGCCAGGCAGGGTATGTTTTGTTGCGTCAGAATATTATTATTGTCAACAGCTCACCTGTAGTCCATTGTGAATGAATATCGGCCAACAGACATCTGTCTGCAGTGAATCGCATCCTTCGTACAGGTCTAATTTCTGTTTTGATGCCCAGATTTGAACCGAGATCCTTGCAGAAATATCTTATCTAATGACTGTAACAATTGTAATTTATGATCTCTGAGAATCATATCACCTTAATATGCAAACTTAGGAACTTTACACCGCTAGACTTCTTGTGACTTGCAGTTGGTTGCTGATATATTCCCTTTTGTTGTAGGTTAATTGGTTCACTGCCCTGTTGCAAGTAGTTCTGAGGGTGTGTGGCTGCTTGTAAGTGACGTGTTTGCCATGTTTTGTATATGCACTTAGTGCTGCAGAGCTGGTGTTGGGAATGCATACATGTATTTGCATCAGCACCCAGTTTAGCTGGTTTATGTCACTATTGGCATCTTTTAATTTTTGTTTTATTGCCTGTGAGAATACTGACAAGAGGATTTTCCCATATAGGAGATAACCTAAATTCATTGGATATTGTTCCAGTTTATTGGACTAGTCATAGGTCAGTTAGGCTGAGCCCCCATGAACCATCAGTTTATTGAATATTGTTTTCCGATCTTAATGACAGCGATCATTTATCCAACAGTGCCATATCTTCTGAGACACTGTTGGTCAGCAGTTTTGTTTGAAAACTTTTTCAATGCACTTGCCGGAACTGTTCTTGGTGAGTAGTTCAACTTGTCCAGTTCTTCTGCTGGTATGGTGTCATGTTGGATTACATGCGGTATTAGTGCAATTGTTGCTAGCCTTTGTACCTGTTTTGTGACTGACTTGGCACTTCAGAGCTAAACTGCCATCACACGTGATTTGCTGTAAACTGGTCTGCAGGGATCTGCATATTTGCACTTTATTTCAGCCAGGATGGGCTATTCGGTAGGCCAGTTAGGCTGAGCACCCAGGAACCATCAGCTTTGTTGGGTCATCGATGAACCCAAGTGTATATGATGAAACGCGAAAGATCCCCCACAAGGTGCGTTAAAGTTGCAGCCGCCGAACTCTGCGCAGTGTTGTCAGTTAGTGACACCATATTTTTGTGAGTGGGGAGACGAGATTGATAGGACCCTACATTTATTTATTTTCTGCCTTACTCTTTCTTTCTGAGGTTGCATTTTGGCTTTCATCTAGAATTTGAGTTATGTGTTATATCTTTCTCGAAACAAATCGGGGGCGTAGCAGTGGAGGCCAGACCTAAAATTTGGTACGTGGCCCACGGTTTCCTCTTAGCACTGCTGCCATTGAGTCACGGGAGTTTAGTGGAAGGCTGATGAAAAGTGTAAAACTTGAGGTTAGCCTGCCAGTGTTACCAATCTAGTTTTTCACTGTAACTGACGCAGTACAGTTTTGACAGCCTTTTAAGTTACTATTTATTTTGTCTGAGTATGTTAGTTTGAGCACATAGCGAGTGCTGCCAGAGATAGTCTTGAGTGTGTAAGTGTGGCGACGGGCAGTCAGCCTGTCAGTCTGTACACTGTCTGTTGTTTGGCATTGTTTGTTTGTGACGAGCGTTGGTTTTGTGATTGATCGACACATAGTGCAACTGTAGGACATGGGGGTTGGGTGAACCCTGTTGTTGACATTAAAGTTATTTGAAAATACACCATCCAATTTTTTTGTTTTTCTTTACATGATAGTGGTACTTTTGCTGATAGTTTTTATCACATAATGCACATAGTGCTGCTGTTTCCCCTACTTTACTGTTTTGCTTTTTTTTGGTTAGAGCCAAATCCAGAACACGTTAAAAAATCTTAATTTGAATTTATTGTTGTTCCTACTCATGCTTAGTTCACATGTTTACAGCTTTGGTCATCATCTATCTGTGTCAAGTAAAGTTTCGGATACTGCCATGACTAAGTACAGTATTAACACTACTGCTGCCTGAAGTGGTATACTTTTTACTATTAGTGTTAGGTCAGGTCCATAACAGGAACCGATACAAAGTGATGCTATAGGTCTGAAAAGATTCTCTTTGTGTATGCCCTTCTAATATAGCTAAACAAATGACATCAAAGCAGTGAACCATAACTACACTGTGTCTCAAAAAAACATCCCAGACATTTTTGACTGTAACTTGAAAAGCAATTACCAGATTTTGATAATTTTTGGTACGAATATGTCTGACACAACTTGCCATCAAATGACCATTCAGTTTTCCACCTCACCCAGCATTTGTTTCTGCACTACCTGGGGAAAACACAACCATCAAAATATCACTTTTTTATCCAATGCGATATGATTGCTTAATTAACATAACGCGTAAAAACACATTTTGTTCACATTTCTGACACTATGGCTGACATTTCATCCAGTTGTCCATTTTTAACTGCCTGCAGTAAAATTGCATGAGGTGTTTGCCCACTATGCGAACACAGGCAAGGAGTTGCTTTCTCCATCCATTGACAGCAGTATCGATAAAGTTCTGCTCCAGACCAATGCAGGCTGTACCAGTCGTTTCTTGACTCTTCAAACATTCCTAAACTTCATCTGGTAAGATACACTGCTACATGACAGTCAAACCTTGTAATAGACCGGCTGTTGGGGCCCATAGATTAGGATAGATGGAATTTATTTACATTTTTTCATTTCATTTTAACACGTATTATGCTTGGTCTGCTTTCCCCAGGTAGTGCAAAAGCAGAAGTTCGGTGAGGTGGAAACTAAAACACTTATTTAATAGCCAGTTGTGTTAGAAATATTTCTGCCAAAAATTATCAAAATCTGCTGATTTTTCTTTAAGTTATGATCTATCATGTCAGGGATGTTTTTTTCAGGTTTTCTGTTTATTTCAACACATTTTGCTTGATCTGCTTTCCCTAGGTAGTGCAGAAGTATACATTGGGTGAGGTGGGATACTGAACAGTCATTTAGTGGCAAGTTGTGTCAGGAATATTCCTACCAAAAATTATTAAAATCTGATAATTGGTTTTCAAGTTATAGTCAGAAATGTCGAGGATGTTTTTTTTTTGAGACACAGTGTACTTCAAACAATATTAAGCAATGAAACAGCAACGCCAGTTCTTAAACAAAACGTGCTAATACATATAAACTAGTTTAACAGTGCATGCAATATTATACAGTATACTGTGCACATATCACAGAACGTGGTCCTCTACTAGATATCATTAAGTCGTTAGCTATTTGTTCAAGTGACTATGGTAAATTACAAAGATCGCAGAAGAATAAGGCATCGTCTAAAAGTGGAACAAAATCTGAAACCTGAGCAACTAGCACGCACACTCATGCAGTCCTGCAGACTTTATTGCGGCTCCCATGCCAGACGAAAGTAGCCAACAAATGGGTTATTAAAAAATTACATAGCAGTGTATGCTGGACCCATTAGTAAGACAGTGTAACTGATCGGCAGTTTGAATATCACATGGGAAGAAAAAATGACAGCACTGTAAAACAATTACTACAGAAGGCCACAGAGAGAGAGAAAGGCCAAAGAACACCTGAAGAGAGATCTGGAAAAATATATGTGGACAACAGCAGATTTTAGGAGGAAGACGGAGGGGCACAATAGGAAGTTGTGTTTTTACAACCGATCCCCGACGCCCCTGGGACTTTCTGGAACAGATTGGGGCGGGACGGTAACCCGCCCCCTAGACCGGGAATGAGAGACAGAGGAAATGCATGGAACTGTGGCCTATGTTCATTGCGAGTGGAGAAAGTCAGACCACCTATCTAATACCGTGTTTGTTGTGTCCCTGCCATAGAGACGAATGGCTTCAGCAGGATGCAGGAATATTACGTGACAGACAGACAGACAGACCATACAATACAGCAGCATCCTGCAGCAATGCCGCCTAACAATAAGTCAGTAACTAAGGTAAGTTGACCGAAGTCTAAACGTGTTAAAGTTTGTATAGTTAAACGTTCGAAAAACTGGAAAACAAACGTGCAAAAAATTGGAAAACATCGGACTTGACGAAAGTCCTAAATAAATCTTATGAAAGAGTAACGCATAACTTACAGCTGACTTAGAACTTCGGACAATCTTTGGAAAATTCTCGGAAAGCTTAGTAGCCTAAATGAGTCGCCTAACTGACTAGCAGGTTTTCGAGTCGTCGGCTGCAAACTGTTCGAAGAACGCAATCTTAATGCGCTCAATCTGGTGACAGAGTTTCACCGCGGGGCCGAGTTTCAGCTCCAGATGCTCCTGAATGGTCGGCAGCGACAGCAGCATCAGCGATTGGCCGTCGATCTCCTACAATCAACCAATCACAGCACACGATCTCAGTCTTCGTTTTACACGACCATATGATATTTGGGCATACTTAAGTTTTGGAAATTGTTGCTGTGGCGGTTCTTTTACAGGATGGACGCCCAACCAACGGCACAGAAGCACTGAAGAATGACCAAAGATGGAAGCATTTACAGCAGATACTTCCATGGTTGGTCAAGAACACAAGCGCAACAAATGACAAATGACTCAAGCGCATTGCGGAGTGCGGGCATTTTACCCGTTTGACGTTTCGCCCGTAGCCTGGACGTTTTGTCCACTGAAAATTGCCAACGACGGGAAAACGAACGGACGGCAAACACGACGGACGGAGAATACAACGTCCGGGAGGGGGGAGGGCGAAACGTCCTGACGGCGAAACCACAAACGAGTTATCGAAAAGCTAAAGAACCTATGTTATCATCGTCATCGTCATGTTCACTTGTTAACTTTAAACAGACTTGTAGTACTCGAGTCCGGACTTGGACTCGAGTCCGGACTTAAGTCCGTTTTTGCTGGACTTGGACTTGGACTTGGGCTCTAAGGACTCGGACTTGGACTTGAAAGCTATGAACTTGGACTTGGACTTGGAGGCTCTGCCAGCAAGTCCTTTTTCAAGTCCGTTGTACCTACAAGATCAATAGCACTGTAACAGACTACTTCGCTGTGGCCTTGTACCGTAATCGTTTCGCTTTGAAGTCACTAGTAACATGAATCTCATGCTGAACCACGTTACAGAAACCTGGATTATCAGAAAATCATTGTGGAAACTCATCCAACACAGCTAATAGT
>Ga0056128_1010601_pt1 | contig 11467 bp, 6 predicted proteins | sample WorMetLIZISLAND2_FD_71113 | JGI IMG/M metagenome (GOLD analysis project Ga0056128, IMG submission 71113) | Marine gutless worms symbiont microbial communities from Max Planck institute for Marine Microbiology, Germany - Olavius geniculatus... ... | reverse complement strand
AAATATTAATTTCAAATTTTTTAACCCCTAAAAGGCACATCCTTGCGCGAGACCGCGTCGTTTGAGCCATCGCGCGCAAAAATCGGCCGAAGGGTCTGACCTGCAGGTGAGTTTGTGTAAAAAAAGGTATATGTACAGCTACAAAAATTTTTGCGTATATTTCACCCATTTGCCGGGAAGCCCCCCTTGGAGGGATTTGCATAAAATTTTGCATAACGGGTCCCCTCACCGACATAATCAACCCTGCCAAATTTTATCTCAATCGGGTCAGGGGTTTTGATTCTGTTGGGGTCGAATTTTTGGCTTTCCCATAAGAAAGAGAAGTCGCCGTTAACACAGGGCTTGAACTACCGTTCAGCCTGTGATTGGGTAGGCTACAATGCAGCACTTGACTAAGCTTGGCGTGCGAGGGGTTCGTTGAGAGGAGTGAGGGGGGAGCTTGCGTAGTGTGTCCAAGGGGAATAGACGCCCCTGACTCGCATGATGTGTGGAGGGTTCATTTTTTCTAAAAAAAACAATGATGGGCCAATTTTTGTAATCAGTAATTACTAGCCATGGTACAGCGTCGGGAGAGGTCACCCCGACATAAATGCTGAAAATAGCCCAGTGCAAACCTTTCACGTAACTGTCACGAATCAATTATTGTAAGTCAATTAAAGTCGTAAGATAAACGCAATATTGTTTGTTATTTTATACCATAACATCTCAAAAACAAATTCGCACAAAAATAAAGTTTGGTATAGGTAGATTTATTGCAGCAAGTAGAATTTGCTATAGATTTTTGGGGTTCAAACATTTGTTCAATTAATTAATTTTATTTATTAACACAGCATTCGCCACAGCTAATAAAGTGATGGGTCATGAGACTCAAACAACTTAGCAACTGAAGGACATCGTGCCGGCCATCGGGACCGCACGTGTTCTGTAGATTATTAATTAAGCTGCCACTCCCTCCAGTCCAATGCAAGCGAAACAGATTGCGTGGCAAGTACACGCATCTCAACGATGGTGCATTAGCGTCAGCAGCAGACGGAGAAGCAGACACACCAGTAACTCAAACATTTCTCGATAAACACGTCGTTTATTACGCCGAGCGCGGCCTGGCGCCGCCTATCTGCCACGATACGCTCTCTACATGTGTCGAAACACATAGAGCAAGGAGCTCTGGCGTGCTATTCACGAAACTTTGCGTATCGTATATGCGTACCGTTGGCGTAAATTTTGGCGTACGTATAAATTCCTACGTACGATACGCTCTATTCAAAAGTTTCGTTTCAATCCGCTGCAACACAAGGCGTACCGGTACGCAACAAAAAACTCTTTTGCGTTCTTTTTACGCAAGTAACGCAAGCGCCACAACAGACAAAACGCGAAGATGAAGCAGTGTCTTATCTGGCGTTGCGTGGCATAGAAACCAACCCTACGTCTGTCTGAATTATTTAGCCACCTGTATTTTATGTCAGACTTTACCAAATATTGACCAATAAAAATCCTTTCACTGCTACACTTTTCAAAAAAACATCACCGCATCTTGCACTAATTATTGTTATCTTGTTTTGCATCTCAAGGTAGTGTAGCAAACTGTAGTTCCGGTGTAGTTGTCTCAGCAGTGATTTGTTCGTTGCCAATTAGCTGGAAAGTTTGTCACTGATGAAAAAAATTGAAAATGGCAAGAAATCGGTGATTTGCTTTTTGGTTCACCGTATGCTATACACGCATCCAGTGCCTCCGCACTATGCAAAATCATTGTTAAAATTCATTTGCAGATGACAGAAAGTTATTGTTATTGCTGAAATCAGTGGATTTTAGCCATAACTGTGCTTATGACAGCGAAATCATCTTTATGCAGATTATTATTTAATCCGGCATGACTTTAGCTATCAATAAATATTATTATTGCCCAACAATGCGCTTTGTCGAGCTATATATGCTTTATCTGACCGTTTGATTTAACCGTATAAAATGTGAACGATTTTACCAGCCAAGCGGATCATAATAGCGAAATTGTTGGCGCTGTAATCGTGTAATTCGCTCACATTATGCGTCATATTATGCGACGACGTCAAACGTGAAATTACGATTAATAGCTGCGAGGCATTTGCAACAACGGGACCCGACAGTAGCCATATAGCGATATGGACGAACACAAGTCCATGTAGGAATGGCTATAATGCGCTAACAAATGGCTTGCAAGAGTTGTGTGTAATGAACTGATAAGCATAAACCACAATTTTCGACGACAGTTTAGTCTGTGTGCATCAAGCGCTAAGGCGCCAGACGGAATTAACAACGCCACGCGGTCGACTTAACTGGCGACAAAACATTTCACATTAGTTGCCGATTTGAACGGAACAGAAAGTTGTCGGCCAATGTTATAAAAACTGCTGTAAACGCCCAAGACTCCAAGACTGTCATTAATCGGCGCGACAATGCGAGGCCGCGAGGCGATTAAGTCCTCCGGGAAGACTTGTGACCTTGAACTGTAGCAAAATCACTGCCCCCTACAGCGGATACGCTCTCCGTTGTCCCACAATTTCCAGTTCTTATCATTGTTTTCAGTGATAACAAGTATTTCTACAAGTGTATCGAAAAATCTGTAATCTTTCCAGTGGGCTCGCTCGTATAAGTTTTTTTACCAATGTTAGCACCGTAACTAATTATGGCTAATTTTCAGATCACGAAAATCTATACTTAGGCCTACTGTACACTTTGGGTCCGGGAGAAACTAAACACATTGGGGGGATTTCGCCCTCAATACATGGCTTGATGAAATATTGCTAGTTGGCTACTGTTGAAGCAAGATTTGCACTTTTTAGTTTATATTGCGTACAACGCCCGTGTAGACGCCAGTTCCGGCCGACTGCGAGGCGCCTTAGTGAAGAGTCGACTAGACGGATGGATGAGTTGGGTAATGGATGGCGACGGACAGACAAGATACAGCACCAGCAGCAGCAGCGGCAGAGAGGCCGCATCACCTCCGACACCGCCCGTTGTTACCAGTGACTGCCTCATGAACCAGCAACGCAACAACGAGTCGCCCCGCCCGCCTGTAATCAGCCGCCGAACTACACGCCGCGAGTGAATGGAGTACCACGCCCATGTCCTGTTCGATCCCTCGAGCGCCGTCAAGTTGCTGCTGCTGCTGAGCCTGACGCTGCAGAGTAGAAACGGCGTCTGCTTGGTGATGGGTGTTATCGTGCGAAACGATCTCAGGCGGCGCCCTCTCACGTCCGCGCTATACACATGTGGCCAATAAATTATAAAACTACAACGTGTGTAAAAATACGTGTAAATGCAGTAGGCCTTTGCCTCTGAGATACTGTCTGAGTCTGAGATACTACTGTCTTTCTGTTTTTTTTGTCAAGCGAGATTATTGTGCTCGTAGATTTTTATCTTGGGTTACGTGTGCATTAATTGCAGTGAAACCATCAACAGCTGAAAAGATGCCACGCAACAAATAATATACTTGTCACTGATAGACAGTTATTTAACCACACAGTGGTTTACTTGTGGGGCAAAAATTTATTGTAGGCCTATATACACCCAGCACTGGCGTAGACAAGGGAGCTCAGGGGCAGCCCCCCCCCTTAATCCTCCAGACAAAACATAGGCATACGTTTAAACTGCACTAAATTTGCCAATTCGGTCAGTTTGTTTTCGGGAAAGTAATTGAAATTGTTGCCACAAGAGCTCACCTTTTAAAGCTAAAATGCGCCAAATTCAATTTCGGCCGGAGCTCCGCTCCAGACCTCGCTGGGGAGCTCACAGCGCTCCCCTAGACCCTCTAGCTAAATTTTAAAGGGTCCTACTTTTAAGGAAAAGGAAGAAAGGAAAAGAGGAAAGGACAGAGAAAGGAAGGGCGAAATTAAAAGGGGAAAAAGAAAAGGGACGAAGGAGGAAAGGAAAGGGGAGGGAAAGGAAGACGAGGCCCCTCCCAATTAAAATTTCTGGCTACGCTACTGACACCCTGCAGTTCGTCATTATAAAAATTCTGTCCATCCAGAGTTTGGGGGGTTTTTTACGACTTTTTCCCTAAATTTGAACGGAACACAAGAAAGATGAAACACTCAGATCGATCATCGGTCGCTGTACCAGAAGTTGGTGTAGACATGTCGTGATACGCATAAATATTGTTACAAAGCTTTGTGAAAATTTGCGCCGAGGAATATACGTCACGTTTTTTGCTATTGGCGCGATATCCGTTAAAACATTCAGATTATTCGTTCGTCAATATTTTCCATATATACGATGCAACTATCACAACGATGATAATTTAATTGTGATGGAATTAAATTTATCATGTCACTGTTAAAATATAATCGTTAAAATGATTTCAGGTAAACTTCATTGTATTCAGATTGCCATCAACATAGATTGCCTTTCATTTATCAAGTTTTTTGACCGTTTGCATTTATTTAACTAATAATTATAATAATCACGTCAACCTTTTACCATAAAAATAATATTACGTTAAGATGAACCAAAGGGACTATTTTAATATTTTATTAGAGCCTATTATTTTATTGGTTGCACGAATCAGTAATCAAATGATTTAGAGTGGTTTTGGCTATATCTCGTTATCGGCGAGGCGTGTAGCCTGACTGCTAGTAAGTAACGTCACCATGAAAATGTCACATATATGCGATAATTTAAAGGCTGACAGGGAAAGTGGTGTCGAAGCACGTGACTGTGTTTAGCCGCCGAGTGTCGGACAAACCCCCTCGCTACAAACCCCGCAAGGACAAATCCTTCCACTAGTGATAAGTATGCAAGTTTCAACCATATTGTTATTATCATAATTAGGAAGTACACAACACATGCAGTATACATAAAAGAAATATGAACAACAAAAATAAGAAAAACAGATAAGTTCTTGTAGCTTCAGCTAATCCGCTTTTCTAACACGTCGCCTCACACTCGTGACGAAAACAGTGACGGTTATTTATCACATTAATAGGTAACGAAGTTAGTGAGTGCACAAGTAATTAAGCAAAAAAATCACAGTGCCCCGCAGTCTCAGTCAAACAAAAAAACATCTTGCGCGCAGTCATTTAAACTGTCCGGACATCTATTATCGTGTAACAGCTGCTGAAATACGGCGTAAGGCCAGGGCTGCGACTGGGGGTTCATCGTAGGAGAGGTTTTGTCGTGAGGTGAGGGTTGCCGGGTTCCCCTCTAGCCGCGGGCGCTGGTGTTCAGACGAGATGTTGTGACTGGTCGAATGCAACATGATGATAGGCGAGTAGAGTCGACAGCGACGCGCTGCTAAGTGGTCTGTGGTCTGCAGCGACGCCACCGAGGCGCCTCGGCGTCGGCAACGCGCCCCACCTCTAGGACCTCGCTCCCTACCCCCACGACAATATCCTCTCTTCAATGCCGCAATCATATTATATGCGTCGCATGTCTCTCTTTGGCTTATCCAGACGTGAATTGCACGATTTAGTCCGTCTCTGTATCTTTGTTTCCGCTTGGTTGTTTATTTGTTGTCATTAAATGACAAAAAATCTGAATAGATATCTGTAAATTTAACTGTGTATGCTGAATTGTTGTGCGGAATTTCTTTTCGTTTTATTTATGTCACGTTTTTATTAGCGATGTCACCGCTGTGTGCCTGTGTCGAAATTAGCTTGAAAACGGATAGGCCTATGTTTGCTGACACGTTGTCACAAAGTTTACTTACGTAGTAGTTGCTGATTTTTTCTGAATGGAGATTTTTGTAGTGTTTCATCGCTAAATGTTTCGACTCCAGACACAAATATGAGCAAAAAATGACAAAACGCACTTTTTAGCAGTGGTTCTGAAGCACGTAGGCCTACGAATTGAAGTTTTCGACAAATTCACTGTGACAGGCTGAACGTGAAATAAAGGCAGGCGTGATGCGCGTGTTGATTTCATATGCAGAATGCGTGCAGGAAAGTGGATTAGCCAAAACTTTTAATATTAATTGAATCGGGTGTTAAAAGCACAACTTAATTCACTGAAGTATAGAGGGTGTTTTGTCGGTCAGTCGACCGAGGCGCCGAAGCTTCCATGTGCCGTCTGTCAAAACACTGTGGCCTGCTGGATTAATGACCGACCGACCGCGCGCCTTGGCGGAAACAGATCACCGACACTGCGCATGCGTGAACGCCACACCGACTGACTGCCAGCTGCCACTTCGAGTGCTGCTCCGCGCCACAACATGACGAGTCGTCGACGGCCCCTGCTGACCATCGTCCTCTAGATCTAGAGGGCCGTGTGCTGACCCTCGCCACCCCAGCACAGTCACTCCGGCAATGCGCTCATGCGAGACCTAGAACCCACAGCAACAAACTGCATCGTATGAAGATTTGCCTACGAAGACGTTTACGTGTATAGCATTTCAGATTTTTCACTTACAGCGTTACTTTGTATCTGGCATTAGTATAGTGGCATCACGCAAAATGCGCAGCCAGCCAGTCCCCATAAACCCCGTTTGTTTGCAAGCTCTACTGTGATAAAATTGGTTACTATCTAAAATAGTTCTTGTTCAGTTTGGCGAAGCCAGTGAGCCTGCATATATGAAATACACTTCCTGGGACTTTGAATTCTGTTTGAAGACGCAAATATACGCTGCAGCAGCAGCAGCAGCAAATGAGCAGGTGCGCCCGCACTGCATGTACATGCGCGGAGATGCGGTGCCGTGCGTGGCGCGTGCGCCTGGTTCAATTGAAGTGCATGCGACCTGCGCTCGTAATCAAAGACTCGACGACCGCGCAATTAGCATGAAACGATGCGGCTGCACTGCAGGTAGACTCCACGCAGACCGGAACGTGCAGGATGAATGCCTGCATACAGAAGGAGCAGAAAGACTCTACTCGCTATGATGCCTTGAATGATTTGGGGATAATACTGGATGCACGATGAAAATCTGTATTTCACCATAGAATTGCAGTGACGTAGAAATACGTGGTAATTTTTCCATGTTATTCTAGAATTTGCAGTGCTAAACATTTCGCATTTGTGTCAGATTAATGCATGTATTTTGAATATTATGATCATGAGGGATTATTATTAAAATCACTTTTATTCCCCGCACAAACAGCAGCACATGAAAAGCACATCTCATTCTTCTTTACTTTCGATGTCTTGTGGTTGCAGCAAAGATTCTCAGTCTCAAATCTCATCATTAATTGCGATTGCAGTTGCACGTCAACTTTTCAGATGTTTCAAATTAGAAAGCAACGACTACGATACGACGTGGCTGCCATAGAATTTATCGATATGAAATATACGGTATATGTGCAAATAGATATGCGTGAACGACGATAAACTTGAAAACCACACATCATTGTAGTTTGATAATAGGCTGGACAAACCGTTGCAGGTTTTTATATGACGTTTTCCACATCACATGCGGTTGAAACACCACGTTGCATCTGTTTAAAACGATCGCTGCAGTATAATAATGAAGTAGAAGACCGACGTCGACAATAATTAACATCGATGTCGGTCTACAACTGTTCCGCGAAGTCTAGTTCGTCGTCTACATGCCAGTTACCAAGACATCACACCGCAGTCGCGCTGAGGCGAATCCCCGCAGCGTCATAACGCTGACGAATGCTGAGTGATGGAAGAACGCACAGTAGCGACGCGACACGAGCAATTAGCGCTCGTTGCGTGCGCAGGGTCGGCGCTGAGATGGATCGTTGGGACTGAAGGAGTTAAACGGAGTTCAACACGACTCGACGTGACAGCCGGTAGCAGCACGGCTGACTGCACGGAAGAGACACAGAGGGGTTGTACGCGGATTGTTATTCGTAACTGTTGAAAAATTAGTCGCTTGCATACGATGTAGTTTAGAACTCAGCTCTCACCCACAGAAGTTTATAGCTCACAATCAGAAATAGTTAAAGGTTAAAGGTTATCGTGGTGATATAGCTCTTTATGGGAATCCCATCTCAGAGCTACGGAGCGTCGCCTGCCGTATGGGATCACACAGTGTTACCTGCCACTCGACACAGGTGAACGCGCCCTACTTTCACCCCAGCCAGATAGGCCAATACTCGATTTACCTACCCCGGAGGGATGGAAGGCTGAGTTGACCTAGGCGGTTGGTTACATACCGAGATGTCTTACCTGCCCTTAGGAAGTCACCCATCCAAGTACTAACCCGGCCCGGCGTAGAGTAACTTCGTTGATCGGATGAAACGCGTTACCGCTACGCCACGCCACCAGCCCAAGTTATCATTTACAATACTCATGTGGGCAGTTTTTTTGTCTAAATTATTTTGCAGTGTTAATTTCGTGCTGAAACGTAACGTATATTTTATTATGACGACATATAAAACGCTTTGTTTAGCAATATTGGTAGACTAGCCTTTGAGGAAGTCTTTTTACATCTGCTAAATAGTAAATGCATGCCAGTATTATAGTACTCTTTAGAAGTTTGTCCTTTGAATAAAGCAGATATACGGTCTCTTGCATGACTTTGCCGTCATGCTCACCCGCTTTTGATGAAATTATTCCGCACGTGCAATACAAATATAATAAGAGATTGCTGCACGTAATTTAATTTTAAGTTATTAAGTGGAATAGTGCCCTGTAAATTTCAGAAATGTGTAAACAAAGTTGAATTTTAACGCTCTACATTAACCTGTTAGAATACTCTTATAGTTAAGGTTATGTGTGTCTGTGGTGTACCTAGTAACTGTTTTATATATTTTTGTTTCGTTATTCACCACATTGTGTTGGTGAATAAAGATTATCATAAATAGTGGGCCACAGATTCATAAAATATTTATATAATATTCGCTTGACGTTTCTGAATGTGCAATGTTAAGCAACTTGTCGCCTAAAAAATCCACGTTTTTGTTATTGATGGTGCAATTACATAGGCCTAACAATGTTCTATGCCGAGGCCAAACAAGTGCAAACATGAATGAAATGTGATTATAATCAGCTGGATGGATGCCTTTATAAATGAGAATTACGCCGAATTAAAGAAACTTTTTTCACTTTAACGACGAGGAGTTCAATTTTTGACGAAAACACATGACATGGTGTGTTTTACTCGGAATTACTTATACTCCGTTTTTGGCTATGTTGCTATTGCTGATTAAAATCGACGAAACCGAATAGATATTTGTATTACCACTATTTTTCTGCTGCCGTTATTTTCCCACTTAACCCCGCATCTGCAAATTCTACACACAAATTCCAGTTCCCACTTTATCACACTGTTGCTGGTGTGTTCGGAAGCGCTGTGTAGTATCTGTTAAGTGCCATGCATGTGTATATGTACACGGAAGACTGATCGCGGCCATGTACACACTTGAGTTAGCGTCAGTCGCTGATGAAGATGCGGAGGCTGACTGGATGGGAGCGCGCGGATGCTCGTCGTGCGCGGCAGTAAATTGAGCCATTTTGTCCGCCGCCCTCCGCCGCTATTTCCCCGTCATTAGGCACGCGGACGTCCTCATGGCAGTCAATTAATAGAGACGAGTCTGCTGCAGGGCCGCCGTGCTTAAGCATGGATGCACTGCTGTATCAATACGACGATAAACAGACGAATGTACAGCATCACAACAGGCTGCCTCGTAACCTGCAGAGTATACCTGTATACCCCCCTCCTCAGTTATTCGGCTGAGAAATTTTTGTACCTATAAGACCTATCATCACATTTTTTCCCTTATCAATGCTCTGTCGACCGGTGGATCCACAGACCATGTATATTAGCAGAGCAGATAATATTAAGATTCGGTAGTAGTTTGCTATTGCGCATTTAGAACTTCGTCATACGGGCAAAGTTCGTCGCTTCCTTTCTGACCTCTGCTTACTCTTCTTCCATTTTATTGATTTTTGTCTTTTTCCAGATCTCGACAAAGCGCATGAAATTTTTTTTAGTATACGCTATAAATTGATACTTTATTTACTTAGTTACCTTGCAGTAGACAAGAGTTCTGGTTATTACTTCCATTTATCTAAATCTAAGTATAAGATGCATTATGGTGCACTTTATCAACTGGTTTTGCGACTCTTTATTTTCCGTTTTGGTGAGCATTTTTTCGTGCTAAAGAAAGCGTTGTGTTGAAATAGTTAGTGAGCATCTGCGACAGCCTGCTGATAAATTATTATGGTGAATAAAGTTGTATATATAAAGTTGAAGTTGAAACGATCAACTATAGGTAAATAAATGAAATAATCTCTAACGCATAGTACAACTAAAAGTAGGCTTGATTTTGTTTCAAACGGAGTGTAGAAATAAATGGAGAGCGTGTGCTGCATTTTAGAATGCTTGTAAAAGAGTTCCACCAAGTAGTTCAAGTGTTACCATTGACGCCAGTCAGAACACCGTGTAGAGTAACTATGTGTGCGCTATGCACCTCGCTGAAACAGTGGCTAGCTAGCTTCTATAGATGCGTCGCGCCATCAACGTCAAGTCAGTGTCGGTGAACAGCGAGGCGACAAAAGCCACGCTCTGGGACCGCTCAGCGACGCCGCTATCCGCTCCTTGACTCGTCAATTATGTATGGAAAGAACTCTCGGCAAGCAAGTCCAGCTAGGCGCCGCGCCGGACTGACCGCTGTCTGTGGCTAATCTGCTATGCACGACCGGAGATCGCTGATTTTGCACCATCGTGCACGCATATATGCGCCACCCGCGCTTGTCTTCCTCTGACAGTGTCGCCGACGCTTGTGCGGCGTCTTAAGCTCTCGCCTCCCTATGTGTGTATAGGCCGCTACGCATCACACACTTACAAATCTGACAGTTCGCGCGGATTATCTCGCGATAAATGCCAGCGACGGTAATATTTTACGCCACCTCATGTGATTAACGGCAAAAGTACTGACGAAAACGGCGCTCGTTTTGCGTATATAGCTCAAATCGGTCTTTAACCGGACTTAACCGTACCTTACTCGTATCTGCAGATAATCCGATGATTTGGTTTTAATTCTGATATGACAAAAAGCCAGTTTGGCAGCAGATAGCCGACTCTTATTTCTGATCGAATATTGCGTTAGTTGCATTGTAAAGAAAAATCTATTTTTGTTTATTTGAAAATTAAAAATTAAGAAATAGGCTTATTGTTCAATATATAATGCATAAAAGAAGAACAAAAAAGCTTCCCTTTTATACGGAGTGCACACACCGAGCTTTGTTCAATTGATATCAGTAAAAACTAAGCTAAAAGCAAACTGCAAAGCTTAGTTCTTTGAAGATCGCGCAAGTACCACGTTTACTCGTGAAGTTTGGAAACATTATCTGAATGTTTCCTTAATTGCTGGGAGGACAAAAAGGTGAACGAAGCGGCGCGTTATGAGACGGCATCAGCTGTGTGTCGAGCGCGTGTCATCCCGGCGCTTCTTACACAGACGACGCGGAGCTACAGTGATGCAGATGGGCAATGCATGCAATGCGCTGTAATTCCTCCTACTTGGAAGCAGAGTATGCTAGCTGTTCATTTGTGACGCGAAAAGCCAGCCAGCGGTCACAGTGAAGATGTGGC
>Ga0056128_1010600_pt1 | contig 11469 bp, 8 predicted proteins | sample WorMetLIZISLAND2_FD_71113 | JGI IMG/M metagenome (GOLD analysis project Ga0056128, IMG submission 71113) | Marine gutless worms symbiont microbial communities from Max Planck institute for Marine Microbiology, Germany - Olavius geniculatus... ... | reverse complement strand
GCGCCTTCGGCGCTCGACCTTGGCCCCCCAACTTCAACTCCTGGATCCGCCTATGCTTAAATGTAGGCCTAGGCTTAGCCCACAACGGATCACGTGTTATATAAGCCTTCCAATTACAACCCGCCTGCCCTCCTAATTAGCATGCTAATTACCATAGCTCGTCGATCGTGTAAACGGGATATAAAACACTGTTGGTGTGAGATGTTCTCCGATTTCACACAGAGATCGTGTTATTCTGTCCTTTGTGACGCATGTTGTTGTGAAAAATTTGAAATAACGCTATTATCAAATATCACACCACCCTAAATAAATAAAAATGTAACACAGAGTATGTCATTGCTATAAATAGGGCCTAGGCCTATCGCAATCAACGACTGCGCTAGTGAAAGCAATGACTGTGAGTCTGTGAAAATCCAATCGGTCAGCATTTGGCGAAGAATGCCGCCGAAGGTTATATGGATAAAAGTGTGGGGGCACCGTGGCACGTTTTATATGGTTTTCGGAGTAGGCCCTATTAATAATACACTGTGATAACTTCGATGTCGTACACGTAAAGACGTGTATGGCTACAAAGTGTCAGAACTGAATTGAAATAGTCGCTTTATAAATTGTACGCGCCCTAAAGCAGCACGTATCCGAATGCGGGTGACAGACGGACGGACAGAGAAACAAGTGATGCTGTCAGAAAGACGGACATCTGTCTATCGTCTGACCGCATCAAGTCATCGCTTGCTATGTAGTGTACGCGCACGGACGGACGCCAGCTTCGAACGGCGCGCGCTGAATTTGCAGGACCTGAAAATGACGGACCTTACAACAAGAAGCCCAGTTGTCGCTAGGTAGGGCCGACCGTTTCTGAAATACGGCGACTAAAACGTTGAAACCTTGCATTGAAAACTGCGGCCAAACTGTTGCACATGGAGACGTGGTTACTATTGACACCCTATATAGGAACTCGTCGTCGCCCTGTCTAACAGCACCATCGCCGACCGCCTGTGACTGTTCGCTCAGCCACAATACTGCATAGCAGAGTGCGTAATGACCGTTTAAGGTCATTCAAGGTCAATGATTTTCGTTTCACATGAAAAGGCTTATGCGACTTCCTATCTTTAGCAACCTCGGCCCTTTCTCATCGCTTTCGATATACAGCCATGCAGTTTTCGGTTTAAAAACGCACGTTTTTTACCTCTCTTCCTTCAACTCCAAATTGAAAATGTTTTTCTTGCACTGCATCGCCCCAATTTTTTTTGCACGCAAAGAGCTTTGACATAAGGCTAATTATTCGTGTAAAAAGTTTTTCGGTAAGACCTATCATTTCGCCACAATACATGCGTTACACAGAGAGAGACAGGCAGACAAACAGACATCTCGTTGCAAAAGGCCTGATTTCTAAGCTTACAGCTCTATATTTATGCAGTCCGCACATTGAGTCTATAGTACAGTCAGTGACGTCAACGTCGATCGGGATGCGTACACGACGGACGTGTGATAAAGATATTTGGTACAGTTTTGTGCTGCGCAAAACAAAAAGCATGTTCAGTCGCATAAACAGTCACTGCAGTATGGTAAAATGCAAAGAAACTAACGCGAAAATAGAACTGACTGTGAATAAGTTATGCCTAAGAACGTTGAAATATCACGACACAACACAAATTAGCAATAATTTAACTAGTAGGTCTATTTATTAAAATTGCGTAAATACATGTAGGCTATATTAGTTAGCAGTGAAATAGAAAGTGAGCTACAGCAACTGTCATCTGTACTTTTCATTAAGTAAACGCAGAAAACGCCGTGTAAAAGATCATACATTTAATACTCAAAATTTGGGTTCAGTTTAACTGTATCCATGATTAGTTGAAATTTACGTATCTACTCGAAAAAGGTCTGGTCCTTCATTTGACAGGTTCTGCATTTTCAACCGCCCCTTCTGAACGGTCAGTCGCAAAGAGCAGCAGCTGCAGTAGCCGTATACGGGGCCGAGCCGTCGCCGCATACATCACATCAAGTGCACACGTATCTCAGTCGCTTTCTCTCTTTCTCTCGACTGTCAGTAATGTTATGATGGACTGCGCTGGCGTCGCCGTATTTTACGAGCATATTATACTGGATCCACGTTGTCGACAGCGTACCATCTTCTTTCTTCGCGAACGTAAATAGCTCACGAATAAAAAAGGAGGCATCTAATCTTTTCATATTAATGAATGAAAAATATATTTCTGTCATCTACGTTCTCAAAATTTAGGTCTATGCGAACCGATTAAGAATTTATGATTTATTCACCTGTGTGCACTGCGATGAGTTGGTAATTTTAACGACAATGAATGACATTGCCATTACTGTTTTACGTTGATTATTATGAGAATAAGCTGATATTGTAGTTTTTTATAACCTAATTTCAGAGAAATGCAGTTGGCAAGCTTAAAGTGTGTCAGACAACTGCTATAATTAGAATATATACAACTTTATTCGTCATTCAATGACAGCAAAGAGAAAAAAACAAAAACAAACAACAACAAGTAAGAAACGGAAACTAGGCTAAATATAAACAGTCATATCAATCATATCAAATCATTCAGATCACGTCTCGGGCAGCCTAAGACTGAACTACATACAGAGTTATCAGTATTCATAAATTTTGTCAAAAATTTCTGTCTACGACACACAATTAAGCTAGATACAGACTGGATATTAAACATGACACGACATTCGTTTACAATGTCAGTAGACGATGCGTTGAACAACTTCATCAACAGACGTGTCTGTATAAAGTCCAACGATCGCTTGTCAGCCACATTAAGTGGGCAAGCGTCAAGTCCATACAGCAAGATCGGCACACATTTCGTCGATATTAAGTGCAACATAGTCTCTTCACTGGCAATACGTAAAACTTTACTAAAATAGTGAATTCACAGCACGGAAGAAAGACTTTTTACAGTGAGTAAGATCGATCTTAAAATGTCTGCTGGCCCTCAACTACACTCCAAGATAGCGGCGTGAGGCCACCCAAAGAATATCGTCACCCTTTATGCTTTTTAACGAGCAACAAGGAGACTGATGCCTAGCTGTCGTTAGGAAAGGCCGACCGTACGCCGGTGTCCGAAAGCCAGCAAATGTGAGTGAGGGGTCAGCTAAACTCAGCTTAGTATATCGATCTAGCTGTTTGAAGAAAAGGGAGGGGGCGACAAGAAGGCATTACATAGGGTATTTGCAAACAGCCTGTTAATAGTTACCATTGCGCTGATACAGTTTGGCAGTAATGCGCCATGCGATTTTGGGGGGTCAAGACCTCTATTTTTGGAGAACAGGTATCCGTAGGGGTCGGCGATAGTACCGTCGGATAGGGCAATGATAAGTTTTTATAGGACGTGAATAAGTAACCATTCCGCCAACTGAAGCGGTTTCGCCAAAGTTCGCAATGCAAGGCCTATTTGGGGTGCAGTCAGACGGCTGTTTGGGGAAAATGGAGATATAGGAGGTTTGACTTGATAACACAGTGTAGCCGTCGGGCAACCCTATTTATCCGTCAAGACAGTTTTCCGGTAAGACGTACCGTTTAGCTACAATAGGCTACATGTCACAGACAACAGACAGACAGACGACCGACAGATGTTTGTGACGTAGAGCCTAGGCTCGACAAATTAATTTTAATTTCGGCTATAGCTGCTCTTACATGGTATACAACTGATGGCGATGATGGTTAAGCCTATAGCTTACCAAAAAATAATACAGAAGTGTAAAATTGATAGTGCATGAATTACATAATGCGCGATAGAACATAAAAAATGCGATAGCAAAAGGGTTAATAATCTACACTTTGTCCGGAAAAAAGTAACCCTCTAGACAATGTATTGTATAATATACTATAGAAATGTCAAATCTGAACGAATCTGGATAAAATTTTGTACGCTAACGCATACTCGGTTTGGCATCATCTAACTGACAATCCATGGTGGGCGTGGTTAGGTAGGCGTTGACCCCCTGACCTGACAGGTGCGACTTTTGTTGCCATGACATCGTGACACGTGTCAAGTGACGTCAGCTCATGACGTACGCCCGCTGACCACTGTCCGGTCATCTTTAGCACTGCTATAAATAATGACCACTAAACGCGTCTCTAGGCCTACGGGCAATAATCACAGTACTTATGATTTTTGACGTATTATTGTGTTGCATATACTGTCTCTGAAAAATTAAATTTTATATTTATTTTTCTCTGTATTCGACGAAAGATCTCATACCAATTTTTCATGTTGCCTATTTTAAATTAAAACACTCCGATTTGTGTTTCATTTGGGGATTTTTCGTGCTTAGTAATTTTTTCTTACGCTGTTCTTTTTTTCTGCGCGAGTGCGATAGATAGCTATTTAAGCTAGACCTATAGCACAGCAATCGAGCTTAAGCGCGTATGCATTTTCGTACCACGTAAACTCAAGTTGATGTAGAAGTAGACAGTGGTGTCGTGGTAGAGGCAGGGGGTCAACTTCCACCTAAAATTTTCTTTTTGTCGGAAAATTATTTTGCAGAAATACACATTAGGGGCTGGGAATTCCCGTTCTGGAGAATTTGGGGGGGGCAAATTTAAAATTCAGAGCACCCATTGTCTCTTTCGTCGGCAATTTGTAGCTGTCTCAAAAAAATTGCAGCTTTCAGCATTCCCGTCCAACTTTTTTTCAGCCCACGATGCGCCACTGCATGGAATTCGTAGACTTTGGAGTATTATAGACTGTGAACACGTGTTTGTGATGACGTCACAGCAGGTGGGCGGAGACTCAACGTGACGTCATCGTCCCCCTACAGTCTGACAGTGAACGCTGCGACGTCTCTGCAGCCGTGCCAGCAGGACGTCAGAGTCTACTACACACACCCCGGGCGGACCCCTGGGGCAGAGGTGACACCAGGGGTGACTGCAGGGGCCGGCACCGTGGCCGTAAGGCTGTACCGACAGGAGACCAGGTCGTGGCCGACGACCGATGATTCGACGCGGCCGCGCCCAGCCCTCCCAGCCAGACAGGTTGTTGCCAGCTTTTTGTTAAGATTTATAAGAAATTCCTTTGCCTCGGGTTGCAATTCTGGCGAAAAATAGCAGGGACAAGAAAGTGAAATTATATTTTAATTGTTATCTTTTTCATTGTATGACGCTCACTATACTTTTGCCTTGGCGCAATGCCATTTTAACCTGTACAAGCGTTTATTTGTACTGCGAAATTTATTGCAAGATGCTTATTAAACTGTGTGCAAATGAATTTTAGGAATGTAGCTTTTTCGTTGTCTTTTCTTTTTTCCATTGTAGTAACTTGCAATTTTGCAATTTACTGTGTTGTTAATGATACAGGTCATTGATCGAGATATCAGTCAACATAAACCTATTTCAGCTGCCTAATTAGGTATTATATTAGAAATTACTAAAATACTGCAAATAGGCAACGTTCGATGATGTGGAGTTGTCGACGTAAATTTAGCAGTTCGTGCCGGGATAATGTTGCTGGATATAATCTAAACTCAAAACACATTCGGTTTCGGCATTCGTTTACACTGCCACTGTTTGACGCATGTAGCATGCTTTGACAAGCAAAATAATTTCATCAAAATGATTTTTCATTGATTGATTGAGTGAGTAATAATGCCCGGATGCGAACAGGTTTACATGGCCGAGCGTCGGGCGACCGGACACCGGGGTACGGTCAGCTTCCCCTGCAGACTGTTTGACCCCGACTATCTCTACTACTATGACGTCAGCGATGACGACTATGACGTCGTCGTCGTGGGATACTGCTTCCGGTTGGTGAGCGTGGCAACCAATGGCGCAGTAACGCAACGGTTGGAGCGCTGTCTGCCTGTGACCCAGTCACAACGAGGTACTTATTTTTTACGCTTCATTGGTTTACTACAGTGTAACTAGAAGGGCATACTGATCCGGATCACCACCAAAATCTAATCGTCGTTTTAGAACTACGGATTGTCACCTGCCATGTGGCCTTAACCCCGGCTAAACAGGTCGATTTGCCTACTCCAGAGGGATGGGAGGCTGAGTTGATCTTGGTATTGGTTATACATACCTATAGATGGTTTACGGTCACCTGTCCGCTGGCAGTCACACATCCAGATATAGGCATAATAGCAACTTGATTGCGATCCGACCGGCTGTTGTATTGTGATTATAATTCAAACGCGCTAGAAACTGCAATGAACTGAAATGAACTTAACTGACCTGAAATGATAGGCAGGTCCGTCGAGAGGGTGGGGTAGGGGAGTAAGTTACCTCGGGCCCCGGATTGTTTGGGGGGGGCTTCGCCGTCGCTAAAGATATAAAGTACACCAGAACGCGCATTTTAAAAAGGAAAATTAAAAAAAATTCCCCAGAGAGGTCTCGTGAGAATGTTTCTCCGGGCCCCGCTGTGATGGCTCTCAACGTCCGTGATGATAAGCTATAGTTCTGCTGTTTTAGTTTATTTTGTTTCATGTCATTCCATTTCGCTCGCCCTCTTGTACGCGTCCTCACGCCAGCAAACCATGCAGCATCTAAAGATGCGTACAGAGCGATGCAAATTAACTGAACTAAAGTGAACTGACACGGTTTAGTTTTTGACAAACTGACCAATGGGCAAAGAGTGCGAGCTCGTTGATCGCGTTTGACGCGTACGTTAGCATAGTCACGCAAGCCAACGACGTTGTTAGGCGGTTTATGCACTATTGTTTGCCCATTGGCCAGTTAGTCAAAAACTAATAGGGTGTTTACACGATTGAGCAAACATCGAGCTGGCTCAAGCAGGCCTATTAGAACCTCGCTCCTGGCTCAAATGTAGGTCTAGGCTTAGGCTCTTAGCCCACAGCTGATCACGTGTTAAATTATATAGGCCTTCTAATTACAACCCGCCCGCCCTCCTAATCAGCATGCTAATTACGATAGAACGTCCAGCTAGCTGTCGATGTTTGCTCGATCATGTAAACACCCTATAAGCTATGACAATTTAGTTAAGTTACGTCGCTTTATACCGTCTTTATAAGCAACGACAACATTCAAAACAACTTTCTGAGTTTGTGTTTAAAAGGTTCGCGTTGTGTACGGCTGACAGTAGATGGCGGTTGGAGCGAGTGGTCATCATGGAGTGAATGCATCGGCAGCAAATCGTCAAGCTGTGCTCGTAATACAGGGCTCATCAGCGTGCGTCATAGAACATGTACTCAGCCAACGCCTTCTCCTGGCGCTAGATTCTGCCATGGTCCAGCCGTCGACACTCGATCGTGTCACATCAGCAGCAGATGTAGGCCTACTTCTCAGCACAACAACGGAATATTACACACTGTGTCGTCACAGTGTTTGCGAGCATTTAACACTAACTCGAGATAAGACTCGTCTGTTTTTCCCCTCTTTTCCGTAGCTGACGGTAAATTGACTTTGATGTCACAGACATTTTAACAATGAATTTTACTCAATATTGCATTGTATTGTATTGTACAGTCTCGCGAATTGTGTAGCCCTACTGTGGTAACATGTGTCACTTAGTGCTGATCTAATGATCCAATGACGATTCTTTGTAAGGCCTAGGCCTACACCAAAATTTGTTGGTATTAAACTAGGATCGTTGGAGTTATTTGAAAATGCGCGTCCGGTTTTTTGACGCGCTCACTCGTTGCACTGTCGGCAGCGGCGCCGTGAGGCAGAAAGATGCAACTTTACGATACACTGCAACTGCGAATTCTCGATAGAGGAGATTTCGGATGCTCGACGGTGGGGTGATAGGGAATAAGGACGAAATATTTCCCTTCTCAGCTAATTAGGGGATTGAAGGAGTGTTGTAAGTCTCCCCTTTGGGGTTCGGGACGGAGTCCTAGCCAGCCGAAGATAAATTTGGTGCATTTGTAGCATCACAGAACGTTACTGGAGAAATAATAACGAGAAAAAATTTTTTATTTGTGTTTTTATCGCCCGATATGATTACAGCCAGACAGGAGCCAGGCGAAAGACACATCGTGCCAAAGACTCGACCTAAGGTCGGCCAAGAATGTTTTCCGTACATGGTCTGCAGGTGTGGAGAGGTTCGAGGTCACACAAAGGTCACAGAGGTCAAACATTTCTTCCGCTGCTGCCGGGCGCTGTGCCCATTGTGGCAACTGTACCCTCACCGCCGCAGTCACGCGGTATAGTCGAATATTTCTCTTCGCCGGCGGGGGTTCAAATTGTTTGTCTGCTTCTCCCCGCACGTGGGTGATTGACAGTGGGCGTGGCGATCACGTGGTACAACTCACCGTGGAGCGATATCTGCCGGCTGCCGCTGCCGTACCGGAAGCGGATATACCGGCACAGTTCGAGTTAAAGGTTAGTGATGCACGTATTGCGGTCGGGTCGGTTCTGCACTTTTCCCAACTCTCTAGTTGGATTCCAATGCTAAACCAAGATACAGACATTTCAGAGTTATGCTGTTACTTATAATATTGGTAAAGACGACTTAAACAAGCGAAAGGATATTGCCTATAAGTGCATGTAGTTAAACATTGCAACGAACTGCACAGATACCAATAAACTAGGCCCCTGTATATTCGTGTAGATGTACATGGAAGTGGCCATGGCTTTCAACATTATTTTTTATAGACTAAACCAACTTTTTCATTTAAACGTTTAATAACCGTTGAGCATTTTCAAGCAAGCTTCGCTGTCTTTCTGAAGGTGCGAGATGGAATCGAGCCGGCAGATGACCTGCTGCTGCTTTGGACGTCACGTGACGACGAGCCCGTCGCTGATTGGTCGACGTCCACGCTGCTCAGCACCGGAAGTCGTATCTCAGTCACGTGGTCTCTGACGTCACAAAACACCGTAGATATGAGCCGTGTAATGACGCCGTCTCCCGCTTTTACCGTCTCGTTCAAATCAATCGGTAGGCTAACTTCCTTCGTGACATAATTTAAGAACATTCTAAATTTCTAATATTGCAACTACTACTACTACTACTACTACACTAATACGCTATTATACGCAACTGATGATTTTTGTCTACTGTCATTTATGTTTAATTTCTTTATACTGATGCGCGTCGTGTCTCTGAAACAGCTGCATTTTTGTCAGAAAATGTGCTTCAAAAATACAAACTGTGGGCCATTTTGGAAGAATTTTGGGGAACTTTTTAGCACCCATAATCATTAGTCTAACGTAAACGGTTTGCTAGTCCGTTTTAGTTCAAACGGTCGACGGTCAGTTGGACGGCCGCACAGTATGTCGGCATCGGAACGACATGATTTGTCCCCAGATTTTTGTTATAGAAATTTTAGGGTGGCCACAGGTTCCTGAAAGTTCTTTAAAAATTCCCGCTTTTTCACGTCCTGGAAAGTTCTCGGAAACCAAATTGGGTCTTGAAAGTTTTGGAATTTGATCAGTTTTGATGCCAGAAGGTCCTGAAAGTCCTCGAGAAGTTTTTGAATTTTTTTCACGCAGAACTGTGGCCATCCTGTGTCACATTGATTGTTGTGCTTGCGACGCAGAGGTCTCGACGTCGAACGGCGAGGTCGGCGGAAAATCGGAAATAACGGAGCTACTATCGACAACAGATGTAGGCCTACTAATGGACGGCGGCGTCCATAGCAACGCCACCGTTGCTGTGGGCGTGGCACTGTGCGTCATAGTCGTCGTCATAGCAACAGCGTTCATCTGGCACAGCAGCCGACATGCCGACTGTGTCTCTGCATTCAAGATGGCGGCCGTCACCGTGGCGCCATCTGCCGTGGTTATTTCACAAACCGGAAACAATAATTCTTCGTCAAAGCTGAATGCCCTCACGCCGTCGTCCGGTGCAGCCATTTTGGTTCCCAGCGCCTGCGGCCGTGGTCGCCAGCATCACAGAGCTGCTCCTCCCATCAGCGAACGGCGAGTCGTGATTGGTCGCTCGACGGCGTCACGTGACGGTCCCCGTGATGACGTCATTTCCGGTTCTACGGCTTTGCACGTCGTGTCGCTGAACCGGTTACCGCTCAGTCCGTCTAATTACATTCCGTACCGACTAAAACAGTCTTATTGCTAGATTTCGGCCGCGATAGTTATAAACGTTCCCTTAATGCCTGCAAATAAAACAATGGGAAAATTGTAGATTTCGTTTCTCGAGCAAAAAATGTGCCCGTTTCGATAGCGGCGTTGTGGGTTAAAAAATACACTGGAAAGTAAGTTGCAATTTTCCGGAGGACACCGCAAATTTCCGACAGAATTCCGACATACAATTGCAAATTTTCGATGGAAGAAATAGAGGGTGCTAAAAATTATAATCTTTCCCCTAAATTTCCCCAGATGGGGGGTTTTAGCCCTAAGTTTTGTATTTTTGGACGAACATTTTTCGACAGCTAAAAATTTAGGGTCGGCAGTTTCACCTTTTTCCTGTTCAGTTCATCCTGCCACGCCGCTACTGCCCTTCGACAATGACATATGAGGCCTCGTCTGCAATCTAAAACAGTTACAATTATCTGTAAGCTTATCTCTTGACTCCATATTTGTTTAACTGTGGCGCACGGAGCTTTCTAGTTTCTTTATTTGTGCAATACTTTGTATCGTTTCTGAGTAAGACGTCTTTATATTGCGTACCGTAGGTCTATTAACAGATAGAAAGATATGAGAGTAATAATAATAGATAAACGCGTTCAAAATATTTGTGCAAACAACTGTAACTGTGCGCAACCTGTGTACCTGGCTTAATTTCTCTTAGGTGAAAAAAGGCGTACACAGTCGATGGTTAATTATCACTAGTCGAATTACAAGAAACTAAAGGCAAGTGCAAAGTCACGTAAGTGAAACTGAACTGAACTGACATAGTTAGTTTTTGACAAACTGACCAATGGACAAGCAGTAATGCCTTACAGTAATGCTGTCTAATGTCGTCCGTAGCTTACGAGACTATGCTCACGTATAGGCTTACGCCAACCAGTGGGCTCGCCCTGCTTGCTCATTGGTCAGTTTGTCAAAAACTAAACCACGTCAGTTCAGTTCAGATACGTCGCTCTGTACGCGCCTTAACAGTTTCGCAAAACTTTTGAAATTTATTTGGCTCGAACTATATATCAAAGAGATCGACATGTTGGACTGATTTGTATCAACAACAAAACTAACACATGCAAATGAATAACAAATGACACATGAATTAAAATGCGTTTGTTTGCGGTTACCTTTACTTCTTTATAAATGTACAAAACATCAGTTTATACACTCGTTAACGGCAACATTTAAGGACTTGACAAAAGGTGATATTGCCCGCATCACACTGACTGTGTGTCAATGTGCTGTTGAATAATATCACCTTTTGTAATTTTTGCTGTTTTCGATGTGCAAGTCCTTACATGTTGCCGTTAACAAGTGTATAAACTGATGTTTTGTATATTTATATTTGCTGTTTTAGTACTAAAATACTGTTTTCCTACTGGTGATCAGTTACAAAGATATTGCGCTTCAGATATTTCTTACAGTAACCAAGCCACTTATAACGGTTACTTACTACC
>Ga0056128_1010599_pt1 | contig 11469 bp, 3 predicted proteins | sample WorMetLIZISLAND2_FD_71113 | JGI IMG/M metagenome (GOLD analysis project Ga0056128, IMG submission 71113) | Marine gutless worms symbiont microbial communities from Max Planck institute for Marine Microbiology, Germany - Olavius geniculatus... ... | reverse complement strand
CCAAAGATCCTTCGTCTAATACGCTACATTTTAAGCCAATTTTTGACCCCCCTTTGAAAAAAGTTGTAAGGGGGGCCCCCGTCCCCGGTGGGGGGTGCGCTAGTAAGACTTGGTGATTCTCTGGCGCGTGTAAAAATTTGGGGGCGCAGCACCCCCTAGGGGCCGAAATATGGTCTTCCAAATAATGCGCTTTAGGGGGGTACGATTTCACATCTAAATCTCCAAGGTCACTGAACCAAACTTCGCCGTACTTGTTTCGCCGAACGCAGGCCGAATCGCCATAGACGGAATGACTATCCGATTTTGAATACCTTCATCCGTTTCGGAGATATTCGCCGCCGAACTTCGAAGTCGTCCGAAATGGGGCCAAATTTTGCATGTTTTTCGCCCCCGAAATTTTTTTGGGGTGCGCCCCCAAAATTTTGGACCGGCATTATAAAATTCGGCCTAGTACTGACCATCCTGCAAAATTTCACGCCGGTCGGCCCACGCATCTCGGAGATCTCGCGTTGAATAAAAAAAACATCATGCGTAAAACATAAGTCCTTCCGAAAACTATCGTTTTCGGGCGGACTAATAAGTTACGCGACACATTCGTGAAACGCGAAAGGCCTAATTCTGAAATTCAATAGCAGGGGCGGATTCGGAGAGTGAAGCTGGCATACAACCCTTCCCTAAGTAGTTAAGATTCTGTTCCAAATTTGGTACAGGTCCAAAATTCTGGTCACAATTTTCAATGAATGTCCACCGACTATAGGCCTATAGCCGGACGGTCAAACGAATACCTAAGTTTACCAATATCCTTTAGAAACTTGCAGCTTGCACGTGGCGGCAGCGTTTTCCCCGTCGTCAACCGAAGGCAGACGGTAAAAATCCGTCATTAATGTACATACTGAACTGTACATGATTGTAGTCACCTTGCGCGTGGTGGGGCGGACAGGTGAGATGGCGTGCTGCTGCTGCTGAGTAGCAGTGCAGCGTGATACAGGTGACGTCGTCAGGTGTTGATAGAGTGAAAAACAGGTGCTGCACAGGTAATGACCAGTGTCGTCAGGCCGCCAGCGGTCTGCCGGTGAGGTTGGCGAGCCGCAATTGACACACTGCCGGTCCTCGTGCATCGCGCTGTACTGACATCCGCCATCACTCAGAGCCAGTTCACACGATCCCGCAACACTGCCGCCTCCGACGACGTCTACATCTCAACACACACACAGAGGAGTACAACACTTGCGTACGACTCTATCCTTATATGGAGAACTTCGTACAACTGCAAACTAAGCTGTAGATGTGTTGCAATTGTGCAAGTTCTTATCGCATGGACATTGTTCAACTCTGTTTAGCCAGCGCTTTTACCTTATGATGGTCGGGGTCATAGCAACAAATGGGTGTCCAAAAAAAGTTTTCGCTTCAAATAAACCACCGACTAACGCATACTTCTGTCTACCGCTTTACAGTTCTACCTGCTTTCCCTTTTGAGTTGTGTTTCGGGGCGGGGGAGCATTCAGCAATGACGTTAACAAGAACCAGATACAAGGCTATGCAACCAAGACTATATTAAAGATGTGACAGGATAGTCATTGTGTGACGCAGTAATTCGATGCGAAAACGAGAAACGCGAGCTGGTGTGAGATCTTCACGCCAGCGGGCGCGCGCACGTGTGTAAAATTGCGTAAATAATTATTACGAGTCGCCGTGATGCGCACGCGTGCAGGCGGGACGGCGCACACACTGCATGACGATTGACGAGCTGTGCTGCATGTCGACACCAATTTACGGCTCGTTCTGCTAAGTCGACGTTAAGTTGTCGCCGAGGTGATACGTCTCGCGGCGGCGCGACCCTGCACATCACGGCCAATTACTAGCGCTAATCAGATGAAATCTGCGCACGACGCGCGCAGCACGCTGGGTTGTTCTTTCATCCTTGGCGGCCGGCGTGAGGTGCGGCTGTCAGTTGCTGCAGCTGTCTTCCCCGTGAAAAATCCGCCCGGGAGAGATAATCACGGAATTGATATGTTTCCCTCTTATTAATCGCCAGTCCCACAAAAAGTCTCCCTATTATAGAATCGCCCCCAGAAAAGTCTCCTCCGGCCGACAATTCAGCGGTAAAAATTCACCCCGCCCGGGCGACCGGGGGAGACTTTTCTGGAGGCGATCCCATAATGGGCCACCGGCGTTCTGTTGTTGCACATCACTCATCTCACAAAGCGTGTCAGTTACCACCAGCAACACACTGCGATTAGTGTACAATGCAACTGCGACTTGGACTGTTGAAATCTTCCAGCTTTGCCAGTTTGATGACAAAGACTGTGAGACACAGTGGAGTAATAGATCAAAGCTAAAGTTTGGCCTTGGTCTCGATGCTCAAAGCTATTTGTTGTGTGACGCCTTCAACCATGGCTTTGATGTGTCGTTTTCTTCAACTGTTTATAAATTTTCTGTAGAAGACAGTAAACTATTACACCTTATAAGAATATTTTAGTTGGCATGGTCCTATGATATATAGAGATTCGAGACGAAAATTCAGAGCAAGTGGCAGCCAGTGCTGAGCCTATAGCTCCTTGGTCTCATTCTTGTGGCATTCAAACATCAGCGCAGACGTCATCCATTGATAAACAGCTTGAGTGTACCCGGATCGTTAGTAACTTACATAGCGCGTTAACTGTAGATGACTGCGCACGCGCTGGACAATAATGACCGTCAGTCAGACAGTGACTGTCGTCTGCTACATGAAGACTGTCTCAGTGTACTGGCCTGATGGGTTCTTATACTTACAAAGCTTTGTAAAGTTACTGCCGCCATATTCCGGCAATGTCGTCCGAGATCATCTTCTCGTTGAGAGTTTGAGACATCGCAAACATTGGCGCGTTCCTGTTCTATTGCAATGTACCGGACGGCTGCAGTTTCGACGATAAAGAAGGCGACTTAAAAACCAATGAAAAATGGGACGGGCGATGCACGTGGCACGATCCGAGCATTAAGCTGCTCTCTGCGGCAGAGATGACGTGGCGCTGGTTATGATCCAAGTTTCTTGCGGCCAGAGTGACGGCGATGGATGACAGCGCTAAACGTTTCGCTAACCTTTGACCTCGCGCGGACAAATTGCGGCCACGGCGCCAACCGGTCGCTTTCCACCCAAGACGCATCAGCAGCAGCAGCCAGCCACCTGCCCACTGCCTGCCGCCGGCGGAATTCCATTAGTGATGAACAAATTCAAATAGCAAACTTGAACTGCGACCTTACTCATCGGACAGTTAACTACTGGAGTGATATATATTACTTATACGCGCCATTCCAGGCTTCCGGTTAACTTCCCAGCTGCAAAGCATCATCGACCTTTGGCCAGCACCAAATTATACAGAGCGTGGTGTCAGAAACGCGCATCTGTAGGGACAACTAACTATCTCACAGCAAAACTTAGTAATTTGAACGCATTTGAATAGACACTGCAAAAATGCATATAACATGTACAAGAAAGCCTAGCTAACGCAAAGGGGAACGCGCGACAGCGGTGCATGTTTGAAGGCCCACTGCGAACAAAATTATAAGCTCACCGATCCCAGCAACTGACATTGGGTACGATATATTCATATACGCCAGATGGCACCACCGTCTCGCGTGGCTGCTGCCGTTCGAGTGGCCGAATGCGAATATTCTCAAGGGGTACCCAAGTTTGACGCCCCTGTACTTAGAATTCCTTGAAAGCAGCGGAAGCCAAAATTTAAACGAGTGAAAGTTACGTTTAATCCTGAAAGTTTTATACGCAGGCTGTCCCAGCCTGTCTCTAGCGATTTCAGAGCAATTCGCTCTTGAAATGTGTCGCAGTCAAAAAATCCATAAAAACCTTTATTTTGGCGTTCAAGGTCATCCAAGGTCATTGTTTTTGGTGCCAATCAAAAGCCAGTGTAGGACTTCCTATTAGTGATTAATAGTAACCTAGGTCCTGTCTCGCACCGTTTCTAAGATATACAGCGGCTTATTGGCTGAAAATCGCAAATTTATCCCACACCCTCTCATTAAGCGCCCTCGCTCGGGGTGAATCTTGTGGAATTTATAGAAAACCTTTACGGATCCAGAAACTAGAGTCTTTCAGGCAGCTGATGGTGAAGATTTGGTGATCCTAGCTTGCACAGTTTTGGCCCCCCCAGACTCCCCTAGCTGGATTTTTGGGAGTCCTACTTCTAAGGGAAGGGAGGGGAAGGGAAAAGGAAAAGACAGGGAAGGGTAAAGGGGGAGGGAGAAGAAGGAGAAAAAAAGGGAGAAGGAAAGGGGAGGGGAAGGGAGACGAGGACCCCTAATTGAGATTTCTGGCTACGCCACTGGCTAAGACGCGCTACAGCAATAGCTGCTGTCGCGCGTAAAAACGCCACAAGTAACGACTTCCCTCAATTTGTCGTTTGGATACATAAGTATTACTTAAATGACTTAAATCCCGTCTTTCAGTCGGACATCTTATAAGACATGCTAGTGGAATCTGCTTTAATGTCTGCCCAACACTTCAGTTCACGATATTAGACGGATACGGGACGAGGACGAGCTTGTTTTGACAGCACTGGGCGACAAAATGCATACGGTGCGACGCGTCATCGCTTAACATGCACGGAGATGGACAGGCGGAGAAGACGGTTGCCATTCGAGCCTTCTGCAGTTGCCGCCGCCGCCCTAACTCGGGGATACTCCGTCGGTAACTCTGCCTCAAGCTGCCACCAGTCTGTCTCAGCGTCCCTCATCCGTGATAATAAACGCTGCTTTGTTCGACCTGCTCATCCCGTCGACACGCCGCCATATACCGTGCTGGTCCGTCAGTCACCCTGATCTCGCGTCACTGCTGCTGAAGCCTGCCGTATGCAGAGTTAGCGCCGAGATACAGTGTATATACGCGCATCCTCCGTGACTTCACCCACAGCGTGTCGACTGACTGCTGGGATCAATCAGTGGACAAAATGAAAGACTGTTTATGGTGGAGAACGAGACAGAAATGGCAAGAAAATGTCTCTTTCACGTGAATAAATACACCCAACGTTTGGCTAAATTGTGGTTGAGTTGTTCTTGCAATCACTAAGTAAGTAAGTAAAGTGTAAATTTATATAGCGCATTCAAAAAATCTCCAACGCATCTTTGAAGATAGATGTGACTGAGTCCATATCAATGGCGTGCTACCGAGGAGCCTGCAAAAATTTGCACGTGTGTATTGGCAGAATGCATTAAAATTTGGCTTTCCACGTAGAGGTCAAAGCTAGAACTGGGCAACAGACCATGAACAACACACCGAAAGAGAAAGACGACTTCGCTGGCAATCTTGTACTGATAACTTTGATAACTTCCTTGCTAAGAAATTCACAAATATTACTGTGCGTAATGACGACGACATTTAAGTCCGTTCAGCAGTGTATCAAGAGCAGCATTGCAGTAGCAGTAGCAATCTTAGCAGCACTAAATCAACTTCAGGCAAATATGATAAGCAATATTCAACGTACTCGCAAAACTGGCTAATAGCCAGTTTAATATAGTATAGAGCTAGGTTGACAAATGACAATGTAGGGATAAAACCAAAACGTAAAACATCAGCACGAAAAATCACAGGAAAAAAATCTGTGAATGCTGTATCAGCAAGTAAAGCAATCGAATTATTAACCTATGAGTACAGTTTCACTAGCGAGCAGTAATACCGCCAAGTGCTAACACAAATTAATCATTCTTGGTGCATGCAGACTATTTTCCAAGACCATCGAGCAAAAAGGCGATTCATAAAAAAGACCGTATCCAAGAGCACCAGCCTTGTCTGAAACTATCTAATAATTTTCCTCGCACAAAGGCTGCACTCTAACTGTGGCCGCTGCAGAAAATCCGAATGATTTTCAACAGTTTCTGTTCGGTAAGCAGATCGAGCCTGTCGAGACGCAGGCACCGACCCGTGACCAGCGCAACAGCTGACAGCACCGACCAGTCACAGCAGTCACTAACTGGTGCCCCATAGGACATATTACTACTGGATCGTCTAGAGCTTGTGGTCTAATTGACTAGTGCGTTGCGCCGCAATAAAATCATAAGTCGTCGACAGCCGGCTGGCCGGACAGACCGACCGACCGACAGCACTAATGCGGCTCTGTACGGCTGCAGAGTCTGACATCTTGGCTCACTGACTGACATCATCCACCTGTACTGATGCAGCGCCCCCAATACACTCACTGCATTGCAGCGGCCAGTGTCTGCCTACAGGCTACGTGCTCTATGGACATTGTCATTACTCCATCTACTGCATAAACATGTCGTGTCAGACTTTTAATGGTCGCGGCAATTACAAGATCCTGCCACTTTGTCATGATGGCAACAACCATGGGTACCGGTACGGAACTCCGGGTGCTATAGGGCTCCTGGAAATCTGCTTACGTATTTGGTATACTATGCCCGTAGAACCAAAACTGAAAAATAATTTTTTCGTCTATGATACACACGTATCAGAGTATATCCGCCAAATAAACTTAGCTGTTCTTATTTTTTTCCTGCTAAAATTAGTTAGACTTTATACAAAACAATGACGTATTGCGTCAGTTCAACTACTCTGCAGTCACATAATCAAACACCAACGAGAGACAGCTTAAGGCGCGTACAGAGCGACGTAAGTGAACTGAACCGAACTGACATGGTTCAGTTTTTGACGAACTGACCAATGAGCAAGCAGTAATGCATTACAGTAGGCACCGTTTTATGGCGTCGGTGGTCTACGTCACTACTCTCGCGTACGGGGCTACCAATTACCAATGGGCTCGCCTTGCTTGCCTACTGGTCAGTTCATCAAAAACTAAACTGTGTCAGTTCAGTTCAGACTTTAGTTACGTCGCTGTGTACGCGCTTTTATAGCTAGCGACATTCTACTAGAATGTTCTACTAGACTTCTACTTACAGTGCTGGTGCGAGTGTGCAGTGAACGGCGGAGATGTGGCTGTCCAGTCAGTGGCGCCGACTAGCGACTGACCGGCCGCTGAGCGCCGCGCCGGCTGCAGCTCAGTAAATGACGTCACACAGCGCGGCGCCGCTGACTCATGCATGACGTCATCATCGTAGCCCGTGACGTCAGTCCCCCGGCTGTACTCATGATGATGATGATGACTATGATGATGATACGACGAATGATGGTTGTAGGGAGAGCCGTGAGGCTGCTGCTGGTGAGCTCTGACGGGGGGCACTTGTCCCTGTGCCAGGTACGATTCACGAGCGACGATCAGCTGATCATTGGCTGCCAGCGGCCGTCCGTAGTGCTCGTAAAACGACGTCGGTTTGATCACTATCGGAGGATAATAATAGTCGACATTGCACTCCCCTCCACGCTGCTCCATCCCGCGCCTCCAAACCTTGCATAACAATGTTTGCATTCCATCAAAATTGTATCAAATTTCAGCTTAAGATTTAATGGATTCTTATATGATTTTACAGCTTAAAGAAGCAGAACCTTAAAAACCGGGCAGGTGTATAGTGCACGAGACGAAAAAAACAGTCACAAACAAAAGACTATACAAATGTGCGATAGATGCGCAGGCAAATTTGTCAATGGGGCGTCATCCGCACAAAAACAAATCGACGCCTATAGTTATAATTCATAATCGTAACTGTTGCAATGCGGCTGCCATAGCGTTCCGTGCGGCGGAATCATATTTGCCAAACAAACGCCACTATTTGTACAAGTCACAGACATAAATTGGCGTGTTTGTATACAGTGGCGGGCCGGCCAGCATGCTACACATCTTCTATCAGTCAATAATTTCTCGACCTCCGTCTTCGCATGCGTGGCCGCGCGTCCAGCAGCCGTATCATTGCTGTGCGGGATACGGACGCATCCATCCGTGGAATGAGATCCGCAAGATCTGCGGACTCAGTGATGGCGCCATGCAAGTTGCCAAGTTGCTATATAGCCTAGTGTGCGCCAAATCGGTCAATATTCGGCGAACGCTGACAAATGAACACAAAATTGGAAGCTTACTTTTTGGCCCACCCCGTATTTGCGCTGAAGTCAACTTAGCCTGCTAGACATAGTCTCCGCGTGACGACAATGACAGCACAAACTGCATAATGCGAATCTCACTAATATCAAGTCCCGCACTCACACAATGGATGACAATTTATTGACGACGCTCACCTCTGCAGTGGTCACTGGTCAATACGTTTTATCTCAGCGGTCGACCGGCGCCCAATGTGCAGCCTGATGAGCGTGACCCAGCCGGCCAGGCGGGGTCATAGGTCACAGTTCACGCACACACTGGACAGCAGTGGAATCAGTGAACGGTGGGCTAATAGACTTAGATCAGCTCAGTGACGTGCAGTGTCATGACGCGTCTGACTGGAAGCGCGTCAACAGTGTCACCCACCGGAACGCGCGGTTTCTTGACAGACCGAGCGTTCGGACTTCAAACTTTTCTTTCCGTGTTTTTCTATCTTGTGGTCCAGCAACTCTAGAAATACGAAAACTAGATGCATGCACACATGCAGTGTCCGACTGACACTGAATCATCGTGCCATATGACACTGGCACAGTCAGTTAGGCGGCAAAGCCGATTTTTGAATAGGCCCCTAATGAAAACTAATTCGAATTTCAAATGATGTTTCTCACGCTTAAACACACGATATTTATCCGGCAGCCGGATAAATAGCCGTAGTCCAGACATTAGCCAACTAACCGTTGTTGTTAGTGGACCAAAGTTCACCAAATTTCTTTTGTTCAACGCGGTTGGAACGGTAGGCCTAGTTGTTAACGGCGTTTACCGCTTGTCGATATCTCCATCCGTTCCAGAAATATTTGCGCTCAAAGTTGAAAGTTGATAGATCTGTGCTCGTTAAAGCTTATATTGCATACGTTCGGCCCATTCTAGAATATGGCTCTGTGGTTTGGTCACCTTATAAGACTGGCGATATATCCTGCATTGAGCAAGTCCAGTGGTCATTCACCAAGCGTCTCCCAGGCTTAAAGAATGCTGCCTATCGTGACCGGTTGGCTGTTACTAATCTTGAAACCCTTGAATTCAGGCGACTTTATGCTGACTTAGTAATGTGTTACAAAATCGTTTTTAGACTAATTACTGTTGACTTTCACACATTTTTTCGTCTTGCACCCTCAAACAAGTCGTGGTCACCGTTATAAATTGTTTGTGGAGCAGTCAACCCATAATGTGCGTTATTTTTTCAGTAGGCGTGTGGTTAACGTATGGAACCATTTACCATTTGATACTGATTTTTCTTCTCTTGCTAGGTTTAAAGCTGCTTTGAAATGTACTGATTTGTCGAAGTTTTTAACCTATTGTACTGATTAGGATAGTTGTCAGTGCTTCGTATGGAGCCTTTCTGTCCTTGCCTGACATTGTAATCTTATTTGTACCTGTGTTTAGCTCCTGTTCTTGAATGTCAGTGCTCAACTAATAAATAAATAAATAGATAAATAAAGTTGTCCCAAATCGCGGCGAATTTTGGACATTTTTCGCTATCCCAAATTTTAAGGGGGCAGTGCACCCCAAAATCTGTACGCACGTTGTCAGCCTCACTTAGCACTACGACACGTGACAAAGTTTCATTAGGCTACTCCCTTTGGCTTTAAAGTTATTGTGGCTAATTCGCTACAATAAAAGCCCTTTGAAAAAATTGGTGGGGGTGCGCTAGTAAGACTTGGTGATTCTCTAGCGCGTGTAAAAATTTGGGGGCGCACCACCCCTTAGGGGCCGAAATATGGTCTTTCGAAAAATGCGCTTTCGGTGGGTACAATTCCACATCGATATCTCCAAGGTTACTGGACCGAACTTCACGGGACTTGTTTCGCCTAACGCGGGAGGAATCGCTGTCGATCGAGTAACTCACCGATTTTGAATATCTTCATCCGTTCCGGAGATATTCGCCGCCGAACTTTGAAGTCGACCGAAATCGGGTCAAATTTTGCATGTTTTTGGCCCCTAAAATTTTTTGGGGGAGACTCCCTCAAAATTTTGGACCGGGATTATAAAATTGAACGCAGGTCCGAGTATCGCGCAAAATTTCGCGCCGATCGGCCGACGGAGCTCGGAGATTACGCGAGGAAAAAAGAAAATAAATGCCATCAAAACATAAGTCCTCCCGAAAACTATCGTTTCCGGGCGGACTAATAAACCGTCGTGCGTAATCTTAAACCAAACTCGTTGCTGTTGCTCAAAATTGCTACAGCAGAAAAAAAAACTATTTATTTTAGGCATATTCCTCAGCTACGACAACATTCATTCTCAATTAAAGAAGCTCTGCTATGAATGATACACGATTGATTGCACGTTTATTAAATGGCCTACTCGATTATCATCCGATTTCGACATTAAAACTGATAAAATTGTCAAACTATCAACACATATAGGATAGTGTATATATACCTAATCAGCGCTCTGTAATAATTGAGTAGGCCTACCATTCTAATACAAATGTTCTAAATATGACCTATAGGGCCTAACTGCGGGGCAGAAAATTAGTCTACCCGATATGTAGTCGGCCTCCTTAGCCTTGAGGCGAAATAAAGATATCTATATATAGCTCAGATTTTTCAACAAATATTGGTAAAGTTTCTGCGACGGCAATCGGTGCAATTAATATGCTATATGCGTACTATGGGCCTATTTAAAAATCGATTTTTGTGCACCTCGTAGATATGCGTGATTTAATGGTATAGGCTACATAGAGCAAACAAAATATGAGAAGTCAGCAGAAGCAGAAATCAAGTCATTTGTCTTTTAAAAAGGCGCAGGACGTTGGTGTGATGCCCATGCAGTTCTGGGGCCCTGCCTAACAATCCAGGTCTACTCTAGGTCAATAAATAGCCTAGGTCTAGGCCTATAGACTAGACTCAGACTGAATCACTAGCGAGATTAGCCTAACAAAATTCAGTCAAAATACGAATAGATAAGCCAAATACATACTGTATATCAAGAATCGGATATGTTTAGCCGCAACATTCAGCGATAGATGAAATAATCACATCAACTGCTTCCATTATCAACCGATTAGCACACGATGACCGTCCAAGCCAAGACAAGCGACTGCGCGCACCCATCATGAGCATCAATGGGTGTGGCTGCATCACGGGCTGCGGATGCTGGTGAACTGAGCATCTCGAGTGCTCAACCAATGACGACAGAGAACGATCATTATGACTGGATGTCAATCATAACGAAGCTCCGCCTCATTACAATATGCCAGATGCGGAGAGAAGAGTCTGTTGCCTACTGCAGTACTAACTGCACAACGATAGGCCTATAGGCCTACTAGGCCTATCTCTTTGAGGAGCCATAGCGCAGTGGCGTAGCCAAAGGGGGGCAGGCTCCCAAATCCTCCAGACAAAACATAAGCATATGTATAAACTGCACAAAATTTGCCAGTTTAGTCAGTTTTTTTTCGGGAAAAATAATTAAAACTGTTGCCACCAGATCTCATCTTTTAAAGCTAAAATGCACCAAATTCGATTTCGGCTGGGGC
>Ga0056128_1010596_pt1 | contig 11470 bp, 6 predicted proteins | sample WorMetLIZISLAND2_FD_71113 | JGI IMG/M metagenome (GOLD analysis project Ga0056128, IMG submission 71113) | Marine gutless worms symbiont microbial communities from Max Planck institute for Marine Microbiology, Germany - Olavius geniculatus... ... | reverse complement strand
GCGGCCACAAAGACGCCCAAAACGATCACTTTCACACACTTCTGGGGATAGCTGTACTTGTACACCTTCCAGCAAGACTATGCACCAGCACAACCTGCTTACGAGATGGCTGAATTTTTGGATTGTGCAATGCTTGATTTCCTGCCCACATGTTGCTTAGTTCTGAGACGATGAACTTTTTTCATTAGTGAACCAGAAAAAGTTCACCATTGAAGAAGGGCAGCTATTCAGCAACTGCTGCAGCAAGACCATGTTTGTACTCACAGCATATTATGACGTCAACATTATATCACAGCCAGCAAAAAATATTTAAACTGGCTACACTATACAGTTTAACATCGTTGTATCTCAGTTTAAACAAACGAGTGCTTGCAAATGACACTTAACAAAACTAAACGTAAATACGATTAGGCATCAAACTATCAGCTTCAGTTTTAAATACCAAACATCAAAAAACGTGTTATTTACAAAAAAAACAACCACAGCTAGGATGAAGTTATGTGCCATGCATAGATAGTAATAAATACGTGAAAACTATGTGCAGCACCAACCATATTCACCTATTCACACACACACACAAACTACTAACACACATCAACATAACAGAACTAATTCACATGCACTATCACAATGTACACAATGTTTACTATGACGACACAATTCAGCCGCTTGCTACACTCATCACCCTTCCCCATTAATTCGTAATCTAGACATCCCCTCAAGCCAGGCCAAAGCTTCTTATATGTCCTCAACACCACACAGCTAATTCTTCCCTGAACATGTACAAGTATTTGTCAAACAGTAAACAAATTTTTTTTTTTTAAAATGCAGGCTAAGTTGGGGCAGAGATTTGACTCAGTCAAATGAGCTAAATACTGCTCAAGTAACTACATAAAAACAATAACGACATTACAGCCCTAAAGGGTGAATAATATGTTAAGACTTCCTGCAAAAATGAAAGCTACACATAATAAGTGCCGGCAGTTGTGAAGTGGTGATAGAGCAGTTGTGAACGATAATCATGGCACAGCTGATGAAACTGCACAAGCAGATTTGGAGGTTGCAGCAAGTCCAGACACATACAAATACTTAGAAGACACTTTCTACTGTGCTAATCAATCATAATATCAAAACTCCCCTCATCATATGAGTATCATATGGGGATGCCAAAGTATGTATGCTTGAAATGTCAAGTCTTAAACCAATTGAAATCTGGCACCATTTATTTCCTCTCTATTTGTAGATAAAATCAGATGGCAGCAAACAAAGATCTAAAACTACATTCAAGTACCTGAAAAGGCACAATCTTGAACAACAACAACAACTAACTAAATAATCATTTTTGAAACTACATCATATTATGTCTAGTATTGGCAGTATGTAAAATCATGTCTTACAACTAGTCTGACCAAAACAATGCTCCAAAAATGAAGAACGATACACTACCATTTAGAGTAATGGAATGCCATGCAAAATACCATAAAAGAAGAACACATAATGATAATGAAATTGTACCACATGTTGCTGTAAACTCAATGGATGAAAATATACCAAAATAGTCAGGCACAGATAAGTCATACACATACAAATTTACTTCCTTTCAATTTTATACAATTGCAAAAATATTACACGGCAAGCAATCTGAAAGAACGAAAAGTTTACAATATTTAAGGCATAACTGAGACCAGGCTGCTGCTCAACAAGAACAATGCCCATTTGCACTGAGTTTAGCTTGGCATGATTGAAAGAATGTTCCGCTGCAGAATGGTGTCTCGGACATCTCTGAAAACCATCAGGCAGTTTTCCGTGTCGACGGCCGTTGTGAAGTGGTGATAGAGCAGTTGTGAACGATCTTTCCGCCGTCGATCAAACAGCGACACTTCAAACTGCTGCACGTCCGTCAAACGATGTGGGTTGCCGGAAAATGCTGAGAAGTAGTCCGCTATGCTGGTGTCAACTATTTTTTCTGCTAACAGATCGGTTTTGTTGAGGAACAGAATAATGGACACGCTGGCAAGAGCCTTATTGTTGGAAATAAGTTCAAAAATGTCGGTGGATTCAATGAGGCGATTCTTACGCTGCTCATCTGAGCTAAACTGATCAAACTCGTTTGATGCAACGAAGAACAAGATGGAGTGCATGCTGTCAAAGCAACGGTACCACATCTGTCTCTGTGACCGATGACCCCCAACATCCACAAACAAAAACGGAACACTGCGAATCACAAACTCATGTTCCGTTATGCCTTTTGATGACTTGCGAGCATGCAGAATATCCTGCAGTGACGGTATGTAATTCTGTAAACACAAAAACCACATAAGTGGTCCCACAATTATAGTCTTTCAAGTCATTTCAAATGCAAAAAGCACTCAGCCCTACTAGGCATTTCTCAAAAGCAGACTCACATTTGCATAGAATAAGTAAACAGAACAGTACAAAGTGTAAGAGCGATCAGTAGCAAAGTACGGTAGCAGAGTAGCAGTGTACATAGTGCTCTTTGAAGTAGAATGATGCATCAGAATCAACATTTTAACAAAATGCATTAATGCACATGTATGTTATTACGCACACACATAATTTGGATCATGCTGAAATTGTTTAAAAGTGACTATATTTTGCAACAAATATTCACTTCACGATGCAACAGCTGTACAGAATGCATGTTCACAAGCATTCTATGGATACAGATGCAACTGTTGATGTCTATGCAGATGCAAATACACACTGATAAAAAAAGTTGTTACTGTAACATTTCTCTCTCTAGTAATAACACTGCAAACTTCAACTGGCATTCTGCAGCCTTTTTGCACATGCCACATTGAAAAAGGTTGGCTTAAGAGCTCAGACAATTTTTAACATCAGTGCGAATGCCATGGCCTGACAGCTTAGTTTTGTAGACTCGGACACAAATGCTGTCTCACAAATTCTAAGATCCACACATCTCTGGTTCAGACATGTCTCTTACTGACAATGGTAGTATCATATTGTGTGAATTTTTATTAAAGCAGTTTTAGTTCAAAGCATCAGTCGCAACGGTCAACACTTTTATCACATTAGTTACAATGTAAGAAACATTGAAAAACTTACTGGTTGACCAATTCTTTTCAAATTATCCAGAAAATAATTCACTGTATCTCCCTACCAACACAAACATTCTTTATCAATCACAATGCACCATTTACAATTAAAACACTGCTTTACAAATATGTATAATATAATCAAAAACTAAACAAAACTCCTAATTTATCAATAGAAAAAACTATTTAATTAACAACTTTTATATAATGCATTAAAACAATAACTAAAAACTTTGAATAAGAAAAACTGCTGCAAAATGGTCTAGCAATAATTGAGGAATACAAACCCCCTAAAATCGTAATTGATTAAATAAACAAAGCTTTATGGGTTTCAGTGCCATGCAAACCTGAGGCTGAAACTAGGCTTGACTTAAAGTCTGGATATTCATTGTCAAAGCTGTGTCTGCCATGCTTGGTTCATCTCAAACTAAACACTAGCCTATGTTCATTGAAACTGTACTTCCATGTTCTGCAATAACCTCTGATTATTTGCCGATTTGCCAGGATGTAAGACCCATGCCGCATCAGATACACTCTAAACAAAAATTTTAACAAAACTATTTTCATACATTCAAAATCTGCAGCCTACGTATCAAAACACAGCTCATAAATGTAAAAAGTTAACGATAAATTAACGTAAATATGGCATACAAGTCGAAATTCTCTTCGGCGACTGAAGACGTTCTGGATGCCCGCATCCTGCCATACAGCCATCAGTGATGGAACATACTGCAGAAATACTGGTTCATCCAGTCGTATGTTTGTATCAAACCGACGTATGAAGACGGCATGTTCTGCACTCTTGTCATCTGCAAATGGTACTCCTAGCTTCTGCCGTGCATCGATCAACATCATTGTTCCTTTCATTATATTCTCATAGACTGTCTGCTTGAATCTCAGCAGCTCATCATCGTCAAAGTCCTGCAAGCAACAAGAACTGCTGTTTATACATTGAACAGCAGTAAATGATCAAAAATGACAATCATAGTTTCCTTATAGGTGTGTTTTGCATATTTTCCTAGTCACATTGGTAGAACAGAAAAGATAAGATGCCAAAAAATGCAAGGCATTATCTGCCATACAAAAATGCACCCAAAATTAGTCAGCAGTTACCTGCCATGAATTTGCATGAAAGCAAACTACAGTAAAGTGAAAGCCAAAGTTATAAAACATAAACAGACACATCAAACCCATTCAAGCTATGGCATTTCAAACCTAACATTTCAGGTCAGAAGTGTCTCAGACACACTTAGGACAGAAGTCTAGAGCCTCATGATTTTTTTTACAGGTTTGAACTTTGAAGTGTCTTGCGACACTTTAAACCCCAATGTGTCTGGTAACCCTATGGTACATTATAATGAGCTTAAATTACAAACATTTCTCAATTTGCCAGGATGAAAGACCCACTGAAAAACTGTCGACAATGACAAAAATTGATAGACAGCCATAACGACAGAGAAGACAAATTTTAAAAAAAGACAGCAAAGATGATGTCATCTGGTTGTCCACTCGTCTTCTCTTGTTGTCTTCACCGCTCTGTTGACAAAATCAAATTACGACCTAACAGTCACCGATTTCAAACTTTTTTAATCTTTACATTTTTTAATGATTAATCATGTGATTACTCAAATACTCGTTAATTTCTGCTGTTGTTATTAATAAGTGTCCAGACAGAATTTTTACAGATTTTCATGATACTACGGCAAAAATTCACAGCAAATAAGTAGTCGATTATTGTCACGAATTTTGACCGCAGATATAACTTTGCCAAAAAATTGCAAAACGCTGCTGTGTGGACAAAATAAATAAGCAGGATATCTGACAGAGCAAAAAAATGTACTGATAACATCCATCAAAAAGTCACGCAAGTTTCCGTTCGTGACAAAACTTCATGCGCGTGCATATATTAAGATTAGTCAGATAAACGCACATCATACCTTCCCGTGAATTATTCTCATCTGTTTCATGAAGGTGCTCTTCCCACTTTCGCCAGAACCAAGAAGTAAAATTTTTACGGTACGTCGCTGTCGCTGCCGGTCGACTTCAATTGTCCGGTCTATTGTTCGACTCTGAACCCTTCTTGCTCGTTCCTCATCATCGACAGGCCTACTTTGTCGAACAAAACACGGACATACCCCAACGAAACACTCCCCCATTTCTACACAGAAAATTCAGAAAAACACAAGAAAAATAACAGACAACAAAGAAGGCTGTTATTTTTGCAGTTACATAAATTGTCAAAATAACGAACCTCATGAACCAGTTAATTTCTCACTGTCTTTACTCAAAAACCACACTTTTGCATTTTTATATTTAAGTCAGTTGTAGCAGCTACAACGGTAATTTATTTGAACAACAACTGTAATTTAGTACTACATTCGTTATGACTTTATGATTAAAGACAAGACATTTTCAATTTTTCACAGCCAAAAATCTGGATCTTGCGGCTCGCTAGTTGCGTTGCCACGCCCACTGGCAAACACGTAAACAAACTATGACAGAAGTAGTAAAATTAGTATAATTAGTCGCATTTATGTTTACTGTGTCTGGTTTACTGAATTGACGACGGCAGGATGACATAGTTTAAAATGAAAAACAGTTTGTCAATTTGCCAAATCGTCAGACTCTTAGTTTTGCGTTATGCAAATGTTAAGGTGCTCACAGCACTTGCTGGTCTGGTATTTGTACTGTTCCTTGGTAAGAAGCTGTCATTTTGGTTTGCATTTTTACATGCGACTTGAGATTACGGAGATTTACAAAACTGTTACAAATTTTAATTGTTGAATTTTTGACATTACTGTACTTTGTTGCATTTGTGAATGTGATAATTTTCTGATACCAATACCGTGTACCGTGCATCAGATGTTAGTGGCTTCCATGAACAGTGCAACAGTTAGACATTATAAATTTTTGTCAAAAGGTTTATTGCTATTCACATTTATCACTGTTTGTAAATTACAACTTATATATTTCTGAAGTTTGTTAATAATTCGTGGAAATATGTCATCTCTGCACTATGTGGACATTTGTGTAACGGACTATGTTAATGTAAGACTTATATTTTAATGCTGATTTGTTGCAGGCCATACATATTATGCTGAACACCAGTTGGACAAACACAGGTTAGTAGACATAGTGTCTCTCGTGTGAGTAAGTTCTGTTAATACTAGCGACAGTGAATATTTGACTTGATTTACAGTGTTCGATTGTGCTACAAGTAATGGAGCTGTGGAGATGTGTAGATCTGCACATGTCACAATATTAACACTGTAATTATGCTGTAGTTTATCAGTTTAACATTCCCACATGTTTTTTTTTACCCAAACCCTGTCTTTCACTTTCGCCTTAACCCTGATGTAACGTCCGCAGATCCACACGTTCGTTGAGCTGCTTGTTACCAGATCCTGTTTGATTATCGTGCTGCTGATGAGATAGCAGTATGACAGTTTTCGTAGACTGTCTTAGAAAATTAGCTGAAGCTTTATTAAGTGAGCTTCTTGTATCAGATGCAGATATAAACTGCATAATGTTCTCTGTCCTTTTATTGTTACTAACTAGAGCAGTGCTTGCTTGTTTTGTTTTGCAGCTCACCAGTTCCATGGCCTCATGACTTGAATGCTGTCAACGAAATTGATCAGTTGTCGCACCATTATCGTACACAGCCCAAAAATGAGCTTACATTCTCATTGCAGAGTAAAATTGATACGATGGAAAGCAGGCTGCACAACTTAGATAATCGGTTTGTTCATTCTTTCTGGTGCTGTGCCAAGTTTATTTCAATACTCGGGTTACTTGTTCGTTAATTTTTTGGTACTGCATGCATGGTGAATAATGTGAGAATTCAATTTCAGCACTTCATACTAAGTGTATCTTATCACTAAGTTTATATTATAAATGTTGATACATTTTTGCGTATTCTATGCATTTTTGTAGACTGTTGATATGGCAGTTATGTGTGCTATGTGGACTGCAGTGGCTGTATGGGTATTGGGTAATCGTTGTTTTAATTTTATGCAGCCTCAGCTGAGACATTTTTGTTCTCATTTGTTTTTGGTCATATTTTAGTGATAATTTATAGCTCATCAAAAGCACCATCTTGGATTATAATCAAGAACTGATTATTACTTATTTAGACTTAGTTCCTCCAGTTCCATGTGAAACATTGGTTGACGATTCATCTACAGTTGGCACGATTGCTGGCAGCAGTTGTCTTGTCTCTCCAGTCTATGCCCATTACCTCCAGATCTTCTTTTAGTGTGTCTTGCCATGTCCTGTTGGGTCTTCCAATGTTCCTCTTGCCATCTTCAGGTTTCCATTCTACGGCCAGGCTAGAATGATTTATAAAGCGCCAAAGTCTCAGAAAGAATCAGGGCACATTGGATGATGGACGCTAGGTGGCAGAAAAGGTTGACTGAAAGTAGTGGGTCTTTAAGTGATGTCTGAAGGTAGCCAAGGTTTGACACTGACGAATTGAGGAGTTAAGGAGTTCCAAATTTTCGGTGCAGAGACACGAAAAGAACGAGAACCAAAAGATAAGTTATGCCGTGGAATTACAAGTAACTGACTGGTAGAAGAGCACGTGGACACTGAGGATTTATGATACTGCAAGAGATCAGTAAGGTAAGGTGGATGGCCAGTGTGCAGTGTCTTATAAGTTGAGGTGGCAAGTTTAAATCTTATTTGCCATTCAATAGGTAGCCAGTGGAGTTGTTTGAGAAGTTCAGTCGATGAAGAAGAATGATAGGCCTGCTGCATTACAACTCTGGCGAGTGCGTGCTGTACTCGCTGAAGGCGAGATATGTGTTTCTGTGGACACCCAAAAAGGATCGAATTCGCATAGTCAAGCCTTGCGGACATCAAAGCAGAAGCAACAGCTATGGCCATAGAACGATCCATCGATGGACGAATTTGTCTATAGGAACGTATGTGGTAAAAGCAGGACTTGGATATTGTCTTAATGTGAGGTCTCAAGATGGGATTAGAATCAAGTGTAACCCCGAGAATCTTGATAGTGTCAGAAAACTGTATCACAGAATCCGCTATTTTGACAGAAGTAAGAGAAGACATGGTTTTTAGACGCTGAACAGTGCCAAAAAGTATAGCATCCGATTTGGATGGGTTGAGTGCTATGCCGTTTTCACAGAACCAGACATGTAGTGAGCTCAGACACCACTAGAGTGTGATGAGCTCATTGGAATAATTGATAGGCGACAAAGCGACATAGAGCTGCGTATCATCTGCATATTGCTGCTGAAAGACCTGGTGAGATTTGGCGATGGTTGACAGAGGAGATGTATATGCAGAGAACGTTAGTGGCCCCAGGACGGATCCTTGGGGTACGCCGACAGAGCATGAAGTCAGAGCTGAGGAGTACGAGCCCATACGTACAGATTGTGTCCTGCCATCTAGGTAAGGTCTGATCCAAGAATAAGCAACACCTGAGACACCAAAACTGCAAGAAAGTCGTTTTAGTAGGGTAGCATGCTCGACCATGTCAAAGGCCGCACTGAGATCCAAAGAAACAAGTAACATCAGTCTCTCTTCATCAGACGTGGAGTAAATATGATCAAGGAGAAGCTGTAGGGCAGACTCAGTGGAACAGCCAGGTCTGTATGCAGACTGGTAGCTGTTGAAATTAGGCGAGTCCAAGATGTGAGGTTGAAAACGAGTCAAAAATAGGCATTCGTAAACTTTTGAAATGAAGTTAAGATTAGAAATTGGTCTTCCCTACAGCTTCTTCTGCTTCTTTACCTATATGTTCAATCCACTTACTTTTGTCATTTCTAGACATTAATAGACAAAAGAAGCAAATAAAGATCACGAGAGACCAAGCAAGAACAAGAACTCATCAAGAAAAGACAAATGAGGACTATATATACAGACTTGCAGACAAAGCCGTGAAAAAGACATGTAGAAATGACTGATTATGCTAATAGATTATTCTTTGTCAATTTTTTTGGTGTTGCAGAATAAAGAACTATCCAGAGGTGAAATTCCTGTCGTACAAGGATCGTAAACGAATACTTGTATGTATTCTGTGACTGCATATCATTTCTGTATAGGTCTGCTGCAAAATTTGCCTGTTTACATAAATCTGCACTTTTTAAAGGAGGCAACTTGTCAACTCAACCTGGCCATCCCTCCATGGGTAGGTGCAATGAATACCAGTGAAAGCTGGGACATAAACAGACACACCGCATAATGCACTAGTCCTGTATCCATGCTCACCTTGCAGTGTTAACTGGTGTCTGGCTGAGGGCGAAGGAAATGGAGATCACTGCTGCTTTATGGGCCTGATGGCTTGGGAAGTACTTTACATTTTTTATGACTTGTTTGGCAGGTGACTGGAGGTGCAGGTTTCATTGGTTCACACCTGGTCGATAGCTTGATGTTAATGGGTCATGAGCTGACTGTTGTCGACAACTTTTTTACCGGTCGAAAGAGGAACATTGAGCAGTGGATTGGACACGAGAACTTTGAGCTCATCACTCATGACATTGTTACTCCACTACATCTTGAAGGTCAGTCATCATCAGTGTTATTTAGCACATACAATCAACTGCCTGTTTAATATATTGCACTTAACACATCTGGCTAACAAAACTGGTGTTCATGCTTTTGTGATGTAATATACAAGAGATGAGAAGAACTACATAATATGATATTAGTTTTTGTGACGTTTTTGATGTTTTTTGTTGCTGTGTAAATGCTGATTTAGTCACTGCATTTTTAGGTTGACCGCTAAGCTGTAAGCTTAAAGGTCGACCCTTTGTCGTTGTTGTCATCTGTCTGTTTGTACGTCCATCTGTCATTCGTCTTTCACGTATGTACTGTGACTAAACGGTGCAAGATAGGGCCTAGGTTGCTGTTGATCACTAATAGGAAGTCGCATATTGGCTTTCAAATGACATAAATCGATGACTTTGGATGACCTTGAAGGTTGTTTCATGCTACTGCAGCTAAACGGTGCGAGATAGGGCTTTGCTATTGGTCACTAATAGAAAATCGCATATTGGCTTGGATGACCTTGAAGTCCATTGCGTGCTATTGTTGGTAAACAGTGCGAGATAGGGCCTAGGTTACTATTAATCACTAATAGGAAGTGGCATACACCCTTTCTGATGACACAAAATCATCAACCTTGGATGACCTTTAAGGTCAGTGACAGCTAGTATGATCGACCCCACCCTAGTTACAGCTGGGCTTTTTGTATATGTGTATCATCTGTCTGCTGCATTATTTGATTACTGAAAATGACAAGCTCAGCTGTTGCCCTTTTTTGGTCTTTGTATCTTTAATTGGCAGCACTGATATAAAGTGATGTTTATTATATGTGGAATAGTCAGTTTGTGGCTAAATAATTGTGGCTGATATTTAACAGTTGGTGAGTCACTTATTCATGAGAAATATTAACAACCTGGTATTTACTGGTTTTCCTTTCTTTTTATCAGGCTCGGTGGTCTTGTAGTATAAACTGGTGTCTGGCTGAGGGCAAAGGAAACACAGATTAGTGTTGCCTTATGAGCTTTGTGGCTCGGAGAGGACTTTGTGTTTATGTTATGCACAAGTTCATTATTTATAAGAAATTTGATTATTTATTCAGGTTCCACTTTAATGCTGTCAAATTGAGGAAATCAGTTTTGTGGCTGACTGTCTGATTGGAACATACATTTGATCGTAACTAACGCCTTCTTTTGCAAAACAATATCTCGGGAATGACAGAAGTAAGTAGAGATATGATGGGTGGTTGGATTGGTTCTTGTCTGTGCTAATATAACTCGGATTGTTTCAGGGAAGTAGCTAAACTTATGCATAGTGATGGGTGCTACACTGATGTAAAATGCACTGTTGTGTATTATCTTTCACATTGTTTATCGTAATGTTTTGTTAAGCTGTAATTGTTTTACAGTTGACGAGATCTACCACTTGGCTGCGCCAGCATCACCCTTCCATTATTTGCACAACCCAATAAAGACCATCAAAACAAACACCGTCGGAACTGCTAACATGCTCGGTATGAAGTAGGTTATTTCATTGCAGTAGGTAACAAGAAATTTGAGCAAAGCTCACGAGATGTGCGAAAGCCTATAGCAGTTTCTGTTCGCAGGTAATCTTAGTCTATCTCCATCCATTTCGTCGTAATTCACTCTTTTGCAGCCAAAAATTGCCAAAAAATCACGTTTAACCAATATTTTTAGGGTTCAAGGTCATTCAAGGTTATCGATGTTGACATTCGTAAGAAGCTCCTCATCAGTGCTTGTTATGATAAGCATCATGGCTGTGCCTATCTGCAACCATTTACACGCTAGACAAGCCAACAGAGTATAAATAACCACTTTTTACAGAGGTACCTCTCGTTGACACCCACGTGCGCAGGCCTGCTTGAATCTAGA
>Ga0056128_1010593_pt1 | contig 11475 bp, 9 predicted proteins | sample WorMetLIZISLAND2_FD_71113 | JGI IMG/M metagenome (GOLD analysis project Ga0056128, IMG submission 71113) | Marine gutless worms symbiont microbial communities from Max Planck institute for Marine Microbiology, Germany - Olavius geniculatus... ... | reverse complement strand
GTCTGCCGTAGGCCAGACCAGACCTCCACCAAGCGCTGCTTCAGTTCATCCACATCTTTCACCGTTTTATGAAATATAGTAAGCCCGTAACATACTACGATATTGAGTACATTTTGACAATTTTTGTCAGCTAATCATTATTATTATTAGGCACAGTTTGTTGGAGTTATTTCAAAACGTAATAGAGGTCCGGTTTTTTGAGACCCAGTGTATGCGTTAGGCCCTTTTTATATCGCACAACTAGCACAAGGTAGAGATGACATAGGACTCACATATAAACTGATTGATGTGAAGACAGGTAAGTCCTTTCGACGCCTTGTTCCTGCGGACAGACTGAAGCCATACACGGCCGATCGTACAGATCTCCTTGCACGGTTACCAAGTAACCTACATAAAGAAAAACATCCGGTAGATACGACGGGTATCGGACAGGATCAGAGTAACGAAAAGTCTGGACAACCCGACTTATCTGGGTGTAAGAGTGCCAGACGAATACTGAAGGAACGAACACGTAATAAAAAGAAACAGTATCTCGTGCTTTTTACGGATGGCTCGAAAGCCTGGGCAGATTTTGTGACGTCCACTTTACTACAGTACTATAGATTATTACAGGAACGGCGAAGACAGAGAAGGCGACAACAACGAAGAAGAGGACACGACAGACGATAGCGTGCGGAACTTTGTGTGTGTAAGTGCTTTACACATATCACCGTCCCTGTGTAATAGCAGGTTGTTTTAAACGGTGAATTAATAAAAAAAAACGTGCACGTATATTTTAATTGAGGGTTCGGCCGAACCAAAAAGTGAAGCAAGCTATCGAACGTGTGTGTGCAGGGAGATGGAGAGAACTCGATGTATACTTTGCTGGACTGTGCTAATGTGCGCCGCAGCAATCTGTATTGGTGAGTTAACCATAATTGACAGGCATAATTACGGAGTAGTTTTGACGAAACGAGGCGAAGTACAGGTCGCCACGGCCATGGCGCGCCTGATTTTCAACTTTCAGTTACCTGAAATGTTGAACCCACTTCGCGGTGAGTTGGACGTGGATTGTACTTGGACTGGTCATTATAAATCTCTAAATTTTTCTGCGTGCCGCAACGTAAGAGGATTAGTTAGGGAGCATCATAGTATGTTTGCCAAGATGCAAAGACACGTGCGTAGGCACTTACAGAAGATTCACGCCGTATTGTTCGACATTCCACCCAAACTGCAGTCAATTACTAAGAGATCTGGATGGAGTAATTTTTTTGTCTAAAATCACGGGATTAGCCGAAGAGGAAAAGCTGGATCAAGTGATTGAGATGCTTGTTCATTTAGAAAGGTCTATTTTAGAGGCCGATAAAATCTGGAAACAGGGTGATGAACACTTTTTGGCAGGTTTAAAGTGGAAAGAACCAGAATAGATAATATTGTCCATCTAATGCAATTGCAGCGAGAATCTGTCATAAGAATGCAGTCGGAATTGGTTCAGGGCTGTACAAAATCACAGAGCATAGTCCACGTTTGGGCTCACATGATGAAAACGATGTTTAATTTTTTGTTACAAATGGGGGAAATTGACGAACTTTATGCAGCGACCGAACAGTTGACAATGGGAAAATTTCCGCACTTTTTCGTTGACCACAGCACCTTGGCGAGGGCCTTAGTCAGGCTAGAAAGTTATTTGCACAAAAATAACCCGAAATTGCGTTTGTTACAGACGGACGTGCGTTATTACAACAAGCAGGCGTGTTTTCATAGCTATAGATATCTAAATTTTGTGGTAATTGCAATTGAGGCGCCGCTCACGATAGGACCTTTAAATAAATTGATGAACGTCCATCACGTTTATAAAATCCCAATGATTACTCTAAATAGCATGGACTATTACACGAAAATAGCCACAGGTATCAAAGCCATTATTTACCATCAGGACTTATACTATTATCTGACTATTAGCGATGAAGCTTACTCACCAATAAAGGACACTTTGGATCTTAGAAACTCTCCATTATTGCTGCAGAGCCGTTCAATAATGGGATGCGGACTAGCTTTAATTGAGGGGGATTTGAAGGCACTAAAGACATTCTGCCGTTACCACGTGATTAAAGGACAAGTACCTACAGGAGTCGTAAAAATAACGAATAACAAATTTTTGCTGTCTAACATCTCTAGCATCAAGATCAAGTGTAAGAAGCAGAATCTTACACACAGCTTTGTCGCTAGAGAAATACAGTGGGTACAGAATATCCACTGTGGTTGTGTGATGGAAGCGGATCGTTATGTCGTCACGGCAACATCTTTACACTGTCCCCTAGACGATAACATCTCGCTGTCATTTACGCCAGAGTTTTTGACAAATCTTCCGTTTCTAACAGAATTTTTATCAGATAACAATGAACTAAATTTAATAAACGACCTTACCTACCTCAATGAGTCAATACAGGCTAGCCTACCAGAGTTAACCATCGCTGGGAAAGAATACCAAGCACGCTTGGCTATTGAAAAGGCAGCAAGTTCGATTTACAGGAAGTAATTAACACTACGTTGCAAGATAAGGTAACTTTCGAGAATTTAGGACATTACGTCATGTCCGATGTCTTACGTAATCATTATCATACCAAGAATTTCGATTTCTTTAACGCATTCGATTGGCTAGTTGTCTTTGCGACAATCTGCGGTATCTTGGCATTAATTCTAGTTCTTATTGTTCAATATAACGTAAAGACGCTTTTTGTACTGCTAGCAGCGACTAAAACGTCGCATGCTATAGAACACGGTATTCGAAGAAATTTAGTGTTTAGAACTAGTACCGTGATACCAGAAGAAGTCACAATGGACTTTCTATATTATCATGAAATATTGCGTAAAATTTTTCCTGTAGAGTTGATTTTACTCTTGTCATTTCTTGTTTCTGTTCTTGCATTTTTTGGTTACTTACTTTACATATATTGCAAATCCATCCCGGCTAGAACGACTCTGATGCTAGAAATAGGGTCGGCTAAAGAAAAGTTTACTAAAATTATTGGCACATTACCGTTGAGCGCAGGCTTCTATGAGATCCAAGTAAATAGACAAGCCACTAAAATAAGGCTACACAAAGGCTTTTTGAGCGTACAGCTGCATTGGGCAGGCTTGGAAATAAAAGATAATACATTAAACAGGCCTGCTGGGTTACCATCATGTATCAAACCGTTTCCATGACAGTTAACTAAACTGCGACGAATTACGAATGAACCGTTTTACGCGATAATCCATATTCTTGGTGTCAACAATAAATTAATCGATATTGTAGTCCTTCGTAGACATCATAGCCCGGCGCGAGTCGGCAGCGCGGGCAGCACCGTAGCTACAATCGTGCAGGTGCCTAGCATATACCCAGGCAAGACTTTAGTGGAAATGGCCTGAATAGGAATGTACATAATTTATTGTAAATTTTATGTTCATAGTGTACAGTGTACATACAGTGTGCTTGTTTTACTCCTTAGATGGCGACAGCCAGTAGAACACCAGACTCGGATTCGGACACAAAAGTTTACAGAAAAATGAGAACAACCGGTTTATCCGACGATGAAGAAGGATTGGATAGCGAACTGATAGCGGAGTTACAGATGATTTATTACTCAGATGAGGACGAGCCAAGCACGGACCAATGGATGAAATTACCGGAAACGGGACCAGACGGGGACGACGAACGGCACGGCTGGGTGTACAAAATTTATTTTTCATCTGGCTTTATATTCCGTTTTGGTGTCTTAACAAGCTTCCTCATTTACTGCAATTTCAAAAATTTTGACGAATGGCAGTCAAGGGAATGCTATTGGCGGGATGTGAGCAGTTGTTTTTGGCGTCACGGTACAACTGCACAAATGCAGCTGGAATACGAATTGTTTAATATTGGGGCTACGCCGCCAAAATTTTTGGACAGTCTACGTGACGCGCTACCATCAATAAAGCATGACATGATATATATTTAATTTAGGCTTGATCGTCGTTTCATATTTGATGTTTGATGTTGTGACCTTGCAAAATATACAAAAATACAAAAAAAGTATAAAATATATATAAAAACAAACATAAAATGATAAATTTATAAAAAATCCAATTACCTAATGTTTATATGCATGTCGATGTTGTGTTTATTTGAGGGAGGATCGTCGAACGATTGCGTGCGTTAATTATGCGTAAAGCAAAAACAGGCTCGAAGATGAAGCTTCAGATGTATAAAAAACAATTTGCAAATAATTGTTTATCTTTATGGAAATATTTTTGGATTATATGGTAGCACGATACGCTTGCATGTTATTGTATATAACGCATGAAATGTTGTACATACCTGACGGGTGACCGATATACAGCGTGTTACTGGTCGACGCGAATATGCCGAGAACTGTTGTGCTGTGTAGCCCGCTGGCGGAAAATAAGCATCTCTGTGACGTAGCAGTAATTCGACATGGTCGATTAGCGTCAGCCAATGGCAGGCACAACCAGGAAAACAGCTGTCGAAGTGCAGTTGTTCATTTCGATCTTTAGCACGTTGACGAAATAATTTTAACTCGACCAGTAGTCGTTCCAAATAGGTTCCCACGGTTGTTGCGGAAAACGCCATATTACTGCGTACATAGCCATGCCGACGATGCACTCTGTTCACAGCCGACTGCAGAGTGTAGGCCTATCGTGCGTTGCAGAGGGCGCATGTTAGTTATTGCATCCACTGCGTTGCATGCATGCGATCGCGTTCAACGAGTATAGCATACACATATATATTTTGGCTTTGCGATGTGCAAATCTGCATGTCTAATATTGTGATTTGTATATACGTCATGTGCCAGAGTGGTACTCTGGGCCCTGTCTCAATAGACAAACAGACAGACAACTTTCGTGTTATAGTTGCATTATTTAGCATGACTGTGATATTGCTATTGTGTGTTTGCGACATATGAGTGTTGTCTTACTTCGTTTTACTTATTATATGTCGGTGTTTTGAAAATTGTTTTAACCAGTGGTTACAACCGGTTATTTGAAGGTTAGCACGGTTCCAAAACTGATTGGCCACATGCGACTACAATTTCGACCAGTTTTTAATCAAAATGTGTAATAACCGATGTAATTACTGTCGATCTCAAAACCGGTGATCTACACTTCAATAGTTATTAATCGGTCGAGTTGATTGTGCGTCTATGTCATATCAGTCGCACGGTTATTGAGTTCAGGAAATTGCGGTATAAGTCATTACGTGGCGCGGATGTGCATTGACGCTCGCTCGGTCAGCTCTAATCGAGGCACCGGGTTGCAAATTGCGCCATAAAGCAACGCTGCGGTCAACCGCGACGTTTACTCTCTCTCTCCTTCTATCCTTTACTCACGCCCGTTCCGCAATAATACAAAAAAAACCAAATTATGTCATGAACCAGCATTTTTTTCACGTGTGCGCTTTATAACACAGCGCATAGCCGACTCGACTTAGTTTCTGTTCAGTTTTGATGTTGGTTGGCAGTTATTTTCGGTTCTTTGTTCGCGTTGTACTTTTCTTTTTACTATGGCATGTCAATGTTTTTCTGAGTATTTGGAAATGGATTTACCAGCAGTTGGTGAGTACAGATTCACGGCTTTGACCTTATACTACTTGCTGTATACCAGTCCGGTATTAAATTATCCGCGACTGTCCTAATTGTCATGGGACAGAAAAATTAGGTCTTGTCTGTCGAAACATGGTCCAATTTGAACGGTTCAATTCGAGCAGGCCCTACGCGATCTTGGTGTCAGCCCTCATGATTTTCTGCCAATGATGAAAGTTGTGATGAGGGAGAGGGAACACCGATCAATCAAAATTGCAGAGGATATAATTGTCATTGACTGAACAGGGGGATGTTGAATTTCAGACAAGTTTGAACAACAAGAATTTCTAATATTGCATTTGTACAAATTTATAATTTTAATTTACCGGAGAAAAATTAATACTACGTATTTTGATCATTTTCATCAGACATGATGTATCTACATAGCATTAGAAGTTTCTGTAAAAATTTTACTTCGAAAAACACTTTGCATTTTACTACAGCCTTCATTTTGGGCACGATGTAAATAGGTATTTTTTTTTCTTTTTGGACATTGTATAGCCTGTTGATTCTAGGATTCATGGAATGACGACGGCTGCACAGACTCATATTGTTTTCATTAAAATTTTCTGTTTTCGGCCTGTCTTACTATCTCTTGTCGCCCCATTGAACGATATCGTTGATCCATTGTTTCTTTTGTCCTCCTTGTCGATATTTTTCGGGCTTGATGCCCAGCATGATATTTTTCTCTAAACTCTCGTGACGCGTTATGTGACCGAAGTCTTTTAGTTTGCGCGATAGTATATATTGTACATATTGTATATAATAACTACTGAATAGCATTTTCAATATGTTGAAAATTTGGCCAGCTCTTGCAAATTTTGGGCAGAACTGAAAAGGGTTAAATAAATAACATACGTTTATATATTTTCGAGTTTGGATATATGCAATAACCCTTTCAAATGATATTAATATTTGGCGATTGCGTCGGTCTTTTATTAAGCTGGGAATGATTGCCCTACGGTCACGCAATTGCAATAAGGCTGGTGATAAGCCACGACCGACTCAGTAATTGCTAATAAAATTAGATTGCTTGTTAAATGAATGGCTATTTTTATTGCTTTTTGTATACGGCGATTTTTCTTCTTCATTACTACGGTTATTGCGTCCTGCTTAGTTTGTTAACTGACAATTGCATTCAATGTTTTTTTTAATTACGCTATTAGGACCTGACTGTAGAACGCGTCGAGCGTTGGCGGCCTGCGCTTGATATTGCATTTCTACTTTATTGCTTATAATACTTATTGCTATGTTATTACTTGCTGTTATGAGAGGTCGTCGCAGCACGCTGGTCACTTATTGGCCATTATTGATGCTATAAACTTTCTCGACTTCGGTCGATGGTGGAACGGACAATATTATTTTTTTTTCGTTTTTCGCGTTTTTTTTCATTACGTTTTTTGTTGTATGGACTTGTGTTTATTTTTCTGTTTTGTAATTCGTGTTTCTGTCGATATGGAACGCAGGCGCAGAGTTCTGCTTGGATATCTGTCGTCCCACCGAAACTTTATGCATATCTACAGTGTGTTAGAGATGTGTTAGTGGCATACTTATTTAGATGTTATAGATCGTTATTTAGCATTATCGACGACACGGCCGAACAGACAGTTGACATTATCCGTGTTGTCGGACGACGCTGTCATCTATTGATTATGTAACGGACAATACCTGAGAAACACTGTTATGGCTGCAGAAAATTCAATCATACGATACTTTGACAATTATATGCTGTGATATATTGAAATTATACTACATTGTTGATTACTTATTGCTTTATTATTGTTCATCATATCATGGCATATTCACTTTTAATTGATTGTTTATGCTGATATCACCGTGCACTGGTACCTGTAACTGTAAGTCTTGCGTACTATAGGCCTAAACGTGTATTATTGATGGCTTTGGCGTATTTGCTGACGCGCTAATAATCATATCACAACGGTTTAAATTGATAGTTCGGGGAGAAAATTATTTTTAACTGTACTGATTGTCGTACGTGACGATTGACGTATTGATCGTTAGTCATCGTGCTCTGTTCTTTTTGTCACGTTATGTGCATACATTATGTTTATCAGTCAACAGTTGATATATTCTATGGTTGTCTTGATATTGTGCTGTTTTCGTTAATACATTAACATATCGTTCGCTTGCTGATCCTACTGCATTTCTGGTCAGTTTTCTGCTATCCCATTACCAGGATTCATAGTATTATGGTCTATTGTCCAAAAATGATGCCTTGCTACGGATTATATTATGCGTGTTGGACAAATACACGGACCACGCCCCTTTGTAGAGTTATTAATTTGTTCTATGCTGTATTAGTGTGGGCGTGGGAATATTACCCTATTGTCGTATCGTGATCGTTTGGCTACTACTTATTAATGAACGCGTTGTTGTCTCAAAATTGCAGTAGCTTCATTACTTAATCGCCTGGTTACTTATTGCCTCGAGATTGCCTATGTTACCCTATATCGTCATACTCTCCTCCATCACGGTGTTTCAGACTAGTCAATTCTTCGGAGTGTGGAAGGAATAAGGGTGACATTATTTAAACATGATTTTGTCATGTTCCGTTTATCTGAATTATGGCAGTACAAAGTGTGGATCCACATTGAGAGTGGCAATATCACATGAGATGGGGTGACATGCTTATTTCTGCAATTTATCTGCTGAGACCAATAACATTCCAGACTGTGTCGTTATATATTGTTAATAGTGATTACTTGAGCGCTAATAATATGCCGAATTATAATATTAACCAGATCAACGTTATCGAGTAGGATATGTGTAGGACAGAAATTATTTTACCATGGTATTGTATGCGTTTTAAAGTTTTCGGGTATTTGGCAACCAAAATTTATTTTTTCTTGTATTGTGATATGAATTTTAGGGGTGCGTGAAACACGCTTCGAAAACCCGGTTGGGTGTTGTATGTAGGGATCGTGAAGACCAGTCAGCTAATACGCAGTATCATGGGTGACGTCGACCTCGCTGCAGTGACGGTTGGCATTGGTTAGTCTTGGTGATTGGCAGCGACGACGACTACGTCCCGCCGAGTTTAGAATATATAAAATAACGTGTTTGCCAGTGTACGGTGTTGTGCGTGTGATATTGTACAGAAGTGATTGGAAAAACCGTCGAAATTTTAATACATTGTCTTGTGTGCTCATATCTAAGGTCGATCCCGAACTAAATTAATAAATACCAAATTAGTAATTAAAACAACTAAAATAACACACAACAGGAGAAATTGCCATACACGGAATAACTATCCGATTTTGAATATCTTTATCCGTTTCGGAGATATTCGCCGCCGAACTTTAAAGTCGTCCGAAATCGGGCCAAATTTTGCATGTTTTTCGCCCCCCCCAAAATTTTTTTGGGGTGCGCCCCCCAAAATTTTGGACCAACATTATAAAATTAAGCCTAGTACTGACAATTGTGCAAAATTTCAAGCCGGTGGGCTCACGCATCTCGGAGATCTTATGCTCGGAAAAAAAACATCATGCGTAAAACATAAGTCCTTCCGAAAACTATCGTTTTCGGGCGGACTAACTAGAAATTTGGAGCAAAGCCCAACGTTAGTCCGCTCGGCGCCCTAAATCCGATTGGGGGAAATTAGAGAAAGGGGGGTAAAATTTTCCCGGCATCAAAGTCACGTGGCCCGAACTCAAATGCATTGGCGTACGCCGAACGCGCATTGTCGACTTAGGGTAGGTCAACATGAGCGCCTATAACTTTGTTAGTAGTGGACCGAATTTCACAAATTTTTTTTGTTTAGCGCGGAAAGGACGCTGTTGTCAAAGCCGTTTAGATTTTGTCGCTATCTTTATCGGTTGCAGAAATATTTGCGCTCAAAGTCGAAAGTTGTCGTAAAACGTACTAAATTTTGGACGTTTTTTGCTCTCCCAAATTTTAAGGGAAAAAAAGCGTTGCCCCCAAAAGTTATCATCCCGACTTATAGCCGCGTCAAGTGCCAAAGTTTCGTCGGGCTACACCCTTTAACTCCGAAATTATAAGCGCTTTTGTATTGCATTTTAAGCCAATTTTTGACCCCCATTTGAAAAAAGTTGTAAGGAAGGGCCGCCGTTTTTTGTGGGAATGCGCTAGTAAGACTTGGTGATTCTATAGCGCGTGTAAAAATTTGGGGGCGCAGCACACCCTAGGGGCCGAAATATGGTCTCCCGAAAAATGCGACTTAAAGTAGGTTAAAATGAGCGCTTATAGCTTTGTTCGTAGTAGACCTAATTTCACAAAATTTTTTTTGTTTAACGCAGAACGGATCCTTCTCGTCAACGCCGTTTAGATTTTGTCGCTATCTTTATCGGTTCCAGAGATATTTGCGGTCAACGCGAAAGTTGTCGTAAAACGTACTAAATTTTGGACGTTTTTTGCCCTCTCAAATTTTAAGGGCCGGTGCTTCCAAATTTCGTACTTGCATTAACACCACAACCTAGAGCCGCGTCAAACTCCGAAGTCATAAGCGCTCCTTTATTGCATTTTAAGCCAATTTTTGACTCGTTTTTGAAAAAAGTTGTAAAAAGCGCCGCCGTCCCCGATGGGAATGCGTTAGTAAGACTTGGTCATTCTCTAGTGCGTGTAAAAATTTGGGGGCGCAGCACCCCCTAGGGGCCGAAATATGTTCTTCCAAACAATGCGCTTTAGGCGGGTACGAGTTCACATCAAGATCTTTAAGGTTACTGGACCAAAGTTTACCGGACTTCTTTCGCCTAACGCAGGAGAAATCGCGGTAGATAAAGTAAAAATCCGATTTTAAATATCTTTATCTGTTTCGGAGATATATGCCGCCGAACTTCAAAGTCGTCCAAAATCGCGTTAAATTTTGCATGTTTTGGCCCCTGAAATTTTTTTGGGGAAGGCTCTTTGAAATTTTGGACCAGCATTATAAAACTAGGCCTAGTACTGACCATCGTGCAAATTTTTGCGCCAATCGGCCCACGCATCTCGGAGATTTCGCGTTGAACAAAAAATTTGTAGCAAAACAAAAAACAACCTAGAAATTTGGGGCAAAGCCCAACGTAAGTAAGCCCAGCGCCCTAAATCCGATTGGGGGAAATTGGGAAAGAAGGTAAAGAGGGGAGACAATTTCCCCGGCATCAAAGTCACGTGGCCCGAACTCAAATGCACTGGCATACGCCGAACGCGCTATGTCGACTTCGGGTAGGTCAACGTTAGCGTTTATAACTTGGTTCTTAATGCACGAAATTTCACACATGTTCTTTTGTTTAACGCCTGAAAAAACGCTCTCGTAAAGCCGTTTAGATTATGTTGTTATCTTCATCGGTTCCAGAGATATTTGCGCTCAAAATCGAAAGTTGTAGTAAATCGCACCGATTTTTGAACGTTTTTTGTTTTCCCAAAATTTAAGGGGGCAATGCCCCCAAAATTTGTACTTGCGCTAACACTCCAACCTAGAAGCACGTCAAGTGTCAAAGTTTCGTTAAGCTACACTCCCTAAATACAAAGTTATAAGCGCTCCTTTATTGCATTTTAAGCCAATTTTTGACTCGCTTCTGAAAAAAGTTGTAAAGAGGGCCGTTGTCCCCGGTAAAAGATGCGTTAGTAAGACTTGGTCATTCTCTAGTTCGTGTAAAAATTTGAAGGCGCAGCACCCACTAGGAGCCAAAATATTAGGTGGGTACGAGTTCACATCGAGATCTCCAAGTGTACTAAACCAAAGTTTACCGGACTTGTTTCTCCTAACGCAGGAGGAATCGCGGTAAATAAAGTAAAAATCAGATTTTGAATATCTTTATCTGTTTCGGAGATATTCGCCGCCAAACTTCAAAGTCGTCCGAAATCGGGTTTAACTTTGCATGTTTTTGGCCCCTGAAATTTTAGGGGGAAAGGCTCT
>Ga0056128_1010592_pt1 | contig 11476 bp, 8 predicted proteins | sample WorMetLIZISLAND2_FD_71113 | JGI IMG/M metagenome (GOLD analysis project Ga0056128, IMG submission 71113) | Marine gutless worms symbiont microbial communities from Max Planck institute for Marine Microbiology, Germany - Olavius geniculatus... ... | reverse complement strand
TTACTCTGATACTAAAGAAGGAACTTCTAGATGTAGGCCTACAACCACTAAAAGGCTTATACAATTTGTAGGGATGACCCCTGGTGCTTGCACTGCAAACTTCAAAATAATCAGCAACGTTTATGCTAATGAGGCCAAAAACAATTTTATAACATAAAATCAGATCAAAATGCAATCTACGAACTTCAAGTAGTTGCAGGTTTAGCAAGCGAAGGCGTTTAGTATAGGGCAGATCAGATAGTATGTTCTAGTGAAACAATTCATCACATTTTTGTTTTCTTGGGGAAGGCCAGACCCCATCCACATTTTGTGGTGAAGGTAGTAATTTTGATAGCAGTTGTGCATAACTGTGCATAGGTAACTGATCCCGTAAAGTTCTTTGAGCCATAGGCAAATGGTTGCGTCGAGTGAAGTTGTCGCTAGCGCAAATGTAGGATGTTGTATATTCACATATGCAAATGCAAAATTCACAAACGTATTTGTTAGGGCTTCACAAAATCAGATGGCACGGGGCTCCACTTTGGTAAACCTAGCTACAAACTGGAAAATTGTCACGCAACGGTGAGCCTGATTCTATGCCGTTTGTGTTAGCGGTCCAAATCGTTTCGGTTTAAAACTATATCAGACGTCATAAATTACACAGACCTCATATCCGCAACCAACTTAAATTATTAGAGTTCGTAAAGGATGTACGTTTCACTGATGTATAGATTGTAGAAAATATTATTGTCTAATATGTCGAGGCCGGAAACTTTTGGGATGACCCTCATATTCCAGCACTTCGTTAATTTTACTAACCGCAAACCTCTAGTAGTAAACAGATAAACAATGACGTATATAATTTTTGATGTCACCTATGTGTCATTACTTGTACTATAAATCCGACATTATTCTGAGTAAAACCAACAGGTTTACTAGTTTTTAATGCGAACGTCAGTTTATCAACAAAGCATCCTGAACGTGACGCTATCAGTTATTGTGACACATTCAGCTGCGTTTGGCTGGCACAATATTTGACTGAAAAAAAGCGATGTTTTCATTTCACTGGATCAGTGTATTGTTAACTAGTGTTACATTCTACACATATTGAGCCAATATTGTTTTTTTTGTGTGACATGGCCTTTAAACATTAACATCAATTCATAAGTATATTGACACAATTAACAATAGCTGTCCAGCTCCAACATACTAAATAAAGATCAGTACCGGGTTTAACATCACACACATTTGAACCACATCATATCACATTATTACAATGGTATAAAAAGTGTTATTAACCACTGCCAGCGTTTTTTTTGTGGCTTGGGAAACTAAGCTCTGCTCCATGGAAAATCCAGGAAATTACTACTAACAGTTTATTTGAGCAAGTGTTTTTTTAACATGTATAATAAATTTTCACTAAACGAAAAAGCACACTGACCTTGTAAAACAGCCCAATGTGGCAAGCTTTAACAACCCAAATTAACTCGTTCTAAATTTAATCCACCCAATTAGACACAATATGCAGAAACCAAATGTTGCTGTTGCTTTTAACTTTTCTCTCCTAGTTGCAGAGAAGAATGCCATAAAATTCCGCAAATTTCACAAATAGAATAGAAGTGCAATTGTTGCCACAAAAAAAACGTTAGCAGCATTGTCAACAATGATATGCACGTATATTAGGCACAAGCACAAATTATTAAACACTCATCAGCAGTTTGTGTGTCTTGCATAGATGAGCATCAAGCATTCAAGACATGGAATGTTAACGCAGAACTTCACCGCAGTACATGCCCTACAGGGGTGTCTACAACATGTAAACGGTTGAGCAAATGCTCACAAAAATAAGGGGTGGGAGGATTTTCTGCTATTCGGTTGAGGTGAAGATTGTAAATGAAGACCTAAATTATATCAACTCACTTTCAAGCTTGCTCCCAAATGCACTGTTTCGGCCACGGAATGCCAAGATATTGACAGTAGCGGGGGCAGGGCTTCATCACAGATCCCACCCGTGCTCCTCAGACCCTTGCTGCATTAGGAGAATAATCCAGGTACAAAAAAGTAAGACAGTGGCACAGCAAAAGGACGGCCTCACCCCCCAACTTCAATTGTGAATGCAAACTTGTGCAGTGAAACTAACACTTCCTGGGCTTTTTGTGACCAAAATGCATTTGTGACAGGGGCTACACCTCAGACCCCACTCGAGGAGCTTACGTTGCTCCCCAGATCCTCTAGCTGGAAGGGAGAAGGTTTGCTGCCCCCTCTGCAAGAACCCCACTTCTGCACCTTTCAACCTTTGGCCTCGATTCTCTACCCATTCGGCCTCAAACCGCCCGTTCCAACTCCAATTTCTGGGTACGCCTCGATTGTATTAAAAAGAGGATATGCAAAAACGGGTAAAAAGGGGAGATGGGGGAGTGCAGGACAGGGCAAGAAACTCTCCAAGGGCTCAAAGGGAGATCAACGCCTGTGCCACGGTATAAAATGGTAACAAAGCATCACAGCAGGTGCTGCTTGGAAGTTTAAAGCTGTGTAAAAGAGACAAAACTGAACTGAACTGAGCTGAGCTGAAACATGTCAACGCAGTTCAGTTGAGTTCATCTCATTCACTCTCAAGCGATTCACTGTTCAAAGCTTTGGTTCTCCGGCCACTGCTCTTTTCTCAATCCCACACTCGTTGTTGCCTCGCAGTATCTTGAAAAAACCTGACGAAATAAAATAATCCTTAAACTACTCCGTAGAAACAATGAAATTAACTTAATTGTGGACCTGCTGCTACATAGCAAAATGTAAACTCTTTCTCGAGCCGTAAGGCCCGTAAGGCAGCACTGATCACCGTTTCCTTTGCCTTCAGCAAGACACCAGTTTACACTGCCAGACCACGAATACAGGTTTAGTGCATCATCTGATGTGCCGGCTTACGTCCCAGCTTTTGCTGGTACTCATTGCATTACCCACGGAGGGATGGCCAGGCTGAGTTGACCTCCATGGCTGGTTACATACCGAGATGGTTTACCCGCCTGCTGACGGTCAGCCATCCAGGCCCAGCATTGAATAACTTTGTTGACGCCACCAATGACATCATGAACTAAGCCAAACCACCACATAACTTAAGTAAGTATTCATTTGCAGAAAAACCCAAGTATGATTACAAAAATTACTCCCAAAAATGCACGTCATTTGAGACAACTGAAAGACAAATGAGTTACACATAGAAAATAAGCAAACTGCAGTAAAAAAAACAATAACAGATCTCAAACAAAAAAACTCAATAAATATTAAATACGATTATCTAGACACTATTCTCCAAATTACTTTATATTATCTGCATTAATGATGCATTTGGCAAACCCAGCAAATAGCATGCTAGCACATTTGCATAAAGTGCAAAACTGTGTTGTAAGATTTATTTAGTACAAAAAATGCAGTAGCTTCAGAGATGCTATCAGTCACAAATAACAGGGAACGTCAGCTGAAGCTAGAGCATTACAATGCTGCCTTACACTTGTGTTCTTTATTTATCAACTTCCGTTTAGTGCAGTTAAGATAAGGAGTTAGTTATTACTACCATCTCTACTGCTGTAACATCAGATAAGCAGGCTGGGATTAAAGCATTTACCTATCCTGGAGGGAAGAAAGGCTGAGTTGACCTTGATTGTTAGTTATATACCTAGGCTGTTCACCTGTCTGCAGACAGTCACCCATCCAAGTAGTAACCACATGATAGTGACCTTACTGGCAGTGAAACCCACGACCTCTTGATCACAAGTCCAACGTCCTGGCCGACATGCATGAAAGTCAAACGAAAGAATCACAGAGCATACCATTGTCTCCCCAATCGGCATTCCAACTGTTAGTGATGAGCCAATACGGAACGTCTTTCTCCATGCCCCATCCGATTATCTTGACTGCATGGCCTCTCATCATGGCTCCAGTAACATGCTGGTAGACTCCTGTCATGATATCAAATGCAAAACGAGCTCACAAGAATCAGAATGTAACAGTATAAAAACAAGAAGCCCAGCTGTCGCTAGGGTGGAACCAACCGTACTGGTTGTCACTAACCTTGAAGGTCATACAAGGTCGATGATTTTCTTTTTATCTGAAAGGGTGTATGCCACTTCCTGTTAGTAATTAATAGTAACCTAGGCCATATCTCTCACCGTTTTCAAGATAAGGCCCCTTATAGCTTAAAAAATTCCATTCCATAGTGTGTTATGACCCTTGAAGGTCATCCAAGGTCATCAATTTTGTCATCTCAAAGCCAATATGTGACTTTCTGTTAGTGATCAACAGCAACCTAGGCCCTATCTTGCACGGTTTAGCCACAGTACGTGCGTGACAAATGCACGGACAGACGGACGGACAGATGACAACCATGACAACAACTCGATCGTTACTTAAGTATGGTCGGCTAAAAATTGCTTAAAAGGTCTTGCAATAACATCTAAATGCAATATATGAATGTCAAAGATAGTAAATAAAAATTTTAAAAACAAACTGTAACTGGTACACTGTACAGTACCGGACTTATAGCTCAGGAAGTCCTCATAGACAATAAACTCCGCCTCCACGGGACCATTCTTCATTATTTCATAGCGCATTTGATCCGGTTCATCATCGATTTTGTATGCCGAGATGCCTACACATTGCACACCAGGCTATTAATTGCAACTTCAAGATGAGACGTGAAATAATATTCGCCATCAACAATAACAATAATGACTATAAATCGCAATACAGTACACACTGTACATGGTTCATCAAATGCAAACACATAAAAAATCTACTGTCCCAGTAAAATTTATTTTTAAAAATAACAGAAACCGTGAATATTTAGAACAAAAATAAAAGTGACTGAATATAACTTGACATGTTGCAAATGGACAAAAAAAACTACTAACACAAAGTGGTATAAACTTAATGCAGAACTGTAAAGTCAAAAAGTCAGAGAACAGGTCTGCAAAAAAAGATGTAGAAATCACCATAAATTACAAAAAAAAAACTGCTACATGACTGTTATACACCGTGTCTCAATAAAAAACGTGCCACTTATATTATTTTGAATAACTCTGTGAAACATTGGCCGATTACGATAATTTTTGGCAAGCAACACCAGGAAAAAACATGATGTAAATGACTAGTTTAGCCCAATTCACCTTATAACTGTCTCTACACTACCTTCCAAAATGCAGAAATTGAAGTTTGGCCATTTACAATAAGGAATTCATACTGGGAAGCGTATGTGTCGGCTCAGAAAATCACTGAGACAAAAAACCTTGATTATTTGTTACACATTTAACATTAATAATATTCATTTTTAGATCGTACGTCAAGGAACTAAAATGAGTGAGGGAGCTACTCTGCATCGCTCTGTGTGTGCTGTTGGCAAGTCGCGTCAATGTCCACCGCTTGCGTTCATGCTGAAGAAAGACATTTTGAGCACATGCAGTAATAATAATCATGTGATGTAACACGCAAAACTTTCTGAGAGGTAATAACTGTTACTCATGTTTGTCGCTATTCAATTAATCATTTCTGAGCCGATGCATGCACTATCCAGTATAAATTCATTGCTGTAAACGGCCGAACTACGTCTTCTAAATTTCACAAGGTAGCATAGCAACAGTATCAAAATGAGGTAGGTTAAACTACAGTCATTTACGTCGTTTCTTCATGATGTTGTGTGCCAAAAATTGTTAAACTCGACCAGTGTTTCACGGAGTTATTCAAAAAATAAAAGTGGCACGTTTTTTATTGAGACACGGAGTATAATCAAACCTGCTGATGAAAAGAAAGAGAAAAACAGTATAATAATCTCCATAATGTAAAACAAAGTGATGAATTCACCAAAATGTTTGTCGTCGTCGTAAGCAACTTTATATTCAGAGTCACACTGCTGAACACATATCGGTGTTGGTAGTTGTCTACACGGCGGGCGAGTTCCATTCACGTAGTGTTCACACTCTGCAATAGAGTACGGACGACAACCCTGAAAACGCCACACCATGTGTCAAATGGAACAGAATTACATTACCAGATCTAAATCAATGCAGCTAACATATTGGCAATTAAAGCAGATTTACTAACCACTTCTAAACTATACTATCAAGCCTTGTGCAAGGCTAAATCTGTCCATGGTAACCCTCGTGGCATGCTGCGATATATTAGTGAAGTTAGCGTCAGCCAACAGCTGTCAGCCTAGCTGCCCTATTACCTATTAGCAGCATGGACCCATCTTGCAATGGTAAAGTATCTGAAAATCCGTTCCTGTGACTTGGACCTATGACCTTAAATTTCAGTTGGGGTCCTGCAATTGTTGAGATACATCTTCATGCAAACTTTCACAAAACTACATGTAGTAGTTCATTAATTACTGCATTAACAGTGAAAAAGACACATCACCAAAAACCTTAGCACTGGAACTGAAAACAATACTGTCATCACTACCGAGGACAATAATAATGATGATACCTGTCCACTGTTGAAGTTTCCGCCCGTCACTAAACCAGTATCTATGTAGTACTTCCATGCAGCTATGGTCATGCCTCCCGAGCAACTGAACATAAACAACACATTACAACATTTCAATAATCGTTTAATAAAAGCCACCATCAGAATGCAAGAGCACACATGTTACACATTAAACTAATGGAAAAAATATTCAAATGTTTATTCAAAATACAGAACTATGAAAACAATTCCAGTAAGAGTTTCTGTACAATGATCCGTTAATAAAATTAGACTGACAGAAGTGAAAAGAGTAATTGCTGTCATTAGCCCATGAATGCTAAAACAGTAACTTACTCAGGTGCCTAGGACATGAAAATTAAGTAATAGTTTTCAGATAAAAGTCTTGGTTTTGGTCTACAGAATTTCAAGACCTTTTGCTAGCAATTACAATTATGCAGCATTTTGCATAATTATGGGACATTTACGAATGTTCAGTGAACATTTGTAAATGGCTGCATAATCACGCAAAACGTTGTCCACACAATTGTTAGCAATTAAAAACTAATCTACAGAAAACAGGAAAGACAGAGCATACCCCAAACCACATTTTTTGCAGCAAGTCAGGAGATCTTCAGCTGAGAGATGAGCCTGAACCTTTCCACTGGATGCAACGCAGATACGATCAGACATTGCTTCAACTGCTCCAAATGCCTGAGTAATCAATCATGCAAAATACTCAGTCAACGGACCATCACTAATGACAACAGCAACTAGAAGGGCAGTCAAAGACTGCAAACCTCAGCCTATGTCAATTATTTTTCATTGTGTTCACCAGGCGCAGAATCAATTCTAAGTCAGGCCAAGTTTAACATTCTTTCAAAATTTCAGACAAATCAACCCATAACTTTTTCCGTAATTCTGCTGACAAACTTTTCCCCTATCTCACAATGACAAATAATCTGAAAATCTGCTCCTGGATCCAGAGAACGATTTGTATCACTACCAAGATATTAAAAACCCTCTACGTTGGGCCAAGACTGATCTTCCCTGAAAATTTCAGCTGAATCCTCTTGTAACTGACTGCAAAATCCTGCTAGCAAACAAATCAAAGGAATAAATAAATTAATGTTGAATGCTGGCTATCACACAACTTTTTTGCCGTATGCAATAACACAATGCAGTACAGTAATAACATAAAGGGTGGACTGTAAAAACGTGGCACTTCACTTTTGTCCATATCTTCACCAATTAATGACCAATTTTTAATATTCTTTCACTGGCGCACTTTGCGGACAATTTGCAATAATGTTATTATTATATATCCCACCAAACCATTAATGCATCTCTACACTACCTTGTGAAATATGAATGAAATATGCATGTATAACGATAATAGCAAACAAACATTTTGGTAAAAAAACACTTCAGATCAACATTGCAATGAATGATCTGTATAACAGTAGACTGTGTGGGTCTAACACAGTCTAGTGTTATACGGATCATTCACTGCAATGTTGGTCTGAAGTGTTTTTTCATTTACTCAAATGTTTATTATTATCATTAGGTTTTCTTAGTAGTGTAAAGACCCATTTCTGGTGTGATGGGATATATAATAATCACCTTACCTTACCTTACCTTACCTCCGGGGTGGACAGGCTCTTACACCTGCTCAGTGCTGAGGCCGTGAATATATATATATATATATATAATAATAATAATAATAATAATAATCACATTATGGCAAATTGTCCACTGTGTGCCCCAGTAAAAAAATTTTTTAAATCGGTCAATAACTGGTGAAGATATGGACAAACGTAAAGTGCCACGCTTTTATGGCCCACGGTGTAGATTCATTTGCACTCATTTATGTGCCTCATAGTCTTTTCTACCTCTTGGCAAGTTGTTAATTGCAGCTACCAATATCATATTATGAACACTGCTGTTTTAAAAACTGGCAATACTGCAACGTGGGCAACCAAACTGCGTTCTAACTTAACCAGCAGATGAATGAGGGAAAAATGCTCAATCATACCCAGGACGACCCACATGAGCCTTGATCTCGGACTTCTTTGATGGTTGGGCAGTCTGGCCACTGAGTTCTTGCATCGAACGAGTCCGGGAGAGGATCGGAGGCATCAATGTTGTGATACCTAACTGGAAGTTCAATCTCTTCCACAAAATTTAATCCACCAGACAACACACTGACTTGATCCATTGAGACACCTCTGAAATTCACTCCAGCCTATGTTCAGCATCAAGACGAAAATACATATAGCAGCAACGGTCCTAAAAAATAGTGGGGGACACCAAAAATTGTTGTCATAAAGCAAAATCCTGTTGGACAACTCAGCATTATAGCTGTGATAAGCTAACCAAGTGTTAAAATGGACTTGTCACAGTAGATTTATAATACTACTATAGGTATTTTATGTTTTCTAGTTAAACTGAGTTATTTTTGGTATTTTGGGTTACTTCTGTAATGTGGTGATTCTGTTTTGTATTCTCAATTAATATGTCACGGCGAGTCTAATTTGGTTTTACCTGCCTATTAAACAGACCGGTGTTGTAAAACGTTATGCTTTTTGCACGTTTGTTTCGCACCTGTGTTCGCTCAGCTGTGGCCAATAGCTATCAATTTTGCCGTATTGGCGCGGGATATTTGGTAGCTGCTGTCCAGCTGTTAAGCTGTATGCAGCATTTGATCTGTTGACTTGGTTGAAGATAGATCTCTGGGGGAGATTCGAAGCTACTGTATTTGGCCAGCGTAGTAAGGTCCTGTGTGGACGGTGGCATGATAAGTCCACCTTTATCTGAGCCGTTTGTATCGTCGCCAGTTTGGGACGAATTCTCCCGGCCGTAAGGCACTGAACGCCAGTCGTGATGTCTGCTGAATTCCGATCAATGTAGCCACTAAAAGCAGTGAGTTCGGTTTCTGCGTTTTTCTGTCCTTTGTAGTGTTATTTTGTTTAGTAGTGGTAATGGGCCTACTACAGTTGTTGGTAGTGCTTTCAACGGATGATTTAACTGACTATTTCAGCAGCTTGTGTAGGTAGGTCTACTGTCCTATTGCTTATAGGTACCTGTTGGTTTGATATTGCCTTTCCTTTTGAGGCTGTTTGACCTAAAATGTTCGCTTTTGTTTTGTGTAATTTCATGTTTATTGTCAGTTTGAGTATATTGCGAGTGTTCGTTTTCCAGGCTGTCTGATTGGAGCCGAAAGTCTGTTAGGTTCAGCAAAGGATCGGTTTGTCATCATTGAGTTGCTGGCATCGTCATTAAGCTGTCAGCGTTGTCGGTTGATCTGACTGTGACGTTAGACTGCGGAGTCGCTGCTACCATGGAAACTACTTTCCCTCATCCGTCTTTGATTCCGCTCGCTGATCTGCCACCGATGGAGCTGTCGTCCGGGCTGCAGTCCGTAAAGTCCGACAACACCTAGGAGTCATGTGTTGTGAGTTGATTGCTTTTGTTTTTTCTGTTTTCCTTTTTTTCTGTGTTGGGTCAGTTTCCTTTGTCTTTTTCTCTTGAGGTTTAAAATTGGGAATTTTTTGTTTCCCTTTTGCTGTGTCTTTTTTTGTTAAAATTGTTAAAACTAAACTTGGATAAAATCGTTTTCTTGCTAATGCCTGTAAAGTAATATGACTGTAATTGATAGCTGACATTTTTGCTATCATATACTGACAGAGTGTTATCCTAAGTTTTAAATTTGTTATTTGAACTGATATATTGACACTGGGCTGCAATTATTCCCTGGACTGACAGTCTGATTGCACTGTTTAACTAGGCTGTGATAATTGTGTTGTATTTTATGTTTTTTTCTTCCGCTGTTATCCCTGTATTATTATCTGGTTAAATTTTAGCCATTTTTCCTTATTATTATAAAACCAGTCAAACTGTCTCATAGTTAGATTTTCTATTTGCTTATATTGTTTCTGTATTTTTCACTGTGTAATTTTGATTATTTGCACTGGGTTTTTATAATAAATTAAAAACTGTGTTTCACTGGCAGTTGTTAGTTGTCTTATTCATTGCTGTGCCAAGCTGATTTGTCCTATATGTTACAAACTTGTGTCGCAATCTCAAGGTCATAACAGGATTACAATGGTATAAAATCATAAAGTCAGAAAAAACATTGCGAAATAATGTTCTATCCATGAATAAATGTATATAAACTAATCACAAACAGTTCATATAGCCTATACAAACCTTCCATGTTGTCTGAGCTTCATTGTTTATAAAGTCAATCATTTCTTGTGACATGGGCTTCAGTGAAAGCACAGATTTGCCACAGACAACAGCAACCAGTACCGAGAGCGGAACAGTTATCTTGTACATCCTAAAACACGCAAAACATCACAAATCTTCTGATATATATGTGTTACTGTGTGTCAATGTTTTTATTGCATTTTTCACTATTACAGCTCATAACTCCATGAGTGTAATCAAGGATGCATTCAAACCTGACCACACAAACCAAGATGACATGACCAACCATGAACAAACGTGGAATGTACAGAACCCCTTGGGGCCATCCACATATTGTATATTGCTGAAAAGAAGAGGAGGGTTTGGAAATCTGTTATATGTGTTATATCAGAGACTGTAAGCTTGTAAAATGTGCCCACCAATATTTTATAGCAAGGCTGGCTGGCATAGGATAGAATATACTTCTTCTTCTTCTTCTTTTCCAACAATGCACATATCCTCTTGCGAGTAATGTCGTGCATGGCAGAGGTGCATGAAGTGCCGGGAACAACTGTTGAACTCCAGACAGAACAGATAAAAGCGTGCAAGATGTGCTACTGATAAAAACAGGGTGGATCTAATCTGTCCTCTGCATCACCATGGCACCTGCCAGTCGGGACTTGAAGACCTCTAGGGAAGGAGACATGACGACATCAGAAGGCAGGTTATTCCTTATCCTGATGGTAACTGGAAAGAAGCTGTGTCTAAAGGCATCAACACACCCAGCTGGAATGCAAAACCTGCTACCATGTCCTCTTGTGCTCTGCATGTTTGGAGTGAGGTAGACTGGTGCTGGTAT